>OFMG01001561.1_pt1 | contig 16077 bp, 15 predicted proteins | sample 1541751 | NCBI WGS metagenome assembly OFMG01 (sample SAMN04209232, study PRJEB22552) | human gut metagenome | biome: gut; material: feces | host: Homo sapiens | place: USA: Oklahoma
GAGTTACAGATGGAAGTGCGGTATTTGAGAATCAGAGTATTGCATATCTGTAAAACATATTTTGAAATAAAAGAAAAGAGATCCACCAGATTTTTTCTGAAAATCTGGTGGATCTCTTTGGGTATCAGAATGAATCCTGTCAGGAACTCACACCGTCCGTAAAAACTCTTCCATCACATCCATCGCCGCCCCATAAGCCGCCGCTCCGGTCTGATAAGTACATAGTTTTACGAAACTTCCATCGTCTTCGAAGGTATTGTGTTCGGCAACCAGCCGGCGGATCGTATCGAGCCAGGGGGAGAGGAAACTTCCGACGTAGCCGCCGAGGACAATGTCGTAGTCGAGGATCATATGCAGATTATTGATGACGACAGCCAGATGTTTCAGATAGGTGTCCCAGACAGAACGATAGTCCGGGTTGTTCTGCTGAAGTCCGAGAAAGAAATCTTCCAGCCGTCCGCCGGACAGATCCGAGAGGAGTCTGGCGGAACAGTAGGCATCGACGCAGCCGGTTTTTCCGCAGTAACATGGTTTTCCATCGGGAATCAGAGTCATGTGACCGGCTTCTCCACAGCGGAAAGCATCGCCCGGAAGCAGATTGCCATCGTGAAAGATGGCACCGCCCACGGTGTTACTCAGAGAAAGATAAAAGAAGGAGGAAGGCAGATCCGAACCGATGCCTTCCGCAAAAGCACCTGCATTTGCATCGTTTAAAAAGGTACAGTGCCATGGGAAATACGATTGTATTTCCGAAAAAAGCAGATCCCGCACACCGAGGGCATGGGAATACGTGATCATTTTCTGTACCGGATCGACGATTCCTGGAAGAGAGATGCCAAGACCGAGGATCTGTTCTCCGGAAATCTCCGTTTCCAGGAGAAAATCATCAATTTTCTGACAAACTTCGGAGAAATAGGCGGAACTTCTGGAAAAACCAAGTTGCATTCTTTCATATTTTATAATGTCTCCGGTCAGATTCAAAAGAAGGATGCCAAGATGATTTCGGGTGATATCCAGTCCGATGGAAAACCGATAATCCGAAGCGGCACACAGCGCTCTGGCTCTGCGGCCACCGGTGGACTGCATCTCTCCGAGATCCCGCAGAAGCCCCGATTCGAGAAGTTCTCTGGTGGTGTTGGTCACGGTTGGGAGACTCAGGTGCAGGTCGGAGACAATATCCGGATTGGATACCGTTCCATGGGTACAAATATAACGGAAAATCTGATTCCGGTTTTTCTTTTTCACTTCTTTATTTGTCAGTCGTTGATGCTCCATAGTTCCTCCATTTATTCTTATATATTCCGAAAGATAGTAAGCTTCATTCGTATCAGATTAAATTATAACATGATTTCGCGGGAAATGTTAAAAATATCTGTTTATGCGATTAGTATAAATTCTGTGCATCGCAAAGCGTATTACTGGGAACGGAGTGAACGGTAACCATTTTCATGTCGGAACACCTCATGGGATCCTGTCTGCTGAAGGATTATAAAAAACCAAAAAAAAATCAGGAAAATGATAGACAAGATTCTGAAATCAGGGTACAGTAGTAAGGTACAAAATTTTAGAAAGTGAGTAACGTATGGAGAAAGGAAACAAACGAGGAAATTTTACCGGATCTATTGGATTCGTACTTGCAGCAGCAGGAAGTGCTGTCGGACTGGGAAATATCTGGAGATTTCCGTATCTGGCAGCGAAGGATGGAGGAGGAACCTTCATTCTGGTTTACATTATTCTGGCACTGACCTTTGGTTTTACGCTGTTGACCACAGATGTAGCCATCGGAAGAAAAACCGGACAGAGTCCGTTGAATGCGTACCGGATGATTCACCCCAAATGGGGCGGTCTTGGCATTCTGGCGTGTATCATTCCGGTTGTGATTCTGCCCTATTACTGTTCCATCGGTGGATGGGTACTGAAATATCTGGGAACCTTTATCACCGGACATGGGGTGGAAGCCGCACAGGACGGTTATTTTACCGGCTATATCACAAGTATGTGGCAGCCGATCCTCTGGCTGTTTATCTATCTGTTGTTGACAGCTTTTGTTGTCTATAAAGGGGTAAATAAAGGAATTGAAAATTACAGCAGGATCCTGATGCCTATTCTTCTGGTAATGATCGTTGGCATCTCTATTTTTTCGATGACGCTGTCTCACAGCGATGCGCACGGTGTGACAAGAACCGGTCTGCAGGGGCTGAAAGTTTATCTGGTACCAAATTTCAGTGGTATGACACTGAAAGACTTTGTGATCGTATTTGTCGATGCACTGGGGCAGCTGTTCTTCTCGATCAGTGTGGCGATGGGTATTATGGTCACTTATGGATCTTACGTACAGAAAGAGACCAATCTGATGCGGTCTATTAATCAGATTGAATGGTTTGATACCGCGGTGGCTCTGCTGGCCGGTCTGATGATCGTTCCGGCCGTGTATACGTTCATGGGAACGGAGGGAATGTCCGCCGGTCCGGGACTGATGTTTGTATCACTGCCGAAGATTTTTGAGGCGATGGGAGCAGCCGGTCCGGTCATCGGAACGATTTTCTTCCTGATGGTATCTTTTGCAGCGGTAACGTCTTCCGTATCTGTCATGGAATCGATTGTATCCAACATTATTGACAGGTTCCATGTGAGCAGAAAGAAAGGAACGGTTCTGGTAACGATCTATGCATGTATTGTCGGAGTGATCGTGTGTCTGGGATACAATGTCCTGTACTTTGAACTGAAACTTCCGAATGGTGCGGTTGCACAGATCCTGGATCTGATGGATTACCTGAGCAACAACCTGCTGATGCCGACTGTTGCACTGCTCAGCTGTATCCTGATCGGCTGGGTAGTAAAACCACAGACCATTATCGATGAAGTAACGATTGGCGGCTATAAGTTCGTAAGAAAGAAACTGTATATTGTTATGGTAAAATTCGTCGCGCCGGTTCTGCTGGCAGCACTGCTTCTGCAGTCACTGGGTGTGTTCAGCCTGTAGGGAATACTGAAAAGTTCGAATCCATAAGTTGTTGTACAACAGATGGATTCGAACTTTTTATGTTTAAGAATGACAGAAGACCTGGAATGGATTTTACCCGTAACTGTGGGTGTACTGAACAGTAATCGGAAATAATGTCAGAAGCAGCTGTATGAAGAAATAGATTGGAAGTTTTGTGAAAAAATGATAAGATAGCAGATATAAAAATGTAAGGAGGCAAAACAATGGCAGATTTATTTCACAGAGTCAGTATTAGAAAGTATCAGGAAAAAAAGGTAGAACCGGAAAAACTGGATTATATTCTGAGGGCGTCTATGGCAGCACCATCTGCCTGCAACCAGCAGCCGTGGGAATTCTACATCGTGGAAGATCCGGAGATTTTAGAAGAACTTTCTGAGACAACACCATACGCAAAACTCACTGCGAAAGCACCGGTGGTGATCGTTACCGCTTACCGGAAAGAATGTACCGTACCGGAGTACGCACAGATTGACCTGAGTATCTGTATGGAAAATATGTGGCTTGCCACCGATGAAGTGGGACTTGGCGGTGTCTGGATGGGAATCGCGCCGTTAGAGGACAGGATGGAAAAAGTAGAAAAAATCATCGGTATTCCGGCAAGTCAGCGGGCCTTCGGTATCTTTGCACTGGGATATCCGGCAGAAGAGAGAACCCAGCAGGATCGTTATGATGAAACCCGGATCCATCGTGTGACAAGAGGGTAAGGTGAGAACAGGAGTAATACCGAACATAATGTAGTCATGTAAAACTGACAGAATGATATGGAAACAACGTGAGGTGAGAAACTATGGTTACAATTGATCTTATCACCGGATTCTTAGGTTCGGGAAAAACGACATTTATCAAACACTATGCAAAATATCTGATGGATCAGGGAATGAACATCGGGATTCTGGAAAATGATTTTGGCGCGGTCAATGTGGATATGTTATTATTGCAGGAACTGATGGGGGATAAGTGCGAGTTGGAGATGATCGCCGGTGGATGCGACAGGGAAACACACCGGAGGAGATTTCGCACGAAGCTGATCGCGATGGGAATGTGCGGGTATGATCGGGTACTGGTGGAACCATCCGGTGTATACGATGTGGATGAATTCTTTGATGTGCTGCGGGATGAACCGCTGGATCGGTGGTATCAGATCGGAAATGTCATTACCGTAGTCAACGCAAAGCTGGAGTCGGAACTTTCGGACATGTCTGAGTATCTGCTGGCTTCGGAGGCGGCACATGCGGGTGCGGTTGTGTTGAGCCGGGCAGAAGAGGCAACGGAGGAAGAGATCCGGGCAACGGTCACACATCTGAACAGAGCACTGGAAAAGGTACGCTGCGGTCGCAGACTGGATCAGGAAATTATCCGAAAAGGCAGTCTGGCGCTCACGGATGAGGATTTTGCAAAGATTCAGCAATGCGGTTATGTGCAGGAAAATTATCAGAAAATGGATTTTACAGAAGAAAACAGTTTTGACACGGTGTATGTGATGGAACGTCAGATGCCGGTGGAGAAAATTCTTGCCGGAATGAAAAAAATCTTTGCAGATCCGTCCTGTGGGGCAGTTTTCCGGATCAAAGGATTTATGCAGGAGGAAAATGGCAGTTGGATCGAGGTCAATGCAACCCGTCATGAACTGAAAAAACAGCCGATCAAAGAAGGACAGGAGATCCTGATCGTGATCGGGGAAGGGTTGCAGGAGGCTGCAATCAGAAAGTATCTCAGCTAAAGGATGAATGAATGTAACTATTCAGCAGGTAGCGTAACTGTGAAGGTACTGAACAGTTACTGATATAGTATAAAAAGAAGTGAAATAAATGCAATTACAAACGACACAGGCTGATATATAATATAAACAGGATAAACTCCGGAAAACGGGGCGCACATGGGAGGAAAGTGATGAAAGATAAGTATCAGAAAACCATATATGCCTGTTTTATCGGCTATGTGGTGCAGGCGGTGGTCAATAACTTTGTACCGTTGCTATTTTTAACCTTTGAAAAAACGTATGGGATTCCGTTGAGTAAGATTACCATGCTGATCACACTCAACTTTGGTGTTCAGCTGATCGTGGATCTGCTATCTGCCGGATTTGTCGATAAGATCGGCTACAGGGTATCGATCGTGATCGCACATGCGGCATCCGCGCTGGGACTGATCGGACTGGTCGTACTGCCAAACCTTTTACCGGATGCGTATACAGGAATTCTATTGTCTGTTATGATCTATGCGATCGGCGGCGGTCTGATCGAAGTACTGATCAGTCCGATCATGGAGAGCTGCCCGACAGACAACAAAGAAAAAGCGATGAGTCTGTTGCATTCATTTTACTGCTGGGGACATGTGGTAGTTGTACTGATCTCCACCTGCTTTTTTAAAATTTTCGGGATTGAAAACTGGAAGATCCTTGCGTGTGTCTGGGCGATCATCCCGATTGTGAACGGACTGATTTTTACAAAAGCACCGATTGCTCCTCTGGTAGAAGAAGGAGAAACGGGAATGACAATTCTTGACCTGTGCAGGGAGAAAACATTCTGGATCCTGTTATTGATGATGGTTTGCGCCGGAGCCAGCGAGCAGGCGGTCAGCCAGTGGGCGTCCACTTTCGCGGAAAAAGGTCTGGGAGTAAGCAAAGCGGTCGGCGATCTGGCAGGACCGATGGCTTTCGCCATCCTGATGGGAAGTGCCAGAGCGTTTTATGGAAAATTCGGTGATAAAATCGATCTTGACAAGTTCATGGTGGGCAGCGGTCTGCTTTGTATAGGCTCTTATCTGCTGATTTCCCTGTCTCCGCTTCCACAGCTGTCCCTGCTGGGATGTGCAATCTGCGGTCTGTCCGTAGGAATTATGTGGCCGGGAAGCTTCAGCAAGGCATCTGCTGTCATGCGAAACGGTGGAACCGCTATGTTTGCATTGTTAGCCCTCGGCGGTGACCTCGGCTGCTCCGGCGGTCCGACACTGGTCGGCTATGTATCCAGCATGTTTTCCGAAGATCTGAAAAGAGGAATCCTTGCAGCGATTGTTTTTCCGGTGTTACTGATTGCAGGAACAGTGTTGTCCGGGAAGAAACGGGCAGTGAAATAAAAAATAATGAGAAAATAAGGGAAGATTCGCCTTGCTTGGTGAAGATTCCCTTATTTTTAGGCGGTTTTAAAAAAAGGAGTAGATATATGAAAGAATATCAAAACATCAGCCACGGCTTTGGACCAGTGTATAATAGAGAATCACGGATTCTGATTCTGGGAAGTTTCCCATCTGTGAAATCAAGGGAACAGGCATTTTTTTACGGGCATCCGCGGAATCGCTTCTGGAAAGTACTGGCGGCGGTATTGAAGGAGGATGAGCCAGAAACGGTGGAAGAGAAAAAGGAGATGCTTCTCAGACGTGGTGTTGCTGTGTATGATGTGATTGAACAGTGCAGTATCATAGGATCCAGTGACAGTAGTATCAAAGATGTGGTTCCGGCTAATCTTGGGATAATCGTGGAAGCGTCGCAGATCCGGAAAGTTTACACCAATGGAAAAACAGCAGGAAAACTTTACAGAAAGTATCAGGATAAGGAACTGAACCTTCCGATGGAAGAACTGCCGTCCACAAGCCCTGCCAATGCAGCGTATTCTCTGGAAAAACTGACGGAAATCTGGAGCAGAGCAATCATGGAAGTCTGAAAAATACATCAAAACATGTTACGTCAATTATGCATGAGGCTTTCAGAAAAACAAAAATATTCGCATAAAAGTCTTTTTCAAACGTCATACTATATCTGCATGTAACAAAAAAAGGAGGCAGTCAGAAATGATGGGACAGGAAGAGACAATCCGGCTGTTACAGGAGTGTGACGCCGGTGTACAGATGGGAATTGCTTCGATTCAGGAGGTACTTCCGTATGTAAAAGAAGAAAAATTCCGGCAGCTGTTACTTGGATGCAGGGATAAACATGAAAAGCTGCAGGAGGAGATCCGACAGAAACTGGAAGTTAACCGGGATGAGGGGAAAGAACCGAATCTGATGGCAAAAGGCATGTTCTGGATGAAGACGAAAGGAAAACTGGTGCTGGATGAGTCTGACGCAACGATCGCCGATCTGATGACGGATGGATGCAATATGGGAACCAAGTCGCTGCACCGCTGTCTGAACCAGTATGCAGAGGCTGACGAAAAGGCAAAGGATATTGCCAAACGGCTGATTAATATAGAAGAAAAACTTACGGTGGATATTCGTTCGTATCTGTAAAAGTAAGACGATGTTTCATAACTTCTGAACAGGGTATGAGACATCGTTTTTTTTGTTTCCAGCCAATTTTCTTCCCGTAAATGAAAAAACATTCTACGGAGAGCCATACTGCGACGTTAAAAATTTAACAGAAAAGTCGAAATTGACATAAAGGTACACACAAGTATGTCAATAGAGAAAATAGTTGGAAAATTGCTGAAATTTACACAAAAAAAACGGCGCATTTTTGACGGGATGATAAAAATCACGTAGGAAAACAATCAAACATTGTAATCATGACGGCAACATGGCATAATAAGAAAGGAAATGTTAAGAAAAAGAAAATAAGAAGTAAAACAAAAGTAAAAAGAAACCAAATTTAGAATGTGTCCATTCCGGAAACAGATCCGGGATGTCAGACAACAGAGGAGAAAAATATGGCAATTTTTTCAATGATTTTGTCTTTGCTATGCGGTGTAGCATTATTTTTGTTTGGAATGTCTTTGATGGGCGATGGCCTGAAGATGGTGGCAGGTAACAAACTGGAAGCCTTCTTATATCGAATGACAAATACACCGTTGAAAGGAGTAGCTCTTGGTACGGGTGTTACCAGTGTGATTCAGTCATCATCCGCCACGACGGTTATGGTCATCGGTTTTGTAAACTCCGGTATGATGAAGCTGAAGCAGGCGATCGGTATCATCATGGGTGCCAACATCGGAACCAGTATTACCGGCTGGATCCTGTGTCTTTCTTATATTGGAGGAAGCGGTGGCGGAATCGCAAGTATCTTTTCTACTGCGACGATTTCTGCCGTTGTAGCTGTAATTGGTATTATTTTCCGTATGTTCTGCAAACGTTCCGTACATAAGAATATTGGAAATATCATGCTTGGTTTTGCCATTTTGATGACAGGTATGCAGATGATGAGTGGAGCGGTTTCTCCGCTGCGTGAAAATCCTACCTTTATCAAGATGCTGACGATGTTTTCCAACCCGCTGGCAGGTATTCTGGTAGGTATCCTGTTTACAGCAGTTTTACAGAGTGCATCTGCCACAGTTGGTGTGCTGCAGGCACTTTCTGTTACCGGTCTCTTAACATTTGCAAGTGCTTTCCCTATCGTACTGGGAATCGGTGTTGGTGCGGCCTGTCCGGTTCTGATCTCTGCGATCGGCGCCAATAAAAATGGAAAGAGAACCGCACTGGTCTATCTGCTGAACGACCTGTTCGGACTGATCATGTGGTCTGTTATCTTTTATACAACCAATGCATTTGTGCACTTTACCTTTACAGATATGGTGATGACACCGGTATCTATCGCACTGTTAAATACAGTATTCCGTGTGGCAACTGTAGTAGTACTGTTCCCGTTTATTCCGAAACTCGAGAAGCTGGTATGTATCCTGGTAAAAGACAGTGCGGAAGAACTGGAAGACGAAGCAGATTTTGATCTGTTAGAGGAACGTCTGCTGAACTATCCGGCACTGGCAATTGCACAGTGTCACCGTGCGATGAACGGCATGGCAAAGAAACTTCGCAAGAATGTCAACAGAGCCATGAATCTGTTGAATGAATATCAGCAGGATAAGTTTGACAAAGTACAGAGAAAAGAAGATCTGATTGACAAATATGAAAGCCGTCTGGGAGAATATTTGATTCAGCTGACAAAGCGTGAGATGAACACGGTACAGACCCGTCAGGTATCTCTGTATCTGCACACGATCGGTGACTTTGAGCGTATCGGAGACCATGCTTCTTATATTGCGCATATGTCCAACGAGATGCATGACAATCACACAGACTTTTCACCGGCAGCATGGAATGAGCTGAATATCGTTATGGAAGCGGTACGCGAAGAAATCAACATTACCTGCAACGCTTTTCTGAATGATGATAAAGAGGCAGCACAGAGGGTGGCTCCTCTCGGTGTGGTCATCACACATCTGTGTGACGAGCTGAAGATGCACCATGTGGAACGACTGAGCAATGGCAATTGCGGGCTGGAAGAGGGAACTGTATTTAACGACATCCTGAATAGCTTTGGACGAATTGCATCCCATTGTGCAAGTGCCATGGTAGCCCTGATGAAGAGTGGCGAACAAGACCCGGATATGCATATCCGCGACAGTAAGATCTATCCGACGGACAGTTTCGAATATTACACATACTTCAGCGAGTACAAAAAGAAATATGATATCACTGAAAAAGGTGAAGAGCACGTGCTGAGCATGGAGCCGGAAGAAATAGAATAAAAAATATAAATTCAGAAAGCTTCCCGGGATTTTCCCGGGAAGCTTTTTTACTCTACAGGAAATTGCTTTCCTGTAAAGTAAAAAACGCTCCGCGAGGATGCGCAGTGTGTTTCTCATAGTTTACATGAAATTATTTTTATGGAATCCTTTGTTGTTGTTCACTGGTGATATTCTGCAAGGCGTGTTGCTGAGAACGGAGTGAACAGTAACCAGTAACAATCTTTTTGCACAGATGAATAATATAGTAGTGCGGAAAGAAGGGTTCTGTTATAATAAAAACAGAAGAAACCGGTGATGGCATTATGGCTTGTATGTCTCGGAATTTTGACATATTCATGTCAAAACACCTCGCGGGACAGTGGCTACTGAATAGTTACTATAAATCAATACTTACAAAAGAAAGCAGACAGGAAGGGGGAAATGTATGGGTCTGGCAATTGGATTACTTTTGGGAGCAATCCTTCTGTTCTGGCTGGGAATCCGGCATCGGAAAAAGGCTTACGCCGCGTATGAGGACGATAGCCAAAAGTACACAGCCACTACAACCATGACACTGGTAAAACAGACAAAATCAGAAACCCAGCGCTGGGAAGACACTGGCGATGGAAACCGGGAGCTGGTCACGGATATTTGTTATCTGCCGACCTATGAGTACACAGTAAACGGAGAGGTCTATCACTATACGAGCTGTCATGGATCTGACACCGTGCAAAAGCCCGGCATGCAGCGTACCGGCTATTACGAACCGTCCAATCCCAAAAACATCACAGAATATCAGCCGCAAAAACCGGTACTTGGGGGTGTTCTCTTTTTTATCCCGGGAGTGGTATTGCTGATTTTCGGAGTTGTTGTGCTTCGGAATTCGTTATGGTGATGATATTTACACCTTTCCGTATTTGGTGATTGCTTGTTTAAACGAAAAAAGCCTGGAGCCAAGTGCCCGGGCTTTTTGTATAATTCATTGCTTCTGCGAGAGGCTGCAGATCCATTTGCGGTTATAGACAAGATGGAGATACATGGCATCTTGTGCGCGGAGCGGATCGCGGCAGGCAATCGCATCGGCAATTTCACGGTGGCTTTCTATGGTTTCCCTGCGAAGGATTCCCCCGGTTGTCTCCACAAACAGAGGAATGGAACTGTTGATCACAGGTATCAGCCTTGGTACAACAACGTTTTTACTGCTTAACGCGATAGCTGTGTGAAAATCAATATCTTTTTGTGTGTGATCTTCATGATTATTTAAGAGCGTTTCTACTTCATCGCAGAGTGTAGTGATTTTTTTGATGTCTTTTTCATCTGCGCGTGTGGCAGCCATGGCAGCAATCGAAGGTTCGAGCAGGAAACGAACCTCCAGAAGATCCTGAACCAGCTTCTGTTTATTGTCAATGAAAATAAATCCAAGGGGATCTTCTACCATACCAGGAGACGCGGCAATATAGGTTCCGGATCCCTGGCGGACGGTGACAATGTTTCGGGAGGCCAGAAGCTTCATGGCTTCCCGGAGAGAACTTCTTCCCACATCCAGGCGCTGCGAGAGAATGGTTTCATTGGGGAGTTTGTCTCCCGGCTTCAAATTTTCCTCTAAAATAAGCGCGATGATGTCATCTGATATTTTTTGCGGAAGACCTTTTTCTTCCTGTGAAAAAGTCATCATATGATTTGCTCCGTTTCTTAGCTGTTCCGTTATTACTTCTTATCATAATATCTTTATAGATCGAAGTCAAAGTATCAAAACACACAAAAACAAAACTGTTTTTTTAGATAAAATTCCAATATTGATTTTTAAATAAGATGATTATACGATAAATACATCGGATGAATTCAAGGCTGAACAACAAAAGATATTCGTGTAACACAAGAAAATAGCAGGAAATGCTGGTGTGTGATGTAAAAAAACATCAGATGAATTAGGAGAAGACAGAAGAATGGAAGGAACAACGTTTGCGGCGGATCCAATGCGGCTGATGATTGCAACTGCCGGAAAATCAGCCGCAAAAGAAAGTGTAGAAAGATTCCGAAAGTACATAAAAGGTACAGGGAGGAAAAGATAATGCAGTTAAAAAGTCAGAAAATGAGAAAACTTGCGCCGGAGCTGGATCCGCTGCGCATCGGAACCGGATGGACGAAAGAAGATCTGGGAAAGGTTCAGGTCATAGTGGAAAGCACGTATGGTGACAGTCATCCGGGCAGCGGCCACCTGAATATCCTGGAGGAAGAGGTACGGAAAGGAATTGCAGAGGAAGGCGGATTTGGTGCACGCTATCACTGCACCGATATCTGTGACGGCGAAAGCCAGGGAACAGACGGAATCAATTACAGCCTGGCCAGCCGTGAAATGATTGCAAATATGATCGAGATTCATGCAAATGCGACTCCGTTTGATGCCGGTGTCTATCTTTCCAGCTGCGACAAAGGAGTGCCGGGAAATCTGATCGGACTTGCCAGAGTCGATATTCCGTCCGTGTTTGTTCCGGGTGGAACCATGAATGCGGGTCCGGAAATGCTGACTCTGGAGCAGCTTGGAATGTACAGTGCAAAGTTTGAGCGCGGCGAGATTGATGAAGAAAAACTTGACTGGGCGAAATGCAATGCCTGCCCGAGCTGCGGTGCATGTTCTTTTATCGGAACAGCTTCTACGATGCAGATCATGGCAGAGGCGCTTGGTCTTGCACTTCCGGGAACAGCACTGATGCCGGCAACCAGCCCGGATCTCCTTGCATTTGCAAGAGAGGCTGGAAGACAGGCGGTAAGACTGGCAAAGATGGAACATATGCGTCCTTCAGATATTGTGACGATGGAAAGCTTTGAAAATGCAATTCTCGTACATGCGGCAATTTCAGGAAGCACCAACTGCCTGCTTCATCTTCCGGCAATTGCACATGAATTTGGTATTGAGATTACCGGAGATACCTTTGACAGACTGCACAGAAATGCCAGATATCTTCTGGATGTACGTCCTGCAGGACGCTGGCCGGCAGAGTGCTTCTACTATGCAGGCGGTGTACCGGCTATCATGGAAGAAATCAAGGAACACCTCCATCTGGATGTAATGACTGTTACAGGAAAGACATTAGGAGAAAATCTGGAAGAGCTGAAGCGGAACGGATTCTATGAGAAATGTGAAAAATGGCTTCAGGAATTCAACAGACGGTATCAGGTAAACCTCACAAAAGAAGATATTATCCGTCCGTATGAGAAGGCGATCGGAACCGATGGAAGTATTGCCATTCTCCGTGGAAATCTTGCACCGGAAGGAGCCGTGATCAAGCATACGGCATGTCCGAAAGAGATGTTTAAAGCTGTGCTCCGTGCCAGACCGTTCGACAGCGAAGAAGAATGCCTGGATGCTGTCCTGAAGCATAAAGTTCAGAAGGGAGACGCCGTTTTCATCCGCTATGAGGGACCAAAAGGAAGCGGAATGCCGGAGATGTTCTATACATCAGAGGCAATCAGCAGTGATAAAGAGCTTGGAAAGAGTATTGCGCTGATTACAGACGGCCGTTTTTCCGGCGCATCCACAGGTCCGGTTATCGGTCATTGCAGTCCTGAGGCGGTTGACGGCGGTCCGATCGCACTTGTAGAAGAAGGTGATCTGATTGAAATTGATGTTATGGAAAGAAAACTGAATATCATCGGAGTTGCAGGAGAGCGTAAGTCGATGGAGGAAATTGACCAGATTCTTGCCGAAAGACGGAAAAACTGGAAACCGGTAGAAGCAAAATATAAAAAAGGTGTGCTGAGACTTTTCAGTCAGCATGCAGCAAGTCCGATGAAGGGGGCTTACCTGGAGTATTGATGACGAAACGGAGACTTCTGTACACTGTGTCTTCCGTATATCGATGTCCTGTTTGGAATCAAACCCTATCATCTCCGGGAAAACGAAAAGAATCACGAAGAGGGCGATGTAAATAAAAGTAGTGTCTTTAAGTTGAATGGAGATGCCCCTCAGGGTTTGAGTTTAAAGACAACCTTGTATCCGCACGTAAAATGCATGGCTTTTCGCAGGATGAACTGGCTGAAAAGATTGGTGTAAGTAGACAGACACTTTCAAAATACGAAACAGGAGGTTCCCAAACAAAAGGATATTAAGAAATAGCCTGTGTTTACCTGCTTGTGAATAAAAGAATAATGCTATTAAGTTAGAGATACTGCATAAATGTGCTGGTATCTCTTTTCGTTGGCTTGAAACAACAGACTATTTCATTTCTGCTTGATTATCCTAAACTTATCGGGATATGGTTTGTCAAGGGCTTGTTGCGTAAGCAATGCTTTAGCACCCTTTACAAATCATAGACAGATAAGTAGTTTTTCAAAAGCAGAAAAAAATAGTAATCTTAAGATTTTGAATTATTGTTGCAAGCATTAGAAAATGATATAATGTAGACACAAAAAGACGTAGAAATAAGAATTTGTATGATTGAAATGAAAACTTCAAAAATATATTGACTTGTACGTAACGTACACCCTTATACTATCATCACAAGGAGGTGTGTCCGATGTTATTAAATGAAATTATTAAGGAAGTCGGAATGACAAAGCGTGCAGTTAAATACTATGAAGAAAAAGGATTGTTGTCAGTAGATAAAGATAGCAACGGCTATCGAAACTACTCCATGCAAGACGTTAAAACTTTAAAAAAAATTTCGGTATATAGAAAGCTTGGGATTGGTATTAAAGATATACAAACCCTTTTGGAAAAAGATGATAAAAGTATTCTTTTACGTATTTATCAGGAAAAATTACAGGAAAAAATTTTACAGGACTCAGAACTTGAAGCGTTGAAGCAATTTATAGATGATGGTAATGCAGACAAGGCAAATGAGATACTTGATTACCAAACTGTCGAAAATGCGATTGAGTCTTTATTACCGGGGAAAGAATGGGGAGATTACTTAAAAAGTCACTTCAAACCATTTCTTAATGTGAGATTAAAGACTCTGGAGCAGAAGCAAGCCTTACGGAACATATTAGAGTATTGTGATGAAACGACATTGAAAGTTCCTTTTATTATGGGAATAGGTGTAAAAATAGCAGGTGGGATTGCACCGGAAACAAGAACTGCAGATGAGATGATAGCTTATTATCGTGATATGAGTGAAAGCGAATATGAAAAATTAAAAGAAATGGTAAAGAAAGGTGCTAAAATGAAAACTGGCATTATGAAATATCATCCGTCATTTATTGCCCAGAGAAAAATGCAGAAAGAGTTCCAAGATAAAGGATATAACGACATATTCATTCCTAATTTGATGGTGCTATCTCCACAGTACGCAGAATACAAAAAAGCCTTAGATAAGGTAAACGATAGAATGTGTAGAGAACTTGGACTGCATTATGATAGCGATTACAACTTAGTTATAAAAAATCTCGAATAAATGAGTGTATCTAAAAAGGACAGAAGTTGGGAGGAGAAGTACTTATGCGTACCAAGAAAGTAATATTTAGTGTTTTAACGATTATTTTCGGTTCTCTTGGACTGATGAACATAGTGTCTACTGATATAACACTGCCAATTATGTTTGTTTTTATGGGATTAACCCTTTTGACGAATGCAAGGGAGTGTTATGATAATGGTGCAAAGAAAGATGCTATGATATTTGCAGGTGTAGCAATCTTTGTCTATGTAGTCACTGTATATAACTTGGTAAGTAGATTTATGTAAATTACAGTTTGTTTAATGATTAAAAATTGGAAGTTGTAAAAGGAGGATATGGTTACAGAGATAAATGCAACGCAGGTTGACACACAAGACAAGCTTACGGATCAGGTGTATCATTACGATGTAACAGATAAGGTGTTTGAAAAGGCTTCCAGATACGAGGACAGGAGAATAGAAAAAGAAGAACTTCCGGTTGAGTATGACTATCCTTACGATGATTCCCACTTCTTTTATTTGGACTTATAGTGTAAAAAGCCTATGGTGTTACGATATAGGTAGTAAGGAAAAACCGGTGAGAATCTAAATAAAAGCATTATCTTTGCATCCGTTTACAAATCAGACGGATGCAAAGATATTTTTTATATTTGGCCTATGACGGCACGAGTTACCACGGTTGGCAGATTCAGCCCAACGGTATCAGTGTGCAAGAGGTGTTGCAGAAAGCCTTGGCCACCCTCTTGCGGCAGCCCGTGTCCATCACAGGAGCGGGACGGACGGATACCGGAGTACACGCCCGGATGATGGTGGCTCATTTCGATTTCGAGTATGCCGATGACCCTGTGCGACGGATTGACGGAAGGTGGCTGACGGACAAGCTCAACCGCCTGTTGCCGCCGGATATCTCCATTTACAAGACGGTGCCTGTGGCAGCCGATGCACATGCCCGTTTCGATGCCTTGTCGCGCACCTACCATTATTACCTGCATTTCGGCAAGTCCCCGTTCTTGCGGGCTTATTCCTGCCGTCTGTACCAGATGCTTGATTTTGGGAAGATGAACGAAGCTGCTGCTGCATTGTTCGATTATACCGATTTCACCAGTTTCAGCAAAGTGAATACCGATACGAAGACCAACAACTGCCGTATCATGCAAGCCCGTTGGACGGAGCTTGCGCCAGGCGAATGGCGTTTTGAAATCCAGGCGGATCGTTTTTTGCGCAACATGGTGCGTGCCATCGTC
>OFMG01001566.1_pt1 | contig 16031 bp, 19 predicted proteins | sample 1541751 | NCBI WGS metagenome assembly OFMG01 (sample SAMN04209232, study PRJEB22552) | human gut metagenome | biome: gut; material: feces | host: Homo sapiens | place: USA: Oklahoma
AGAGTACCGGAAGAAGCGGTAACTATTCCACCAACTATCAGATTAGCGGCAGAGATATGTCATAATTCATGGTGACGAGTTCAGTTGCCTTGAATAACAGATGAACAGGGACACGATCAACTGGATTCGGAGAAAACGAAAACAGGAGGTCGCTATGGAGAAATTGAAAAAGCATATCCATGATGACAGTAACGGTCTGGACTATGTTCTGGTCGGAGATTACTATATTCCAGATTTACAGCTGCCGGAGAAAAGCCGCCCAATCGGACGGTGGGGACGGATGCACAGGGAATATCTGCAAGAGTATTGTCCCGACCGGTACAATGAATTGCTTCTGTCTGGAAAGCTGTGGACATATTTGGTAGATCTGAATGAGCAGGCACAGAACCAACTGGATTATATCATTGCCCAGATGAAAGAAGCCGAAGGAATCTCAGAGGAACTGAAAGCTCGTGATCAGATGGCATGGGTCAGGGCAATGAACAGCATTCGCAACCGGGCGGAGGAAATTGTCCGGGCAGAGATCATTTACTGTTGAGGAGTACGCCCCAAAACAAGGGGTACCTTCGTAAAGTAGGTGCGTCGCAAAATACGACATACCGGTTCTTTGGGGCTGCCGTGATTTGCGGTAGCCCTTTGAAATTGGAGCCTATGCCCCGTTTCATGGCAAAGGGTACGCCATTTCACCGACCCATTTGGAACATTTTATTCCCCTGCCCAGATTACTTGCGTTTCTTCTTTTTTGTCCCATAGTACGGCTGGGGTTTTGCCTTTCCCCTCATATTATTGGGGTTCTTTAGTAGCTTGGACAGGCTCAGTATTCGCATAAATGCTGAGAAATCCTCAGATGCAATCTTGTCAAAGGGAATCTGCATCCGGTCGCAGAACTCATGGATCATAGCTTCTGTGTCGGTTCCCATCTGTATGGCCTGTTCAAAATTCTCTTTGACCTCATCCAGTGTTGGCTGTGGATCGGCTGTGGTCTTGTCTTTCAAATGGGCTTCCCGTATATCCCGGACAATGCTGTCCAGATCATCATGAAGGATGTGACTGTAAAAATCGTTCTCCTGTACCTGCCCCAGTTCCAGCGTCCGCATATACAGATCATTTTCTCCCGGTGTGTGTTCTTTCAGAATGGTCTGCCGGGTAGCTTCCAGAATCAGATTCATCTGGTTCACCCGCATATCAGCGATCCGGTCAATAAAGATTTCCATATCAACCATCAGCCGCAAAAAATTTGGATGAGTCGCCAGTTCACAAAGCAGGCGGTTGTTAATCGCTCCGCTGCTCAAAAGTTCCACCATAGCGTCACTCAGATGCAGAGCCTGAAGCTCCGTATTTGGGTGATTTTTATTTTCGGACAGTCCCATCAGATAATCAGTGGACACTCCGTAAAACTTTGCCAGTGTCGCAATCGCAAATGGACTGATGTCTTTGTAGTCATCGCTCTCATATTTCCCCAGTGCCGACTTAGACAGGTCGGTCTGCTCTGCCAGCTGTTCCAGTGTCAGGTGCTTATTCACCACCCGCAAGTCTTTGAGCCGTTCCGGGATCGACAGTTTTGTGTACATCAAAGCACCTCCTTGTCAACGGTTTTTGTTTTCCATTATAGCACATTTCCGAGAGCGTGGAAATATGCGGTTTTCGTGTGATTTTCCTGCGTCTTGGACATACGGGAGTAGCCCTCTTTTTTCGGTAAACTGGTTCTTGTCAGGAGACATAGAACCTTGAAAAATGAATGACCGGCTGCAAGGGGGATGACCTCCGGGGAAGTGATGCCACGATAAGAGCGCACCAAAGAGGACAATACGCTGGGAGAGAATCCGGGCAGGAATATTTTGCAGACAGACCGGCAGACAGAAAAATAAATGATGCGGGACATACCGCACCAAATGAATGGAGGTAGATCATTATGAAACTGAATATGAAGGAAAAGAAAATTCTTTATGCTTATGCCTGCCCCAGCCATCACAACACAGTGACAAGGCTGAAATGGCTGACAGCATTGACTGTTGACCCGGAGGCGAAAAGCCAGATGCTTCATCTTGCTCGTAAAATTGAGACAGAGACAGAGGAAAAGTGGTATGAAACCTTTTATCATCATCTGCGTATGGAGATGGACGAATACCGCCGGATTAGACGCAGTCTGCGAGCGCTGAAAGCAAATACCGATTATGAGGAGGAACTGTATGAGGAAGCTGTCTAAATATGAAAAAGAAACCATCATCAACTGGAATGAGGGCGAGACGATTGCCAGTATCTATACTTTCAATGCCAGCTTGAAACGCAGACTGGAGGATTTCAGCCGGAAGTACCCTCTGCTGTGCCGCTTGGAACGCAGTACGCCGGAAGGCAGCGTGACCTATGTACTGGACAAGTCCCGCCTTTCGATCCGTCTGGTGCCGCCGTACAGTGAAGAACGGCTGGCAGCAGCAAGGGAGTACGCCAAACAGCATGGTTTCCAGGTTTTGCGTACAGAAAAGGTAAGCGCCTGATTACAGGGCAAATGACTGCAAAATGCCGGGTTTGCACCCGGCATTTTCACAGTCTGTTTATTCAGGGGTATCAAGTATCCAGTACCATAGAAGATGAAAAATGTCCGATTGGGGAGCCATTTCTTCAGTCGGGAGAAAGGAGGGAAAAACGATGGGTAATTTATATGGCTATATCCGTGTCAGCACCAGAGATCAGAATGAGGACAGGCAGATTCTTGCCTTGAAAGAACTCTCTATCCCGGAGAAGAATCTGTTTATTGATAAGCAGTCCGGCAAGGATTTTGAGCGCCCTCAGTACCGGAAAATGGTACGAAAACTGAAAAAAGACGATCTGCTCTATATCAAGAGCATCGACCGTCTGGGGCGTAACTATTCTGAAATTCTGGAACAATGGCGGATTCTGACAAAGGAAAAAGGGATTGATATTGTGGTGCTGGATATGCCCCTGCTGGATACACGCCGGGGTAAAGACCTGATGGGCACATTCCTTAGTGATATTGTTCTGCAAGTGCTGTCCTTTGTAGCAGAAAATGAGCGCAGTAATATCCGGCAGCGTCAGGCAGAAGGAATTGCTGCTGCCAAAGCAAGAGGTGTTCGCTTCGGCAGACCACCAGCGCCTTTACCAGAAAACTTCCATCATTTGTACCAACAATGGAAAAACGGCAAAATAACCGGCACAGCTGCTGCAAAGCTGTGCGGGATGCCGCTTTCCACCTTCCGCTATCGTGCGGAGATTTACGAAAAAGCCAAGTTACTGTAAGCAGGTGTTTTTACAGGAATGTGTACATTCCTGTAAATGCCCACCTTCCCTTGTTAAAAATAATTATACTCCTATTCATCAAAAAAATCCAGCTATTTGGCGAATTTTAGCATAATGACAACTGTAGATTTAATATTTTGTGCTGCTTGCGAAAATGTACACTTTCTTGTGAACATCAAAATCAGGAGGGATTTTCATGGCGTTTTGGGATAATATTAGCCAAAAAGCCTCTGAAACCACCGCGAAAGCAATGCAAAAGGCAAAAGAAATGTCTGATATTGCAAAGTTCAATTCGATGATTTCTGAGGAAGAAACAAAAATCAACAACATCTACTATCAGGTTGGCAAACTTTATGTGACCAAGCATCCACATGACCATGAGGAAGAATTCGCATGCATGGTTGCTTCACTTGTGGAAGCGGAAGAAAAAATTAAGAATTATCGCCAGCAGATTCAGGATATTAAAGGCGTTGTTCGTTGTTCACAGTGCGGGGCAGAAGTCCAATCAGGCGTTGCTTTTTGCAGTTCTTGCGGGACTCCTATGCCAAAAGTTCAGCCTATAAACACCGATGATATAGTGCGATGCGAAAGTTGTGGAGCTATGGTCAAAAAAGGAGTTCACTTCTGTACCTCTTGTGGTAAGCCGATGACTCAAATGATAGCACCAGAAGCAATAAGTGTTCCTGTAGCAGAGAGCGAGGGACAAAACAGTGTTTGTCCGAAGTGTGGAGCAAAAATTGAAACTGGAGTTGCTTTTTGCACAGAGTGCGGAACGAAACTCTAATGTCGAGAAGGATGAGTGAACTATGGCGTTTTGCGGAAAATGCGGTGCCCCTTTGGAGGAAGGAAAATTTTGCCCGAACTGTGGTGCCCCTGTCGGATCAGAGAATAGTGAGACTGCGGTTACTACTATCTCTCATCTGCCCCGAAAAACAGGATTATGGAAAAAGATAGTATTGGGAGCTGTTGTGCTTGCGGTTGCAATCTTTGCAGTATCACGATTTGCTTCAATGTCTGTTGAGCCATGTGATTGGTGTGGAAATAGCCCATCGGTTGCTTATAAGATGAGTGATGATTCATATTCTTATGTTTGCAAGGATTGCAGTAAAAAATGTGCTTGGTGCGGAGAAAAGGCAACTAAACATTATGAAAACTTAGCAGGTATGATGGTTTTTGTATGTGATGATTGTTATGAGGAGTTACAGTAATTTATATCTATCTTGGAGGAATGAGAAATGAATAAGGTTAAAAAATGTTTAGTGAGTATTCTGAGTGTTGTACTTCTTATTGTTTCGCTAGCAGGGTGTAGTTCGAAGTCGCCCTCCGATCTAATTGTTGGCCAGTGGGAAATTCCAAAAGAAATAGAGAATATAGGAACAACATCGAAACTGGTTCAGTTGGAATTCTTTAGTGATGGAACCTATACCTCTAATCGTAGTAATTATTCGGGAGACTATTCCATTGATGGAGATCGGATAAAGCTTAACGGAGTGTTAGCAGAGCCGTTGACTTTTACTTTTGGCTTGGAAGAAGATACTTTGACATTTTACAATGATGACGGAGAAGCCATATATGAGTATCAAAAAGTAGACTAATTTATTTTGGAATCGCTTTATGAAAATAAAATATAGAAAGAGGATAAGATCATGCAGAAAACAAGATTAGGAATTTCTGTAGGAATGCTGGGGGCAGCTGTTTACTTAACGGGGCTGTTCAGCGGCTATTTGGTCGCAATACTTATGGCGGGGTATGTGCTTCTGTGCGAAGAAAACGGATGGTTGAAAAGAAGCGTTATCAAAGCAGTAGTCCATCTAAAGAATATAAGAAGAGCGACGGAACGCCCGTGTATGTTTGCGAGGATTGTAGCAGTGTTTGCATGATTTGTGGGGATGAAAAAGCCACAAATCATTACGAAAGTCTGCTCGGTATTGTGTTTGTATGCAATGATTGCTACGAGATAGCTACAAACTAACTCTAAACAAAATATATCTATATATCCGAGGGGAACACGCAGCATAATGGGGTGAACATAATGATGAAAATTAAGATACTCACTGTAGTTGCTACGCTGTTAATAACTCTTGTTGGTTGTGGTAACAGCAATGGTGCAACTCGTGCTAACCTCTTAGAATCGAACGATGTTTCGGACCGGATCGATAACGGAAGGCGTTCACAACAAATGATTGTGGAGGATTCTTCTGCGAGAGTAAGTACTGCGTTTATCGACAAAAATACGATTGCTACTGACCTGGAACATATTTATGCAGTACAAGGAAACGGAAAAGTGGTTGCTACTGGGTCAAATCGAGATGGAGAGTTGGATACATCTGCATGGGACAACATAGTCTCTGTTTATGCAGACACATCCACAGCGTTTGGGATTGCTGAGGATGGGACGGTTTATTCATCTGGCATGGAATTGGGGAAATCTGACCTCGCTGTGATAGATGGCGCAATATCATTGGATGTGAAAGGTTATCTTATTGCTGTAAAAGAGGATGGAACTATCGCACTTCCAAGCTACGCTACAGATGAGCAATTGGGGTGGATGGATGAGGCATTGAAATGGGATGACATTTTGAAAGCCACTTCTTATGGATATGAGGAGTCTGCTCATATCGTAGGGCTTAAGAATGATGGGACTGTTGTAGCGGCTGGAAATAATGAATATGGTCAGTGCAATGTATCAGGTTGGGAAAATATAATTGCGATTGATGTCGGAAGAGATTTCACGGTCGGATTGCGTGATGATGGAACTATTGCAATAGCAGGGAAGTTAACTGCATTGGAGTTGGAGGATCGGCATTCATTCGAGACAGTTGATGCTGCATCACTAGACTGGACCGGTATTGTTGCAATTTGTGCCGGGAGTTCTCATAACTTGGTCGGGCTAAAATCGGACGGCACAGTAGTCGCAGTTGGATTTGAACTTTCGGATTGGAAAGATATTGTCGCTATTGATGCTACAGACTCTGTTGCAATTGGGTTGAAGTCTGATGGAACAGTTATTGTAGAAATAGACGATGAAACGATGCAATGGTGGGAAGATACTGAATGGGAATATTGTACAGACACTTGGAGTGATATTCGGCTGCCGGAATGAGTGACAATGGATACATACTCTAAACGAAGTAAAATGATAAACATGCAAAACTAGAAACGGCAAGTGAGGAGTGGAAGAATATGCAGAAAACAAGATTAGGAATTTCTGTAGGAATGCTGGGGGCAGCTGTTTACTTAACGGGGCTGTTCAGCGGCTATTTGGTCGCAATACTTATGGCGGGGTATGTGCTTCTGTGCGAAGAAAACGGATGGTTGAAAAGAAGCGTTATCAAAGCAGTATCTTTGATGGTTTTCTTTTCCTTCATTACTGTTTTGATAAATTTGATTCCCGATGCCATGAATTGTATCAGCTACATTGCTTCTATGTTTGGCGGAAACTTTCATGTTGGATTTATCACTAATCTGGTAAGTGCTGTGACAAGTGCCATTGATATTATTGAAAAAGTTTTCTTTTTGGCTCTTGGAGTTAAGGCATTGAATCAGGGAACAATTGCCGTTCCTGTCGTAGATAAGCTGATTAGCAAATACATGGGATAAAAAGCGACAAAGGGCAGTGGATGGTTTTGGCTTATCCGCTGCTCTTTTCAAGTTAAGGAGGGAATAATCGTATGGCTAAATTTTGCGGAAAATGCGGTGCCAAGCTGGATGATACTACCGGTTTGTGCCCAAATTGCGATGCAGATAAATTAAAGGAGCAGAGCGACAAGTCAGAAGCAGTTGATGTAGCGAAGTCAACACAAGAAACAGTCCCTGCATCAGAAAAGCCGTTAAGTAGAAAAGAAGCTAAGAAGAAACGTAAGGCGGATAAAAAAGCTAAGAAAAAAGAGGAACGTGCCCAATGGTCTACCGGTAAGAAAGTCCGAAGATTTTTCTTGCAACTTGCTTTAATCATATTGTTCCTTTTTATGGTAGCCACAGGAATCGTATTCGGTTTGTCTTACTTTGGATTTATACAAAGTCCAGCAATAATCAATATCATGGAAAGATTGGAAATAGAGTATGGGTCAAATACGGAAAAATTATTCGAAGATTTTGCTAATGAATATCGGGTGCTTTCTGAAAACGAGGACGGTACATATACGATTGAAATTATAGCACCTGATTTTGCAAGTATATTTCAGAAAGAAGTAGAAAGTAACCCTACATTAACGTTAAACTTGGAAACCATAAGAGGAATGATTGAGAGATATCCCGATTTAAAAAAAATCTATGAGTTCACTGTAGCAAGTAAGAAGAAGACGGATGTTCAAATGGCGTTCCTACAACAAGTTTCCTATGATTTAATGGTTTCTGCAATTATAGACACATCAATAACTGAGCCTCAGAAACAGGAGGTAGTGGAATGAAACGCATATTAACTTTAATATTGGTGATAATATTGACTTTTTCTTTAACGCCAACAGTTGCCTATGCAACAGATAGCGTAACTGATAGTCAAATAAACCAAGTTACACAAAACATGTTGAATCACATGTACCATCACGTATACAGGTTGCTTTTGGATGGGAAATATCGACAGTATCCCAGTTTTATAAATGAACTCTATTCTAATGAATATGCGACCGCCACTATGGAACTGATAGACAAGTTAATTGATAGTGGTAGCGTCTTAGATATTGAAGAAGAAAAATACATGGAGGTTTTAATAAACATAATGGCTATATCTGAACATGATAATGCATCAGATATGGCAATACAAAATCAGCAGGATAACCTAAAAACTTTTCAGGATTATGCGATGGATATAGCGGAGATGGGCGCAAATGCTGCATCTGTTATGACGGGTAGTCCATCTATTGGAGAGTTGGGGGAAAATCTATCAACTGCTATAAGTGGGTTAAATACATTGGCGGAAAATACAGATAACTGGATTGGTGCTTTAAGTGATCTTGAAACAATTGTGCAAAATTACGAAAAACATAAAATCTTTTTGTCTGCAATAGAAAGTGAAAGTGAAGGAGCTTTAAAACAAGCTGCTACTAAACTGCAACACGCTATGTCTACCGCAATGAAAATCAAATTGGATACATATACAGAAATATCCAATGAGAACTTTGAAAATTATTCTGAATTCTTCTTCGAAGACATCTTTTTTAAGGCTCTAAAGAATGTGCCGGAATATACAGCAGATGATACCTTCGCATTCTTTGTCGATGGGGGGGATTTTGTTGTTGGAAAGTTCAGTGTTCTAAATGCATCCTGGGATTTAGGAAAACAAATTGGAACACTTATAGGAAATGTAGCTGTTGGCGGAGAGAATCTCATAAACAGGGTAAGAGAAATAAAAGTAGTAACTGATATACGTCGGGCATTATCTATAAGCATGATGAATCAAGCAGCTCAGTTTGCAACCGATTACTCATCTAATGAGGCGCAGAAAACGCTGTACGAGGAAGTTAAGCAGTATGTAGCATTGTCAGAGTACATGATAAATTGTGATATGCGTGGGGAATATTGTATGTACAGCATTGTGACAAACGATGCGGGTTTGCTTTCATGGTTCAATAAGAAATCAGCTGCGGAAGCCGAACAATGGTACTATGATTCTTGCGAAATATTGGAATCTATACAAAAGAAATACTTCGAATCCATACTAATTTATAGTAATGATATTCCATCAAATGCTGTTGTATTTAATAATCATTTTTATACAATTTACGATTTTTCACCCATTGCTCCTGCCGAAACCAATACCTGGGAAAATGCTTTTGAATATTGTGAAGGAGTAAATGGTTATCTAGCGACTATTACATCAAAAGAAGAAAATGATTTCTTGTTTGAGTATATGAAAAAGCAGGGCTATGATAACGCCTATTTCGGTTTGACGGATAGTTCTTGGGAGGGGTATTGGGAATGGAAAAATGGAGCAGACTTAGAATATACAAATTGGGCTTCAAATGAACCAAGTGGAATAGATGGGGCAAATTATGCAAAGCTATCTTCCAGTCACCCTGATGGGGCTTGGTCTGATGGTGTGTTTAGTAGTTCGGATAACAACGGAACAGCTTTCATTTGTGAGTGGGAAGGAGCATTTAGTTCTAACAATATTACTGATATACCTATCAGAACAACTTCGGATGAACGGGATATTGTCTTAGTTCTTGATACATCTGGCAGTATGTCAGGAACTCCTATGGAAGAAACGAAAAAGGCTGCAACCAAATTTGTCAATACGATTCTTGAAGAAGATGCCAGCATTGGTATTGTTACTTATGAGGACAGTGCAAATCAACTTTCAGATTTCTCTATTGATAAAGAGTATCTGACAGGAAAAGCAGCAAATATTTCCGATGGAGGAGGTACAAACATCGAATCTGGTTTGGCAGAAGCAAAATCAATGCTGGACAGCAGTAATGCGAAGAAAAAAATCATCGTACTTATGAGCGATGGTGAACCAAACGAAGGTAAAGAAGGCGAAGATCTGATTGCTTATGCCGATGATATTAAAAACGATGATATCTTGATTTATACATTGGGATTTTTTGAGAACATGAGTGGAGGTAAATCATCAGCACAGTATTTAATGGAGCAATTAGCCAGCGATGGTTGCCATTATGAAGTCGCCAGTGCGGACGATCTTGTTTTCTTCTTCGAGGATATGGCAGACCAAATCAATGGTCAAAAATATATTTATGTCCGTATCGCCTGCCCTGTTGACGTTTCCGTCACATATAATGGAGAAACGTTGAGTTCTGCTGAGAATGCCCTTAATGTCCGAACTGGTTTTGGCACATTGACCTTTGAGGATAATGAAAATGCGACATCTGATGATGAAGATGACCGCATCAAGGTTCTTCGGCTAAAAGAAGGTGCGGATTATGATGTACAAATCGTTGGAATCGGTCTTGGCATGATGGATTATACGATTGGATTCATGGACGAAAACGGGGATTATAACGACTTCCGCCGATTTGAAAATGTCAAGATTACAAAACAAACGGTGATTGATACTGTTGCGGCCGTTTCAGATGAAAGCGTACTTAACATTGATGAAAATGGTGATGGAAAGTACGATGTAAAATTACGGGCAGAAGAAAACGGATACGGCGAGGAAGTAAAAACACCTGTCTGGATTTATGTGGGTATCGCTGGAGGAGTGGTACTTTTGGTCATCATTGTATTATCCGTGGTCAAAGTTCGTAAAAGCAAAAAGAAAGGTACGGTGAAATCGTAATATGGCAAGATTTTGCGGAAATTGTGGTGCACAAATAGATGAAAATGCAAAAGTTTGTGGTCAATGCGGAACACCTGTAGAGGATAGCACTAAGATGCCGCCTGTGAAGGTTGTTGATTCGGAAAAGAAGAAAAAGAACAAGAAAATTTTCAAGGCTATGATTGCGTTGGCTTTGGTAGCGGTAGTAGCTGTTACTGCTATCAATGTGGTATCTAAATTTACGGGGTACAACGGTTTGCTTCGCAAAGTCATGACAGCGTATGAAGGATACGATATTGACACGTTAGTCTCTCTATCCAGCGATATTTATTATTATGGAGAAGAAGACTATGTGGAGAGTTATTTTGAGAACAGTGTAGGTTCAGCACTTGATTCATTTGAAACCTCCGTTGGGCACAGCTATCAGTTCTCTTATGAAGTAAACGAAACATACACAATGTCTGAACGTAAGACAAAAGAAGTTCTTGATGGAATTGAATATACCTACGCTGATTTTGATGTAAGTATTATCGAGGAAATGGTGGTTTCTGATATAACTGTGACTGCAAAACAAGGCAGTAAATCAGTAGAAAGGGACTTGAATATTACTATGTCAAAAGAAAATGGTACATGGAAGTTATTATATATTGAATAGTCAATGTTTCGTGTAATTGACATACTTACATCATATAATGCCCAAGCCAAAGGCGATCAACCGTAAAAAGTTGGTCGCTTTTGTTTTGCCCATTATTCAGAAAGGAGCCTGATCCCATGAATGAAAAACTGGAAAAGCTGAACCGCCAGAAAACCGCAGCCGAGAAAAAGCTGATTGCCGCCCAGCACAGAGAGAAGCAGCTGGAGCATGAGCGGAAACGCCTGACACGGAGCGAGAGAACCCACCGGCTTTGTACTCGTGCAGGGATGCTGGAGAAGTTTCTGCGTGAGCCTACTTTGCTGACCGATGACGATGTGATGGAGCTGCTGACCTTCCTCTTTCACGGTGAAGCCGCACAAAGAAAGCTGGACAGGCTGATTGAGGAGCGGAGAAAAACGCTGACAACGGACGGCAGTGAGAACCCCTTGTTTTAACAAGGGCGCAATTATACACCGCCTAAAGGTGGTGCATTGCGTTCTGCCGAAAGCCCCTTGCAGGGAGCTGATGATTTCCGCACAGGATAAACCCTCTGCTCCAATCATCCAGTGGAAGCTGCACTTCCCCTGCGCTGGCTAAAGCCAGCTATCCCTTTGCCCCTTGCTGTCCGAAAATCCCTGCCGGACAGGAATTTCCGAACAACAGGAATAGAACCCGATGACCTGACCGCTTGCAGCTTTGCAGACGGTCTTTTGTTTTGCCAAAGGAGATGATGAAGTGGCAAACCCTCATTTTGAAATCAAAATCACGAAGAGGAGCAAACGGCAGTCAGCTGTTGCCGGAGCCGCCTACCAGAGCGGCGAGAATCTGTTTTCCGAGTATGACCAGAAGCACAAAGACTACCGAAAAAAGGAAGGTGTGGTCTACACGGAAATCATGCTGCCGTCCCATGCCCCGCCGGAATACGCCGACCGGGAACAGCTCTGGAACGCAGTGGAAGCCGTTGAAAACCAGTGGAACTCCCAGCTTGCCAGACGGTTTGTGTTGGCACTGCCCAGAGAAGTGCCAGAGGAACTGTATCCGCAGATGGTGCAGGACTACTGCAACCAGTTTTTTGTTTCCAAAGGCATGATTGTTGATTTTGCCATCCACGACCCCAAGCCACCGGGACACAATCCCCATTGTCATGTGATGCTGACTATGCGGGCAATGGACGAGCATGGAAAATGGCTTCCCAAAGCCAGAAAGGTTTATGACCTTGACGAGAACGGCGAGCGTATCCGGCTTCCATCCGGGAACTGGAAAAGCCATAAGGAGGACACCGTTGACTGGAACGAACAGTATCATGGACAGGAGTGGCGCACCGGCTGGGAAACAGTACAGAACCGTTATCTGAAAATGGTAAACAGCCCTGTCCGTGTCGATCTCCGTTCCTATGAAAAACAGGGGCTGGACATCATTCCCACCGTCCACATGGGAGCTGCTGTCACCCAGATGGAACGCCGTGGCATCCAGACCAATATCGGCAATCTAAACCGGGACATCAAAGCAGCCAACCGCATGATGAGCGTGATCCGCAGCACCATTCAAAATCTGCGTGACTGGATCAGCGATATTCTGGAAACCAGAAAAGAGCTGCTGGCAGAGAAGAAGCCGGAAAACGCATCTCCCGACCTTATCAACCTTCTGCGGGATTACCTCAATCTGCGAAAGGAAGAACGCCAGGACTGGTCAAGATATGGTCAGCAAAAAGGTGCAACGAAAGATTTACAGTCCTTTGTCAACGCCACCAATTATCTGAAAGACCATGAGATTTTTACGCTGGAACAGCTGGACAGTGTGCTGGAGGAAGTGAAACAGAAATCCGGCAGCGTCAGCACCGGCATGAGAAAAGCCGAGAGCCGCATGAAAGTGATTACCGGCATACAGAACGCCGTTGCCGATTGTCAGCAACATAAAGCTGTCCATGACAAGTATGTGCGAATCGGCTGGAAAACGGTGCAGTCCGTTTATGCGGAAAGCCACCGGGACGAGCTGGAAGCATACAACAAGGCGTATCGTTTTTTGAAAAAGCATGGTGTTGACTTGAATGTTGATCTGGAAGCCCTGCAAGCGGAATATGAACAGCTGCAAACTTCTCATGCAGAATATACCGGGCAGCTGGCGGCAGTGCAGGAGGAATTGAAGCCGCTGAAAGAAATCCGTTACTGGGTCAACAAGGTACTCGCCCCGGAACAGGCAGAGGTCAAAAAGAAGCCAGAGCCGAAGCACTCTGTCACCGAGCAAATCAAGGACTATCAGGAGGAATCCAGAAAAAAGGACGAGCAGCACCGGCAGGAGAAAAAGCAGAATATGGAACTGTAAGGCATCTGATTTTCAAAAGTAATCGGGTGCCTTTTGTTTTGTCAGGAGGTGGAATTTTGAATGTATTTGAAGCGGTCAAACAGAATGTGACCACCAGACAGGCAGCGGAGCTGTATGGCATCCCTGTCAGCAGAAACGGCATGGCGGTCTGCCCTTTTCACAATGATAAAAACCCCAGCATGAAACTGGACAGGCGTTTTCACTGCTTTGGCTGTCAGGCTGATGGGGATGCAGTGGATTTTGTTTCCCGGCTGTTTCAGCTGCCCAGCAAGGAAGCCGCCATGAAGATTGCTGATGATTTTGGGATTGCCTATGACAACCGGCAGAAGCCGACCGTCAAACCCCATATCCGGGAACCTACCCCAGAGCAGAAATATAGACAGGAAGAAATGCACTGCTACAAGGTCTTATGCGAATACTCCCACCTTCTCCAGAAATGGGAATAGCAATATGCCCCGCAAACGCCGGAGGATGACCTGCATCCTCTCTTTGTGGAAGCCCTGCAAAGGAAATCCTACACAGAGTATCTGTTGGATAGTTTTCTGGACGGATCGCCGGAAGAACGCCGGGAGATTGTAGCACAGCAAGGAAAAGAGGTGATGAAACTTGAGCAGCGAATTGCAGAATGGACAGCAGCCGGAACTCTGCACCGTGGAACAGGTCAGAAGCAGCCTGGAACAGACCGAGAAAGTAAGGTATCCAATGCCGCCGCCAACTATAAACGGGTGTTTCAGCTTGACCCTCTGCTGAAAGGAGCTATCCGAAAAAATCTGCTGACAGAACGAGTGGATATTGTGAAGCCCCTCGGCTGGTATCGGGACAGCCCGACCCTGACCGATGTGGACATAAAATATCTGCTCTTGTATTTTGAGGAAAACTATGGACTGACCATTGAGAAAAAGATACAGGATGCCGTGATGGTGATTGCCAACGAAAACCGCTATCACCCTGTCCGGGATTTTCTCAATGCTTTGCAGTGGGACGGTACGGAGCGCATCCGCTATTGTCTGCACCGGTTTCTGGGAGCTGATGCCGATGATTACACCTGTGAAGCCATGCGGTTGTTCCTGCTGGGAGCAATCTCACGGGCGTTCCGTCCCGGCTGTAAATTTGAAATCATGCTCTGTCTGGTGGGCGGTCAGGGAGCTGGAAAGTCCTCGTTCTTTCGGCTGCTGGCAGTTCAGGATGACTGGTTTTCCGATGACCTGAAAAAGCTGGACGATGAAAATGTGTACCGCAAGATGCAGGGACACTGGCTGATCGAGATGTCGGAGATGATTGCCACCGCCAATGCCAAGAGCATTGAGGAAATCAAATCCTTTCTCAGCCGCCAGAAGGAAACCTATAAAGTGCCATACGAAACCCACCCGGCTGACCGAAAACGGCAGTGTGTGTTCTGCGGCACTTCCAACACGCTGGACTTCCTGCCCCTTGACCGCACCGGCAACCGCCGTTTTGTGCCGGTCATGGTACATCCAGAGCTGGCAGAAATCCACATTCTGGACGATGAACCGGCAGCAAGGGAGTATCTCAAACAGGTCTGGGCAGAAGCAATGGAGATTTACCGCAGCGGAAACTTCAAGCTCAGGTTCAGCCCGGCAATGAACGAGTATCTGAAAGTCCACCAGCGTGACTTCATGCCGGAGGATACCAAAGCCGGACAAATCATCGAGTATCTGGAAAAGTGTTCGGATAACATGGTCTGCTCCAAGCAGCTGTTCCGGGAAGCCCTGGGACACAGCTTTGACGAGCCGAAGCAATGGGAAATCCGGGAGATCAACGACATTATGAACAACAGCGTGACCGGCTGGAGGGCATTTTCCAATCCCCGGTACTTCCGCAGCCCCTATGGGCGGCAGAAAGGCTGGGAGCGCATCCAGCCCGACAACGGAGGCGGAGATTTTCAGGAATTAACGCCGGAGGAAGTGGAGCAGCTTGAACTTCCCCCTGAGTGGCTAAAGTAAAAAATCAGTGCCGGTTGCCGTTTTGTTGTCGAGCCGGTTGTCGGTCTGGTTGTCGGGCGAAAGTCTGAAAACCCCTGATTTGACGGGCGTTTTCTCTCTACTGACAACCATGACAACCGACTTTTATAAAAAAGAAGAAAAAGAAAATAGAGCATCTGCCCGACAGAGTTTTAAGGTTTTCTGATGTCCGTTGTCAGGACTTTGTTGTCAGCCTTTCCTTTGTCGGGCTTTTTTACAGGAGGTGTCGCACATGGAACAGGCAACAGCCAAAGCGAAAGCAGTACAGACAGCGGCGCACACACCCGCAACCATGGTGAGAAAAATTGGCAAGACAACCTACAAGGTGTGCATCCATTTTAGCCAAACAAGCAAGGAAACGATGGAGGATAAGTTGCTGCGTTTAATCAAAAATGACATCCGAAACGGAGCATGAAACACTTGAAAAATCCTATCGCCACAAGCTTTTCCAGCGGTCACAAAGAATTTTCAAATAAATGCACATTCTGTCTTGACGAAATGCTTCCGAAGGGAACCATTTTGGTGGAGTGCGGGAAAATGCTCCAAAGGGGCGCACCCAAACTGGGAAAGGACGGAAAGCCCATGAAGGATAAGCACGGCAAGGTCATTTATGAGCCGTACC
>OFMG01001568.1_pt1 | contig 16005 bp, 9 predicted proteins | sample 1541751 | NCBI WGS metagenome assembly OFMG01 (sample SAMN04209232, study PRJEB22552) | human gut metagenome | biome: gut; material: feces | host: Homo sapiens | place: USA: Oklahoma
CTCAATGACCTCCCATTCCTCACGGGGGATAATGTCATAGGTATTGGAGCGGATGCCTTTCTGGTGTGTCCGGCAGACAAGATGTGCGCCCTTATAAAAGGGATTCCGCAGGATATGGCTGATCCTTGCGCTCCCCCACCTCTAAAGATTTCAAATTCTTTTAATTATAATTTTCCTCTTACATTTTGATTTTGACATTTATACCTCTTTTTAAAACATAAAGTTTAAGATCACATACGGATTACTTTCATTTGATATTTCTTTATTTTTTTCTTTTCTTCCCATATACAAAAAATTCATAATATCATTAAATTCTGTTGTCTCTGGATCATTTCCTGTTAATATTCCATTTTTCTCATAATATGGCAAAGCACTTTCAAAATCTAAATATAAAGCACCATTACTGTTAATCAGTTCTCCTACTTCTGAAATCTTACTTTTGCATAATATATACATATTATCAGGTGAGATATTCTTGATAAATTTAGCTATCTCTATGCCCTTATTTTTCATTCATTAGTTCAAACTACCTATATCATCAACTTTAATATAATTTAAAATTGCAGGTGCTGCTTCCCAACTATTGGAATACCTCATTTTCGAATCATATACACATTTTCCTATTCTTTTCTTTAATTCATCAATGCTCTCCACCCCAAATAAAATCTGCATTTTTTTACAATATCTGCGAGATTTCATTCTTTCCCATTCCAGCTGTTTATTCTGAACATATATATAACATGTTGGAAACCAATAAATACCATACCCACTTTTTTCATCTTCTACTAGTTCGTAAGCATTGCATACTTGGTATAAAAACAGATCTGCTTCCGCAATCGCTTCTGATGTATATATTGGAAGCTTCTCCCTCTGATTACATATTATATCTCCCATCAAAGTATATTTATTTTTCATATCTGATCTTTGTTTATAATGTTCTTCAATGGCACTACTATAATGTTGAAATGCAGTATAATTAGCCTGTTTAATTACTCCTCCAAATAAACTTGTTTCCAAAAAATATGTATAAGTCAATAATACATTGATAGCAGCATAATCTTTAATATGCCTCATATACACTATAATACAAATAAACAATTCCCACAAAAGTGTTTTATATATATCTAAGTCATTTTCACATACTGAATTTGCATTTTCATTAAATGTTCTTATACAACATAATTTGTTATACATGTATTCAAGATTTTCTGCTAACACTTCTGCATAATCATCTTCCATTTCTGCAACTGTCTCTACAAAATCTAAATATATATCTCGAATTGGCTTCATATTTAAGAAAGTATCATAAACCTCTTTGGGATTCATTTCACCTTTATAATAATCTTTTAATGCATCAATATATGCTTCCTGAAACCTTGATATACAATTTCTTCTTTTATTTAAGATATTACTTCCATGAATCTGACGAATTAAATCTTTTAATGGAAAAAAATTTGTCTTTTCCTCATCCAACCACTCTGGTTTTTTTCCTAATTTTGGTTTCACAAGCTGTGGTTTTTCATATATATTCCGAAGCAATTTTTCATATTGTTCTTCATATTTTGTTGCATCTGAAAGATCTATATATATCCTCGTTTTTATATAGGCTGGCAAGTACTCATTTCCCTCATCATCTCTTTCAGCAATGATTGGAATAAATTTTTCCTGTTTCATTTTCCCATATATTTCACCAGAAATAATTACAGTCTCATCACCAACACCTCCTGTTCGATTATTTGCTTTTTGTGCATATACCCTATCACAAATTATAAGTACCTTTGTAATGTCAGGATCATTAACACATCTTTCCATAAATGCATACTTATCTTGCCCTTCTTTTAGTTCCCATTTATCAAGCACAACATCCACTCCATGAGAAATTAAGCGTTGGGCAAGCTCTAGTACAAGTCTATCACTGCTCCAAGAATATGAAATAAACACCTTTGGCATTTTATCATCCTGCAATCCTAATCCCCTCCATACCTTATTTTGACTCTTAACATTTTCTTTTCATTTTACCACCCGACATAAAACGACACAATGAACTTACGTGAAATCGAAAGTTATTTTTTACAAAAAAACACCCTAATAGAATGGATTCTAATCAGATTCTCATCTGATCAATCATTCTATTAGAGTGCTTCTACTTTAAAATTTCTGTTATGGTCTGAGTTCATTTCCAAAGCTGCCAAATTCAAACACTTTTTGTATCGGTGTCCTGATCTTCGATCCGGTCATGAAGCTGCTCGAACCTGATACGGATATCCCTTAACATCTGATGATGGTGTATCCTGTTCCCGATCGTGATGCTGGTCAGGACAAGCCCTGTCATGGCAATGATGATCAGGACTGTCTCAACCTTTACTTTTAACGGCTTTTTCTCAGTCGTAGATGGATTCTGCTTCCCAGCTGATGATGTTTCCGTTTTCTGCGTTGATCTCAAATTCATACTTTACCTCCGCATAGTAGGCTTCCCCCTCATAGAGAGAGATTCCGTCGTCATAGTCCGGATGGATGTAGATGTTTCCGGCATCTATGCCAGGGATCCTGTCCATGACGGTCTGTTTTGCTGTCTCGATGGAAACACCGCCCGGTGCTGTCTGTGATGTGCCGGCTGCGTTCTGGGAACCTGTCGTACCATTCTGTGATGCTCGGTATCCCTTGTCTATCACTTCGGAGTCTGCCGAAAGGATGCGTCCATCGGATGCATCCAGCTCATAATCGTACTCCACTCCGGCTGCGGTGAATTCCACCTCATATCTGGCACGGCCGTCATCCCAGTCCTGCTTTACCGTGATGTACTGGATCTGTTCTTCTGTGACCCCTGCATTCCCGGCTGCGATGTTCTTCGCTTCCTGTTCCGTGATGCCACCGTTCACCATTGTGGAAGAACCTGCGGTTGCATGTTGTGACACGCCTGCCTGTGATGTTTCGCTGCTGTCGTTGTTTCCTGTCTGTGCTGTATGATCTATTGTGTTGCTGCCGTTTTGTGCTGTTCCTGTTCCACTGCTGTTATCCTGTGCATTATGATCTGCTGTGTTGCCGTTGTTCTGTGCCGCCGTGTCTGATGCAGTCCCTGTGCTGCCGGAACCCTGTACAGTTCCACCAGCTGCTCCTGTAGTTCCCTGTATGCCCTTGGTATCCTGCACATTTTGGGATGTACTGCCGCATCCGGTCACAGCTGACAGAAGTGCCACTGCTATAAGTCCTGCGGCAAGCATTCTCTTTTTATTTTTCACGTTTGTCCTCCCATTTCTCCATTGATTCAATGATGCGCTCCATCCTGATGGCTGCTGTTTTCTGCCGGTGTTCTTTCTCACACCTTGAAGATCCCGGTGTCTGCCTTTAACGTTTCTGCCGCTGCACCTGCCTGTTCCGTGGTCTCTGCCACCTCGGAGCACCGCATGGTGATGTTCTGGATGCGTTCTGCCATGTCGGAGGTCCCGCTTGCGCCCTCGTTTGCCGCATTTGCAACGCCCTCGATCGCATTCATCATGCCGTCCATGGAAGCTAAGAGTTCCTCGGATGTCGCACTGAAATCCGATACAAGACCGTCCACAAACTCGGAATCCCGGTTGTAGGCATCCGCAAGGCTCTCAAAGCTGTCATAGCTGGATTTCACATCAGTTGCAACGAAGTCTAACAGACGTCTGCTGTCCTTTGTGAGCTGGTTCACCGCTTTCACCACGCTGTCCGTGACCTCTTGGATGGTTGTCGCCGTCTCACCGGATTCCGTCGCAAGCTTCCGGATCTCGTCCGCCACGACTGCAAACCCTTTTCCCATCTCCCCGGCACGTGCCGCCTCGATGGAAGCATTTAAGGATAAAAGATTGGTCTGGTTGGTGATCTCCATGATCGCCTGTGCCAGGACCTCGATCCGGGATACCACTTCCACATCCTGCAGTGCCTGGTCGAGGCTTTCCTTGATCTCGCCGTGCATGCGCTGTGCATTGGCACGGTTCTCCGTGGTCTCTTTCTTCGCATTGACGGCACGGGTATGGATGTCATTGACACGCTCCGCACCTTCCTGTGCGCTCTCCGCGATGTTTTTGATCGCCCGGTTGATCTCCTCTGACATGGTGTTCATCTCCGTTGCGGATGCAGCGGATTCCTCCATGCTCGCTGCAAGCTGCTGTGTCGTTGCGGAAATGCCTTCCATCTCGCCGTTGATCTCATCCACGTTTTTCCCGATGGAGGAGACATGGCCGCTCAGGGACTCTGCATTGTCCTTCACGCTCCCAAGGTGTCCCGCAAAGCCCTCCCGGATCTTGTGGAAAGCTGCCGCAAGGTTTCCTATGCTGTCTTTCCTGTCTAAATATTTCTGTTCCACATCCTGTGTGAGATCGCCCTGTGCGAGGGTGTCCGAATAGCTGCAGGCAAGGTCGAGGCTTCTGATGTAATCAATGATGCCTGCCGCACCCACAACGACCGTTATGATAAGCCCGGCTGCCATAAAGGCTGCCATTTTTTTCACATCGGAAGCGATCATTGCCGCAAGCTGGCTCTGCGCCTGCGCCTGTCCTGCACCGTCCATGAGGCTTACTGCATATGCTGCGAGCTGTTCCATGCAGTTTTTCGCATATAACACTGCCCCTGCACCGAGCAGTATCACAAAAAAGAATGCGATCTTTGTTCCAAATTTTGTCTTTCCCATGACTTATCTCTCCTGTTCCTTATATGATATTTAGACAATTGCGAAACTCCTCATACCCTTCTTTCAATTTAGATTTTCATGAGTTTCGCAATTGTTTCATATGATTTCTGCAATCATCATCTTCCTGCCCAGGCTGTCCGAGGATGTCCGTGTCCTCCCAATGCCTTATGAACGAGACGCATTCCTGCGCCGGGAGCGGCCTGCTGATCAGGTAGCCCTGTAAAAAGTTGCAGCCGAGCTTTTCCAGCTGTGCTGCCTGTTCCCCTGTCTCGATCCCCTCTGCCGTCACCCAGATGTGGTTCCTCTGGGCGAACACGAGGAGCGTCTGCACGATCGGCATGCCCATCTTCCTGCTCCCGATGCCCCAGACCAGCTCCTTGTCCAGCTTGATGCTCTGGAACTCGAAATCCATCAGCCGCACGAAATTGGATTCGCCCTTGCCGAAATCATCCATGACCAGGTTGAACTTCTTATCCTGCAGCCTGTTTGCAGTCTCCAGGAGTTTTCCGTTATCCGCCGACTTCCCGAGTTCCGTCATCTCCAGCCAGATCTTCCCATGCTGGAGGCCGTACCGGTCCAGGCAGCTGCTGATCTCCTCCCAGACAGCCTCCACCATGCAGGTCTGTGGCGACAGGTTCACGTTGATCCTCGTGATACCGTGTTCCGCAAACCTCGTGAACCACCGGCAGCACTCCCGGATCATCCACAGGTCGATTTCATGCACCCAGCCGCCTTCCTCCGCCTCCTGCACAAGGCTCTCCGGGTCGAGGAAACCTCCCTTCCCGTCCCTTGCACGGAACAGCGCCTCAAGCCCGGTGATCCTGTGCTTTTCCACGTTGTAGATGGGCTGGAAATAAGCTTCCATCCCAAGACTGGAAATATCTTCCCAAGTATAAGCTCCTGTAATGCTCATGGTCTTTTACCTCTTACCTGTTTTTTTGTTCCATCTCCCAGCCCCCGCTGCCCAGATGACCTTTCCTTTTATCTCTTCCCTTCCTGCCGCACCGAGTGTCCTGCTGTCTAAAGACACCGGACGGTTGTCCCCGAGGAAGAAATAGCTTCCTTCCGGCACGGTGTACGGATAATCCACGCTGTCTCCTGTTTCCGACAGTCCGAAGATGACATCCGTCTCCTGCACTTCTGCGCCGTTCCTTGTCAGGTGTCCCTCACGGTCCACCTCCATCACATCCCCCGGCAGCCCTGCGATGCGCTTGATCAGGTATTCCCCGGATGCATCCTTTAAGATGACGGCATCCCCATAGCCCACGCCGTCCGGGAGGATGCGCAGGAAGAACACGATGTCCCCGGGATGGCAGGCAGGGCGCATGGAATTCCCATCCACGCGCATGATCCCGCATACCCTGAACACCAGGAGCCAGACCACGAACAGGATGACGGCTCGCTCCGAGCGCATCTTTCTTTTCCGTTTTTCCTCGCGGATCTTCAGGAGTGCCATGTCAAGGCTGTACTGTTCTCCCTCGTTCATGGCTGTTCCCGGAGACCGGCCTCTTCCGGTCCGTCTGCCTGTATCTGTCCCGGTCTCTGTATCTGTCCCGGTCTCTGCGGCTTTCCCTGCGGATCCCGGGTGTCTTCCTCCGGCGGACACCCTGCAAAGATGCAGTCCAGGCCGTTTTTCAAGGCTTCCAGACGGCTGCGGTACTGATGGTAGAGCGCCTGTTGCTTCTCCACTTTCTCCCTTGTCTTTGTCAGGATGACATCCATCTGTCTCCCTGCCTCTGCAAGGATCTCCTCCGCCTGCCGCCCTGCCTCTGCAAGGATCTCTCCTGCCTTCCTCTCTGCCTCTGTACGGGTCTCCCCTGCTTTTCTGTCCGCTTCTGCAAGGTTCTCCCCTGCCTTTCTGTCCGCCTCTGCAAGGGTCTCCCCTGCCTTCCTCTCTGCCTCTGCAAGGATCCTCTTTTCTGCTTCCCCGGCCTCTTTGAGCATGCGTTCCTTTTCAGTGCCGGCATGGTCGAGGATGGCCGCCGCAGTCTCCTTTGCACCGCCCAGGATCTCCTCCGCCTTTCCTTCTGCCTCCGCATAGAGCTTCTCCTGTGTGGGGATCTGTGCCCGCAGTCCTGCGTTCTCTGCCGCAAGCTGCATCTTTTCCAGATATAGTTCCCTCACTGCCTCCTCATTCTTCTGCCCATAGTACTCCACCAGCTCCCTGATGTAGAGCACGACTTCCTCACGGTCATACCCCAAGACGGCTGTCCTTAACTTTTCTATTTCCTTAACAAAATTCCTGTCTTTCATGATCTGTCACTTCCTTATAATCCCTTTTTCAGGCACAACAGGGGCAGCCTGCGCTGCCCCTGTTATGTCATCCTGCAAGTTCTCTTGAAAGTCTTGACTCAAACACTGCAAGAGCTGCCATGCAGCCGGCTGTGATGACTGCGCCGGCTATATAGATCGGAGTATCTGCCACACAGTGCCTGCCTGTCACAGCCAGTAAGATGCCCGCTGATATATAGGCTGCACACATCACCACCTGGGCTGCGATACATTTTTTCTGCGTCTTCCGCAGTGCTTTTCTTCTTTCAGGATCCATGGTCCTTATCCTCCTGTTCCCCGTATTTCTGCCATGAATGGGTCTGACAGGGATCTTTCCTGTCCTGCCCGCTCATGTCAGATATTTTGTAAGTAAGTATTTTGGAAAAATTACATATATCATTTTGGTTTGTTGTTTGTAAATTTAGATAATAGGTCTTTCTTTTTTATTGTCCGGGGATATGTGGATATCCCCGGGATTGTTTTTTTCGTTCTGGTATATCTTTGGGTTACTGTCTTACTCTCCGTCAAGTTCCTCGCGGATCTTCCGGATACGCAGGACTGTGTATCCTGCGATCACAAGGATCAGGATGACTGGATACCAGTGGAATCCGCAGTCTGCGAAGCTGATGTGTCCGTCTGCATCACTGCTGTCTGCCGGGATGCTGTCGTCTGTGTTTCCGCTTCCGTCTGCATCTGCTCCGGTCTCTGTGCTGTCTGCGACGTCTGTAGTATCATCAGAACCTGTATCTGCACCGGTCTCTGTACCTTCTGTCACATCCTCACCATCCGCCTGGTCTGACTTGTTGTTTCTGTTGTTCCTGTTGTGTTTGTTGTTTTTGTTTCCGCCGGACGCATTGTTTCCATCCGCTGCAGCGATATCTGTGGCATTGGTCTTGCCATCTGTGACACCGGTATTGGTTCCGTTCGCGTTTCCATTGCTTCTGTTTCCGCCGTTATTGTTTCCGCCGTTGTTGTTGCCGCCGTTATTTCCGCCGTTGTTGTCTGGTTTGCTGCCGTCACTGCCGGAGCTGCCGTTGTTTCCACTGTTGGAGCCGCCGCCATTTCCGCCAGTGCCCGGGTTCTTGCCGTTTCCTCCATCGCCTCCGTTTCCACCGTTTCCGCTGTTGGATTCACCGCCGTTTCCGCCATTTCCTCCGGTTCCGTTGTTGGAGTCTCCACCATTTCCGCCGTTTCCACCGTTTCCGCTGTTGGATTCACCACCGTTTCCGCCGTTGCCGCCGGTTCCGTTGTTGGAGTCACCGCCATTTCCACCGTTGCCTCCGGTTCCGCTGTTGGATTCTCCACCGTTTCCGCCGGAGCCACCATTGCCGTTGTTGGAGTCTCCGCCGTTTCCTCCGTTTCCTCCGGTGTTGTTACCGCCGTTTCCGCCGGTTTCGCCTGAGCTTCCTCCATTACCGCCGGATCCGCCGTTGCCCTTGTCTGAGTCTCCGCCATTTCCGCCGGTGCCGCCACTGTTCGTGCCGCCGTTGTTATTGCTTTCTCCTGTGGAGCCGCTGCCGCCGTTGCCTCCGTTTCCACCGTTTCCGTTGTCGGATTTACCGCCGTCTCCGCCATTTCCACCGGATGTTGTTCCACCGTTATTATCGGTCTTTCCCGGCTGCGTAGTCTCGGTTCCTGTACCGCCGTTTCCACCGTTTCCGCCCGGGTTCGTGTTATCTCCTGTTGCGTTTCCGCCGTTTCCTGCATCACCGCCTTTGACAGTTCCGCCAGGATTGATGGTGATGGTCTTATCGCCTGCGCTGATTCCGGTTCCACCGTTTCCACCATTGCCCGGTGCACCGGTGTCTGAGGATCCTCCCTTGCCGCCATTTCCGCCGGTTACTGTACCGCCATCTATGGTAGGGGTGATCTCTCCCTCGATACCTGCTCCACCGTTACCGCCATTAGCAGCATCGGCTCCGGTACTGTCTCCTGCATCTGCTCCGTTTCCACCCTGGACTTTTGCGTCTGCTCCGACTGTGATCTTTGCATCTGCCGGGCGGTCCGGTGTTGCGGTTCCGATACCGGCTGCACCATCCGGATGGGCAGCAGATCCGTTACCTCCCTGAATGGTTCCGTTAGTGATCACCAGATTGGTTCCCGGATGATCATTTCCGCTGTCTTTCTTAAAAATCAGTCCCGGCTTTGCACTGTTCGCAGCATCAGCGTCATTACCGTTAATGCTGTTGCCACCCAGGTCAACCTTAACATCTCCCCAGGTATCCGGGATTTCCACGCTGTGATCGATATCTTTCTTTACAATCACTTTGTAATTGCCATCATCATCTACTACTACCTTGACGTTCGGGTTTTCTGCCATTTCATCTTTGTCTTTTTTCCCATTCGCCCTAGTATCACCCTGTTTATCTTCAAACTGTTTTGCAATGTCTTCTGCATCAACAAGAGCAGTTTTTCCGGTTGTGGAGCCAAGGACATCTCCCTCGATCTTATACTCGGTTCCCTTTTCAAGTCCGGTGATCCGGTAGATGCCGTTTGCGGTCTCTTCAATCTTTGCTCCCGCTACCACTGCGCCTGACATGCTATATACTTTGTATTCCGATGCACCGTTCGGCACACCTTCAAAGGTCAGTGTATAGGCTGTCTTTCCGGTCACAACAGGGATCGTATTGGTCACTGTAACATTTACCGTTATGGAAGCATCGCCATACTTGAAAGTCAGCGGGAAGGTTCCTTCTTTCTGCACTGCATTCAATCCTTCCACAGAAATGAACTTCGTGACATCCTTACCGTTTGCATCATACGCTTCTGCTTTGGCACGCTTGACTGCCTCTGACGTATTAAATACTCCTTTTTTGACCGAATTCAGATGGATCTTGAAATCGTTTGCTGCAATGATATTTCCATTCGGGGATATATGGGCCTTCTCACGGAATACCGCATGCAGTTCTGTAGCCGCACTGATCACAGTCTGGCCGGTATAAACCTTTCCTGCCGTATCCTTCCATGCCATAAACTGATATCCTGGCAGGACTGCACCTGCCGCCATCTTCTCATAGGCTGCCTTATCCAGCTTTCCGCCTTCCATGACCATCTCAGTGCCGATCTTCTTTTCCGGACTGATTTCTTTATTCCAGAATGTCACGGTATACGATGGAACCAGGGTGACATCAATGGTCGTTGCCTCCCCGATCGTACTGCCCGCATCCCCATTCGTATAAGCAATGATCCTGTTATTCTGATCTTTTACTGCTTCCACCATTGAAGTAACGTCTTTGGTGTTCGCCAGAATGCTTTTTAATAGCCTGCTGCCCTCCACATTGATCTTAAGGTGTACGGTCTGGTCATTTTCTGGTACCACTAACTGGTATTCATGGTCAAATCCGCCTGTGGCTGCTGCCTTGGTGGTCCAGTTTCTCACAGGGTTACCGTAAGCTGTGTCCAGCGTTCCACCCTTGATACGGACCGTCAGCATCTGACCTGCAACAAAGCTTACGTTCAGATAACTTGGCTGTGTGACTGCCCGTGTACTGCCCTTCCAGCTTCCTGCGTTCTCACGGAAGTTTACTGCTCCCAGATCTGTCGTATTATCATGAGAGAGCCATTTTGCTGTAAATGAAGGATTCTGTAAACTTCCATCCGGTGAAAATTTCAGATTGTCAAGCGTCGTCTGATCCGGGACAATGATACGGATATTGCTCGCACTCTGTGTGTTCGCTTCCAGTACTGCCGGAATCGTGCTTGTATCCATGGAACCTCCGGAAACATGGATATGCACGACATGGGACTTCTCATAGGATGCTTCCAGATCGTAAGATGCCGATGTGGAAGTGAACTTATAGGTGTAACTCTTATCCGTCCATTCAAAGCCTGCCTTCAGGTCTGTGGCACTTCCCGTCTCTGCCAGCTTCGTAAGTATGTCAAAAGTTTCATCCTCTGCAATCCCTAACGCTCCTTCCGTAGGGTTCGGATCGGATGTGTTCATGGCAGGGAACTTCAATGTGACTTCCACATTCTTAAATACTTCCACTTTGCCGTTCTGACTGCTTACCGTGATGTCTTTACTCTTCTGTTCGTCAAAATAAGTCGCTGTAAATTCCGGTGTCGTCACAGCGGAGCCAGCCGCTGATGTCACCTGAATGGTTGTTCTGTCATGGGTTACGGTGGAACCGGAACTGCTTCCGCCGTTCACCTTACCAACATAATAGATCAGGTCGCCATTGACCGGCTTCTTAACGGTTACCGTGATGATGCCGGTACCCGGGTCCTTAGACTTATCAAATTCGGAAGCATCCAGCATCTGTGGATCTCCCTGTGCGTCCACGCCCATGGATACCCACACTTTATCTACATCAATGGAATAATCCTCTCTCGGCTTAATGGTCACCGTGTAAGGGGTAAGCTGATGATAGGGATTATTCGGCTGTGTCTGTGGTTTCACCAGTTCAGCCGGAAATTCCGGGGAACCAATTGATGCCAGTGCTGCCACTCCGCTACGTTCCTTCCAGTTTAATACAGCGGAGTATTCTCCAAGGTAAAAGGTCTGGTTATCCTTCGTTGCGGTATAGGTATAGGTTGCACCATTCTTCACAGCAGTGAAGGTATCTCCAATAGCTTTTAATGTGACACTCGCCTGACTGTCACCTAAGGTGGTATCGTTGCTTGTATCTACCGCCTTGACTGTATAATCTGCTGTGGATGTCAGCACGTAGCCGTCCACCGTGATCTTTCGTGTATTCGCACCCGTGTTGCTTACCGTAACCACACCACTGCGGAGTGTGATCGCACCGGTATCACTTACATCAATGTTCGTACCATTGCTATCTGCATGAACGGTGTTCCCGTTCATTTCCTTAATAGAAGAAGTATTGTATAGCAACTCGTTACTTGCAGGTGTCAGGTTACTATCTGCGAGCAGTTCCACGATTCCATCTTCCCTTACCTTTGCTAAGGCTTCCGAGACTGTCTGATACCGTGTTGTACTAATCTGTGCCTGTGCATTCGTCACTCCTGCATTCGGATTGACACCGGCTGCAGCAGAAATACGATTTTTACGGGAATCTGACATCAAATTTCCAGCAAATGTTCTGGCATTCTCGAGCTGGCTGCCTTGAAAAGAAGACACGCACCACATATTTGCATCGGTGGAAACTGTCAGTCGTCCCCATTTAACTCCATTCAGATTTCCAGCCGCCTGGTCAACGCACCATGCTTTGATGCCCTGCCCCTGAGGCAATGTAGCAAATCCTGGTGTTCCCTCCCAGCGATAAGTTTGTGTTGCCATCAAAACTGTAACATCTGTCGCTCCACTCGGAACATCAATTGGGCTTGCAGCTGCTAAAGACCAGGTATTCATTCCAGCAGTAAGTCCCGTTCCTGTCGTTGTTTGAGCTGTTCCAAACAGCACTCTGCAGTCACGGCCTTGCTCCTGCAAAGCCATACCTAAACTCTGATTCACGGTAAACTGCGCACCGAGTACTACTGCAAGTTCAGATGCTTTTGCATTCATTTCTGTAAAAGAATTCTTTGCTCCATTACCTTCTATCCAATATGGATGAGAATCCTCTGCCTGAATAAAAACACGCCCACCGTGATTTAAATAGTTTAACAGGATTGCTTTGTCACCTTCCGTAAGATCAATATATGGGGCACGAATATAAATCAAATCGTACTTTCCTATAGATTCCTCGGTCTCACCTGCCGCTACAAGAGTCAACGGATTGCTCTTATTGGTTCCTCTATATTCCTTCACTTCTGCCCCTGCACTCTGAAAAGATGTCGCAGTATTTTCCCATAAAACACCTGGTGCTCCTGTTGAATTATCATGACAATAAGAAACCGGATCCCAGATTAAAACCTGCTTCTTGCTGAGATTCAAGATCAGTTTGTCATACGCATAGGAAATGACACAGTCACTACGGTCTGCTGTGATGGCAGTTTCGTTGTTTGTGTTGCTGCTCTGCTCTCCGTCAATTGCATATCGTCCACCATGCATCACCTCTTTAGGAGCACTTGCGTTCATATCATCCGCATAGCTGATGCCAATAGCCTGCAAAGGCTTTGCATTCAGACGCACTCTCGCCCCATCAGAAACCACAAGATTCCGTGCTTCGCCGTTCTGTGTATTGCCACTAATCTGAGGTGTTATGGATGGATTCTTATCATTATATCCCAGATCAAGCAGAGCACCATTTTGTACACACACCGCTCCCTGGTTATCTGCTGTATTTCCGGTGATCGTAACATTATGCAAAGTCAGGTGTCCGCCATTCTGGACATTGAACAGCGTATTGGTTCCACCTGTCAGTAATCCATTGCTAACCGTTATGGTCTGTCCGCTGCGCACATTTATCGTTTTTCCCGGTTTGATTGGTACGCCCACTCTGAAATTAATTTCAATTACATCTTCCGTTAAAAGACTTTCATCGGGCCATGTAGCCAGATCATCCAAAAGTCCTGCACTACGTACCAAAGACGGTGAAACAATTACCTTTCTGGTAAAGGTCGTGATTCCTTCCGGGATTACAAAAGTATCCTCCGTCTGATCCGGATCAGAAGTATCCGCATCGCCTGTATTGTTCTCAGAATCCGGATTCTCTTCCAGCGGATTAAGAACAAATGTCACCTTGTACTCTCCCGAAAGCATAATGTCAAAATTTCCATTATCCTTTATATTCAGTTTGTACTTATTTTCATCATAAACAAGTCCTGCCGCAAGGTCATAGTCTTCCTGCCCCTGCTCCAGATAGAGTTCCGGAACTTCAAACTCCCCGGTTTCTTCCACGGCTACTTTCACAGTAACCGTTCTCTGAAATGTGATGACCTGATTTTCCTGCGTGTCATCCTGTCCATTTCCCTGTGTTCCTTCTGTTGTCACAGGCGTAAGGAAATAGGTCACTTCGTAGGAGCCGACCTTGCTAATATCGAAACCACCCAGTTCTACTACATCCAGTGTATAGTTTACATCATCATAGACAATTTCATCTGTCAGGTCATAGTCTTCCTCTCCCTGTACCAGCACCAGTTCCCGTGCTACATACACGGGTACTTCGTCCTCAGAAGCCGCTGCTACATGAACCGTTCTTGTAAAGGTGATGACCTGCTTTGCCTGAGTATCTCCGGTGTTGGTATCATCCCCTTCCAGTGTCTGATCTGTATCTTCCACCGTTGCCGTGGTATCTGTCGTTTCTATCGTTTCTGCGTCTGACGCAGTCCCTGTGCTTTCTGTGATACCTGCACTCTCTGCGTTCTCCACATTCTCAATTTCATTTACACTGCTTTCCTTTTCCGTCAGTGCGTATGAGATCTCATAATCTCCCGCCACATTGATGTCAAAGTTTCCTGTGTCAGTGACGGACAGGGTATATTTTTCACTGTCATACGTGATCCCTTCCGTCAGGTCATAGTCTGTCACGCCCTGTGTGAGCGTCAGTTCCGGTGCATCATAAGCTTTGCTCTGCTCTTTTGCACCTACGCCGTGGATCGATCCGATGAGCAGTGCGGCTGCCATCACAAATGTCAATGCACGGTTTGCTTTCGTCCTTCTCATAGGTTTCCTCCTTAATTTTTATTACATAAAGAAAGCTCCACAACATAATGTAGATTATGTTGTGTGGAGGAATGTCTCTTCTGCCCGGTTACACCGGGATTTTGAACAGATTTATAAATTTTCTGGTTTTCAGCAGTTATCTATGAATGTAGTGGAATTAGAAAAACATGATTTTCAGCTGTAAAACCGTGAAACACTGAAAAATCAGGCGTTTACAGAAGTCTGGTCTTATTTTTGTGCAAAAATGGCAACAATATCCTAGAGAAGTACTATGAAATTAGTGCTTCTTTTACAAAAAGTGGGATTTTTGTCGAATTTTAGCATCAGACTATTGACGTTTATCGGATTTTTTGATAAAAAAATAGTACTTGGAAGTTATTGGTAATAATTACCATACTTTCATCTGATTGCATTCACAACATAATCTACATTATGTTGTGTCTTTTTATTTCTGTCGTTCAGACGACCAGATCCAGACGCTCCAATTTTTTGACATGGTCTTCCTCTGTGGTCGCTAAGTAGATCCTTGTGGTATTGATGCTGCTGTGTCCGGGGATATCCGCAAGGTGGCTGATGTTTTTATGCATGTTATAGTAGGTGCGCGCAAAGAAATGGCGGAGGTTATGCGGGAATGCTTTTTTCAGTGCAACGCCTGCTTTTTCGGCGTTTTTTTTCATTTCCGTCCAGATGTTGCTGCGGTCTACCGGGTTTCCGTTTTTTGTGATGAAGACCGCTCCGCTTCTGATGTCTTTCTTTTTGCAGTAGTCGATCAGTTTCATTTTCAGTTTGTGTACGAGATAGATCTCACGGTGTTTTCCTTTGCAGGATATGCTGATCTTTCCGGTGCCCACTGCCTCCACCGTGACCGATGCAAGTTCACTGATTCGCATGCCGGTGCTGCCGATGATCTCGATGATCATGGCAAGGCGGAGGTTATCATTCTCTTTTGCGGTCGCGATGAGTTTTTCGTATTCGGCGCGCGTCATCTCTTTTTCCTGCGCATAGATGTGGTTTGGCTGGGTCTTGAAGATCGTGACGAAACAGTCGTGCCAGCCTGTGTATCCGAAGAAGCCGTTTAAGGCGATGAGCATGCTGTTGGCGCTGGACGGCATGTATTTGGCTTCGAGATGTTTTTTGTAGCGGATCACGCATTCTTTGGTGATGTCTTTCTGTTCCTGTGTCTGCAGCCAGGCGGTGAAGGTGCGGATGTCGCGGATGTATTTGTCGATGGTATTCTGGGATTTTTCCTGTGTATAAATATGATTTTGATAGGATTGTATGGTATTTTCGTCGATTGTCTTCATGTCGTTTCCTCTTATGCTGTTCTGATTTTCTGCCCGCGGATCTCCGGGGAAAACCGGGGGTAGTTACAGTATACTGGGTGATTTTGATGAGGACAACCGGGATGGGGGAATTGGAAGAAATTGGCAGAGGAGGCTGGAGTGAAAGAGCCAGCTCCTGACGAGCTGGCTCTGTGATGGGTGGGTTTTTGGGTTGGTTTGGGGTTATCTGGATTCGGACTGGAGTTCGGCGATGGCGGTGTTGTATTCGGACTCGGTGTAATCTTCCAGAA
>OFMG01001579.1_pt1 | contig 15878 bp, 9 predicted proteins | sample 1541751 | NCBI WGS metagenome assembly OFMG01 (sample SAMN04209232, study PRJEB22552) | human gut metagenome | biome: gut; material: feces | host: Homo sapiens | place: USA: Oklahoma
GATTCGGATCCGGGTTGGGATCGGGAGTCGGATTCGGATCCGGGTTGGGATCGGGGGTCGGATTGGACACAACGTAAGTGCCCACCTTTTTGGTAATGGTCCCGTTATAGTTCTCGTCCGCCGTCACCTGAACGTACACATTGTAGCTGCCGGGGGCGGTGGGGACAGTCTCGCTGCGGTTGGTGTCGGTGCCGTACAGCAGGGTGGTCTGCGGGTCAGCACCGTTGTACTTATCGCCATTGTAGGTCACCGTGTTCTGCGCAGCATCGTAGGTAAAGTCTGCGGCTACGGGCGTGTAGAGGACGGTGTAATCCTCCAACGTGTAATCGCTATAACCATAGTAGTTGTTACCGTTCACCGCAAGGCGAACTTCGTAGGTACCCACCTCGGTAGGCACAGAGGAGAAGTAAGAGTTTGGTTCGTCGTAGTACCGAAGTTCAGCCTGCGGGAGTTCCTCCTCGCCGAAATACCGCTTGCTGGTATCTCTATAGGTCACCGTGCCGGTCTTGACATCCCATTCGAAGTCAGTGAGAGCCGGGGTATACTTGATCACGGTTTCGCCGATATCGACCCAACCGCTCGTGTACTTTTCGCCCTCTTCAGCTACAACGCGCTTTTTATAGATGCCATAGTTGTCCGGCTCGCCATAGGGCATACTGGTAAACTTCGCATCATCGTAGGTGCGCACATAGACAAGGCTCAGCTTGCCCACGCCCTCCTGATAGCAGGTAACCTTTGTACCCTCCGTCGTTTCTTCAAAGGTAAAGTCATGCTCGCTCAGGACAGAGAAGGGCAGCTTTCCTTCGCTCTGGTTCACCACAATGGGATTGCCGTCATTCAGGGCGGTCAGGGTCAGGGTCATGCCGTCTGCGGAAAGCTGTGCGCCGTTATAAGCGTTGACCTCAGCGCCATTAATGTTCGTAACCGGCTTGCTGAAGGTGATATCCACGTTGACATTGCCGACAAGGTAAAGCTCCGTGGCTTCCTTCGTCACGCCTTTTACGCTTTCCACCGTGCCGTCGTCTGCAACGATCAGCTTGCTCAGGTGCTGACCATTAGCAAGGTGCTGACTTTCGATGGGGCTAAAGCTCACCGTATTGGAAACAGCGGCCTTGCTGGAAGTATCCGCCATCAGGCTGCCGGTGATCACGGCATCCTGGATGACCGTTCCATCCGATGTATAATAGTCGGGCAGCTTGATATTGTTGAACACGCCGCCAAGGATCTGGGCGTTGCCACCATCCAACTGGACAGCTGCGTCGAACTGGCCGCCGGTGATGGTGCCACTAGCCTTAACATTCTGCTGGAAGGTGCCGCCGGTGATGGTGCCGTTATAGCCCAAAGTGACATCCGCGCCGAACTGACCGCCGGTGATCTCGCCGTAAGCTTCGACGCTCTTCTGGAAGGTGCCGCCCTTAATAATGGCGTTCTGGGCGGTAACAGGCGCGCCAGCCTGAATACCAGCAACCGTCACATCCGTCAGTATGATCTGATCGGAAGCAATGGCCTTATGATAGGGGTTGATGGTATCCGAGGTCAGATCCACCGGGCTGCTGCCATCGGGGCTGGTGAGGATAAGCACCGACATCGTTCTATAACCATCCTCGACCACAAGGTACTGCCAGCCAAGACCCTCATAGACCTTGCCGGTCATACCATCCTGGTTCACGGAATGCGGGGTCACTTCGGTCAGGTCGGGCTTACCTTCTTCGGTAATGCGCAGGGGCTTGAGGTTGCTGGCATCGCCAGCCTGATTTACCAGAATCTCCTTGCCATCGTTGTTGCTGGTGATATGCAGTACACTGCCCTCGGCATAGGTCTTTTCATTGTAGTTGCTGAGCTGTGTATCACCGTTGATGCTGAACACATCGGTGTTCAGGGTAAGCTCTGCGCTGGCATTGCCCACCAGATAGATGGTATTGACAGAACTGGGCAGGTCTCTGCCGTTGACCGCAGTCACACCGCCGTTGCGCACGGTCAGCTTGCTGAGCTTCTGGCCATCGGCAAGCGCATTCTCTATGCCGTTGCCAGACAGCTTGCACAGAACGGTGTCGGAAATGGCAAGGTCGCCGCCATACCACTCGAAGCCCTGGGCCACTACATTGGAAATAGTGCAATTGCCCGCGCAGGTGAGGTAATCAAAGGTGCTGTCCTTGATCGTGACATCTGTGAAATCTGCCTGACGGATGATGCCGCCGGTCACGGTAGCATTCGAAAGCTCGACAGCGCAGTTGATGGGCACTGCGCTCAGCTGGCTGAAATTGATCTCCTCACCGCCCTGATCCCCGAGCTTCAGTTCTCCGGTCACACTGGCGATATTGGGGTAGCAGGTATAAGTCCAGCCCTTGCCAAAGTATACGCAGACCTTGCTTCTATCCTCGTTCAGACTGTACACATGGGGCACACCGTTCACATCGGGCACACCCTCACCGGTAAAACTCAGTTCCTTGTCCGTGGACGGGATCGGAGTCAGTGCTATGGGTGCGTTGCTCTCTGAAAGCGGCGGGAACATACTGACCTCGGCAGAGATCGTTGTACCGTCTCCACTGATGGAAATCGTGCCATAGCCGTTCAAGGAGACGTTGCTGATACCTACAGGCAGGGAGGTGATGTCGGACGTGCCACCGATTGCTGCCGCCCATGCAACGCAGCCGGGGGCGTACTGCACCTCCAGCTTCAGGCTGTGCTCGCTGTACTGCTTGAGCATATACACATCCCCGGTCACCGGCTGGCCGTTCAGGGTGCAGTTTTCCGGCAGAAGCAGCTGGTGTGCCTGCTGCTGCGTAGCAGACTTCAGGCCGGAAATATCCTTGAAGTAGCCGCCCTTAACGCTGCCGCCGTTCTCGGTCAGCTTACCGTAGGTGCCGCCGTCAATGGTGCCGTTTTCCAGCACTGCTTCGGCGTATCTGCCGCCCAGAACACAGGCATTCCGGTTGCCGACCCAAAGCTGGCCCTTGACCACGCCGTCCAGCAGATATACTTCATTGCCGGAATTTGTGATGGCCACATTCCAGTTGTACTCGCCGGACAGAATGTACTCTGTCTTTGCATTTTCAACGCCGGTGATGGTCAGCGAGAGACCGGATTCGCTGCGGCTCCAGCCAGGGCCGGACTTCTCTTCGGGCAGACCGTCCGCGCCGATCTTGATCGTAACGACGGGATTTGTTGTTTCCTCGTTCGTACCGGCAGCTGTCGTCTCTGCTGCCGCAGCAGACGTCCCAGCATCTGCAAATGCAGATACCGGGAGGATGGAGAGCACCATACTGAGCGCCAGTATCATGCTCACGATGCGTTTTTTCATGATATCCTCTCCTTTGTTGATCGATTTATCCGGCTATACCCCCAAACGGAACAACCGGAACGGACAAAAGACCAAGTTGAGTATAACACTAAAGTTTACGGAAATAAAGCATTTTCGCCTGCCGCATCTGCCAAAATTTGGTACAAAAATATGGGCAAAATCACCATACGGGGGGGGGTATATTGTAAGTGCGTGATAAAAACTCCCTCAGTCAAAGCCTACGGCTTTGCCAGCTCCCTCTGAGAGGGTGTTCTCCGGGAGGTGTGGACGATTGAGAATGCGCTCCGCTGCGCTCTGCGCATAAATAGCGGAAAGATTATTTTTATTTCGCGTTTGTCGCACTCTGCGGAGTGCTCCAAACGCTATTTTCACAGGAGGGGCTGTAACCGGGAGCGGCAGCTGCCCCGCAGCGCCGCGCTTTCGCAGAAAGCGGCGCTGCAAATGCCGCTTGCCTTTACGACCCCTCCCCGTGAAAATGCAATGCCGGAGCGTCCGCAGACGCTCCGGCATTGCTCTATTTAAAATATTTTTTCCTCTGATGATGGCCAGAGCAGCGCGGAGGCCATTTCAAATCGTCTTACTTGCCCGCCAGCAGCACCGCCAGCACGGCTTTCTGGACGTGCAGACGGTTCTCCGCTTCGTCAAAGATCTCGTCCGCGTGCTGCTCGAACAGGGCGGTGGAGATCTCCTCGCCCCGGTGGGCGGGCAGACAGTGCAGCACCAGCGCGTCCGGCTTGGCGTTTTCCAGCAGACGGCCGGTGAGCTGGAAGCCCACAAAATCCCGCAGACGCTGCTCGCTTTCAGCCGTGCCGGGGGCGGTGGTGTTCCACGCGGCGGTGGCTACAATGTCCGCATCCCGCAAGCCCTCGGCGGGGTCGGTGGTCAGGTGGAAGGCATTGCCGTATTTTTGGGCAAACATCAGCACATCCGCTGCCGGGCGGTAGCCCGGGGGACAGACGCAGGATACCTGCATCCCCGCCAGCAGGCCGCCCACGATCAGGCTGTTTGCCATGTTGCTGCCATCGCCCACAAAGCAAAGTTTCAGCCCTGCCAGCGTGCCCCGGCGCTCCCGGATGGTCATCAGGTCAGCCAGCACCTGACAGGGGTGGGCGTAGTCGGTAAGGCCGTTGATCACCGGAATGCCGGAAAGCTCCGCCAGCTCTTCCAAATCCCGCTGGCGGTAGGTGCGCCAGACGGCGCAGTCGTAGTAGCGCCCCAGCACCCGGGCGGTGTCCCGCAAAGGCTCGCCGCGCCCGGCCTGCAATTCGGCGGTGTTCATGTAGTTGCCAAGACCACCCATCTGGTACACGCCCACCTCAAAGCTGGTGCGGGTGCGGGTGGATGCCTTGGAGAACAGCAGCGCCACGCTTTTGCCCGCCAGCAGCGGCTCGGTGCGGCCTGCCTTGCAGTCCGCTTTCAGCCGGTCTGCCACATCCAGAATATGGGTCAGCTCGGCAGGGGAAAGGTCGCTCATTTTCAGCAGATTTTTCATGCCTGCTCCTTCGGAGCGGTCGGCTCCATCGTGCCCAGCACCTCGGCCAGCACGTCCAGCGCCATGTCTACTTCGTGCTCGGAGACGGTCAGCGGCGGCAGCAGACGCAGCCGAGTCTTGGCGGTAAGCACCAGCAAGCCTTTTTCGCGGCAGGCAGCCAGCACATCCGCAGCCTGCACATCAAAGAATTCGATGCCCACCATCAGGCCGATGCCGGAAATGTTCTTGACGTGGGGCAGCTTTGCCAAGCCGGTGCGCAGCTGTACGGCGCGCTCGCTGACCTGTGCAAGGAAGCTCTGGTCCAGACGATCCACCACCACGTTGGCTCCGGCGCATACCACCGGATTGCCGCCAAAGGTGGAGCCGTGGGTACCGGGGGTCATGCCCTCGGCTACCTTTTCATTCATCAGCACCGCGCCGATGGGCAGGCCGCCGCCCAGCCCCTTGGCAAGGGTGACGATGTCCGGCTTGAGGTTATAGTGCTCACAGCACAGGAAGGTGCCGGTGCGGCCTACGCCGGTCTGCACCTCATCCACGATGAGCACAAGGTCTTTTTCGTCACACAAAGCGCGCACGGCCTGCACATACTCCGGGTCCAGCGCCATCACGCCGCCCTCGCCCTGAATGAGCTCCATCATCACGGCGCAGGTGTGGCGGTCCACCAGCTCCCGCAGTGCTTCGATATCCCCCGCCGGGACGTACTGGAAGCCCTCGTTGAAGGGGCCGAAGTAGTTGTGGAACACCTCCTGCCCGGTGGCGGTCAGGGTGGCAAGGGTGCGGCCATGGAAGCTGTTGACCAGCGTGATGACGTTGTAGCGGTCCTTGCCGTAATGATCCACGCTGTACTTGCGGGCGGCCTTGATAGCGCCCTCGTTGGCTTCGGCACCGGAGTTGCCGAAGAACACCTTGCTCATGCCGGTGCGCTTGCACAGCTTTTTGGCCAGCTTGCCGCAGGGCGCGGTATAGTAGAGGTTGGAGGTGTGCTGCAATTTGTGTGCCTGCTGGGACACGGCTTCTGCCCATGCAAGGTCGCAGTAGCCAAGGCTGTTCACCCCGATGCCGCTGGTGAAGTCCAGATACTTCTGTCCCTCGGGGCCCTCGGCGTACAGCCCGTGGCCTTTTTCCAGCACGATGGGGCTGCGGTTATAGGTGTGCAGGACGTACTCGTTGTCCCGCTTGATGACTTTTTCAGAATCCATAGGTGTACCTCCTGTAACATGGAGCGATTGCGCAAAGCCTTGCGGCTGACGCTCGGAATATTGCTGCGCACGGGCAGCGTCCTCGCCCTCTCCGTCACCTACGGTGACACACTCCCCCTTTTGTCGCTGCGCGACATCTTCCCCCGGTGCGGGGGAAGTCTTTCCTCAAAGGGAGAGGCCTTGGCAAAAAGATGAACCTTGCGTGGACTGCCAAGGGCTCCCACTTTGGGGGAGCTGGCATCGCGCAGCGATGACTGAGAGGGCGAGGCCGCTAAAATAATAGCATCAGCATTATGCCAACCGCCGCGCAGCAGCGGAGCGGTTTCGTTGCCTTTATTATAGCTTTCCGCCGGCGATTGCGCAATCTTTTTATTCGCGGTGGCTGCGGCGGTAGAAGCGGGTACCGGAGCCGCGGTCGGAGAACAGTTCCAGCAGGATGGAGTGCGGCACACGGCCATCAATGATAACAGCTTCGTGCACGCCCTGATAGATGGCATCCGCCATGCCGCCGATCTTGGGGATCATGCCGCCCGCAATGATACCGGCGGACTTGTAGCCCTCGATCTCGGTCACTTCCACCTCGGGGATGAGGGTGGTCTCGTCCTCCTTATCCCGCAGCAGACCCGCGATATCGGTCATGGACACCAGCTTTTCCGCCTTGAGGGCAATGGCGATCTGCGCCGCGGCGGTGTCCGCGTTGACGTTGTACGCCTGCCCGAGGTCATCCATGCCCACGGTGGCGATGACCGGGATAAAGCCGCCGTCCAGCAGGCTTTCGATCAGGGTGGCGTCCACATGGACGATCTCGCCCACATGACCCAGCTGGGGGTCCAGCTCGGTGCAGCGGAGCATCTGTCCGTCCATGCCGCACAGACCCACGCCGCGCCCGCGCAGCTTTGCCACAAGGTCCTTGTTCACCTTACCGGCCAGCACCTGCTGCACGATCTCCATGGTGGCATCGTCCGTCACCCGCAGACCGCCCGCAAAGTGGCTCTCCACGCCCACCTTCTTGAGCATCTCGTTGATGGCAGGCCCGCCGCCGTGCACCAGCACCACCCGCACGCCCAGCAGCGTCAGGGTGACAAGGTCGTTCATCACGGCGTTTTTCAAGCTCTCGTTGATCATGGCGTTGCCGCCGTACTTGATGACCATGGTTCTGCCATGGTACTTTTGGATATAAGGGGTGGCTTCCGAAAAAAGCCGCGCCATTTCTTCGTTTTTCATCTGTTTCGCGCTCCTGTCAGGTTCTGTAATCGCCGTTGATCTTCACATAGTCGTAGGTCAGGTCACAGCCCCATGCCTTGGCGCTTGCATCGCCGGTGCCCATATCCACCTTGACCAGAATATCGTGCTCAGCCAGCACCTTGGCGGCTTCGTCCTCGCTGTAGGGGTGGTAGGCGGCGTTCTCGCACACATACACCTCGCCCGCCTTGCTGGAAAGCCAGACGCAGACCTTATCAATGGAGAAATCGCCGGGCGTATAGCCGATGGCGCACAGGATGCGTCCCCAGTTGGCATCGCGGCCAAAGACCGCCGCCTTGAACAGGTTGGAGCAGACCACGCTGCGGCTGACGGCGCGGGCGGTTTTCAGGTCGGGCGCGTGGGTCACCTCGCAGGTGATCAGGTGGGTGGCACCCTCGCCGTCTCCGGCGTGCTCGGCGCACATATGCTCTGCAATGGCGGTCAGCGCTGCCACAAAGGCGGCGTAGTCCGCGTTCTCCTCGCAGATCTCCGGGTTGCCCGCAAGACCGGACGCCATAATGATAAGGGTATCGTTGGTGGAGGTGTCCAGATCCACGCTCATCTGGTTATAGGTGCCGGGCACAACGGTCTTGAGCGCCTTTTCCAGCAGCGCGGGCGAGACGGCGGCGTCGGTGGTGTAGAACGCCAGCATGGTAGCCATGTTGGGGGCGATCATGCCGCTGCCCTTGCCGATGGCACCCACGGTGCACACCTTGCCGCCCAGCTCGAACTGGATGGCGTACTCCTTTTTATGGGTGTCGGTGGTCATGATGGCAGTGGCGGCGTCCGTGCTGCCCTGCGCGGTGGCAGCCAGCTTTTCCGCCGCCGCCGGGATTCCCCGGGCAAAGGGGTCGATGACCATGGGCTGACCGATGACGCCGGTGGAGGCGGGCAGAACGTCCTTTTCGTCAATGTTCAGCGCCTTGCCCACCAGTGCACAGCACTCCTCGGCCAGTGCCACGCCGTTGGCGGCGCAGGTATTGGCGTTGCCGCTGTTTACCACGATGGCCTGTGCATAGCCATCGGCCAGATGGGCGCGGTCCACCTTGATGGGCGCACCGCAGACCTTGTTGGTGGTGTACACGCCCGCAGCAGCGCAGCGCACCTCGGCCTTGATCAGCGCCAGATCGTATTTTTCGCTGTGATTTGCCCGGATGCCGCAATGGACACCGGCGGCGGCAAAACCCTTGGGCGCGCAGATGCCGCCCGCAACTTCCTTATACTGCATAACGATTTTCCTTTCCCACAAAGAAAAACAAGTTTATTCCAACCCTTTGGTCTCTTCCAAACCCAGCATCAGGTTCATGCACTGGACGGCGGCACCGGAGGAGCCCTTGCCCAGATTATCAAACAGCGAGACCAGCATCATCTGATCTCCGGCGGCGTTCACGGTCAGGTACAGCTCCATGCGGTCGGTGCCCGCCATGGCGTTGGAGTACAGGCCGTTTTCCGGCAGCGGCTCGTTCAGCCCGTGCACCTTGACGGTGGCAGCGTCCTTGTAGTAGTCCGCAAGGGCGGCAGCTACGGCTTCGGCAGTGGTGCCCGCAAGGCCAAGATCCAGCGGCACCAGCACCTGCATCCCGCAGTAGTAGTCGCACACCACCGGCACGAACATCGGCGTGTGCGCAAGGCCGCTGATCTTCTGCATCTCCGGCAGGTGCTTGTGGCCAAGGCTCAGGCCGTAGCTCTTGGGCGCATCCAGCTTGCTGTGCGCCGGGCGGTCGGGGCTTTCGTAGTCCGCGATCATCTTTTTACCGCCGCCGGAGTATCCGGAGATGCCGGTGCAGCTGAAGGGGTAGTCCTTTGCCACCAGCCCCAGCTCCACCAGCGGGCGGGCAATGCTGATAAAGCCGCTGGCATAGCAGCCGGGCACCGCCACGCGGTAAGAGCTCTGAATTTTTTCCTTCTGTCCCTTCAGCTCCGGGAAACCGTAGTCCCATGCGGCATCGGTGCGGAAGGCGGTGGAGGTGTCCAGCACCTTCACGTCCGGGCGCAGCAGGGGCATGACTTCTTTAGAAGCTGCATCCGGCAGGCAGAGGAAGGCAAGGTCGGCAGAATTGATGACCTTTGCCCGCTCGTGCACGTCCTTGCGCCCTTCGGCGGAGATGGACAGCAGCTCGATCTCCGGGCGGGCTGCCAGACGGTCGGCGATGCGCAGGCCGGTGGTGCCGGAAGAGCCATCAATAAATACCTTTACCTTCATGCGTTTTCCTCCTCCCATGCGTCCAGCCGCGCCGTTGCCAGCGCGATCTGGCGCTGGACGCTGGCGGCGCTGGGGCCGCCGTAGCTGGTGCGTCCCTCGCAGCAGTGCACAAGGTCGATGGCATCATAGATATCGTCCTCAAACAGCGGGCTGTAGGTCTGGAACTGGGTCAGGGTCAGCTCTTCCAGCGTTTTGTCGGCAGCAATGCAGTCCGACACCATGCAGCCGGTCAGCTTGTAGGCATCCCGGAAGGGCATCCCCTTCTTGGTCAGGTAGTCGGCGCAGTCGGTGGCGTTGATAAAGCCCTTTGCGGCGGCGCGGCGCATATTGGCGGGCAGGGTCTTCATGGTATCCAGCATGGGGGTGATGGTCTTGAGACAGAGCTCCAAGGTATCCACTGCATCAAAGATGGCTTCCTTGTCCTCCTGCATATCCTTGTTGTAGGCCAGCGGCAGGCCCTTCATCATCACCAGCAGGGTGTTCAGGTCGCCGTACACCCGGCCGGTCTTGCCGCGGATGAGTTCGGTCACGTCGGGGTTCTTCTTCTGGGGCATGATGGACGAGCCGGTGGTAAAGGCATCGTCCAACTCAATGAACTTGAACTCCCAACTGCACCACAGGATGATCTCCTCCGAAAGGCGGGACAGGTGCATCATGCAGATGGAGATGGCGCTGGCCAACTCAATGCAGAAATCACGGTCGGACACGCCGTCCAGACTGTTGGCACAGGGGGCGGCAAAGCCCAGCTTCTCGGCGGTGAAATCCCGGTCCAGCGGGTAGGTAGTGCCCGCCAGTGCGCCAGAGCCCAGCGGGCACTGGCTGTTCATGCGGGCGGTGGCGTCCGCAAAACGGTCAAGGTCGCGCAGCAGCATGAAAGCGTAGGCCATCAGCGCGTGGCCGAAGGTGATGGGCTGGGCGCGCTGCAGGTGGGTATAGCCGGGCATGACGGCGGCGGTATTCTCCGCAGCCTTTTTGCACAGCACCCGCACCAGCTCCACGATGTAAGCCTGCAGGGTCTTGCTGTAATCCCGCAAAGTCAGGCGGATATCCAGCGCCACCTGATCGTTGCGGCTGCGGCCGGTGTGCAGCCGCTTGCCCGCATCCCCGATACGGGCGGTCAGGGTCTGCTCCACAAAGGTGTGCACGTCCTCGGCGGCGGGGTCGATGGTCAGCGCACCGCTGGACAGATCGTCCGCGATGGAGGCCAGACCGCTAAGGATATCCGTGCAGTCCTGCTCCGAGATGATGCCCTGCCGTGCCAGCATGGCGGCATGGACGCCGCTGCCGCGCATATCCTGCGCGATCATCCGCTGGTCGAAGCGGATGGAGGAGTTGAAGTCGTTGACGCGGCTGTCCACCGCCTTAGAAAACCGACCCTTCCAGAGTTGTTCTGCCATAATATAAACTCCTTATAAAAACGGCAAAGCCGCCGCAGGGGAAAACGCTCCTGCGGCGGTGCCGCCGGCAACGATGCCGGTGTGAGAACCCGCGTGTGAAAGTGTGAAAACACACGCAGTCGAAAATGTTGCGATTACTTGACCTCCGGCCAGCTCTTGGACAGCTTTGCGCGCTCCTTGATGGACAGGCCGAACAGGTTGATGAAGCCGGTGGCATCGGACTGGTCGTAATCCTTATCGACGCCGAAGGAAGCGGTCTGCTCATCGTACAGGGTGTACGGAGAGGTGACACCGGCGTTGATCATGTTGCCCTTGTAGAGCTTCAGCTTCACATCGCCGGTCACAGTCTTTTCCAGACTGTCGGCAAAGGCATCCAGTGCCTCGCGCAGCGGGGTGAACCACTGGCCGTTGTACACGATGTCGGCGTACTTCTGTGCCAGCTGTGCCTTGAAGTGAGCGCTTTCCTTGTCCAGCGTGATGGTCTCCAGCACGTCGATGGCCTTGTACAGGATGGCACCGCCGGGGGTCTCGTACACGCCGCGGCTCTTCATGCCCACCAGACGGTTCTCCACGATGTCCAGCAGACCGATGCCGTTTGCACCGCCCAGCTGGTTCAGGTACTCCACCAGCTCCACAGCGCCCATCTCCTTGCCGTCCACGGCAGTGGGGATGCCCTTTTCAAAGTGAATGGTCACATAGGTGGGAACATCGGGTGCCTGCTCGGGGCTGACACCCAGCTCCAGGAAGCCGGGCTTATTGTACTGGGGCTCGTTGGCGGGGTTCTCCAGATCCAGACCCTCGTGGCTCAGATGCCACAGGTTCTTGTCCTTGGAGTAGTTGGTCTCGCGGTTGATCTTCAGGGGGATGTGGTGTGCCTCGGCGTAGTCGATCTCCTCGTCACGGCTCTCGATGTCCCACTCACGCCACGGAGCAATGATGGCCATATCCGGGCACAGTGCCTTGAGGGTCAGCTCAAAACGCACCTGATCGTTGCCCTTGCCGGTGCAGCCGTGGCAGATGGCATCTGCACCCTCCTTGATGGCGATGTCTGCCAGCGCCTTGGCGATGCACGGACGTGCAAAGCTGGTGCCCAGCAGGTAGTCCTCGTACTTAGCGCCGAACTTCAGGGTTGGGAAGATGTAGTTCTCCACAAAGTCCTTCTTCAGGTCCAGCACATACAGCTTGGATGCGCCGGTAGCCTTGGCCTTTTCTTCCAGACCGTCCAGCTCGGTGCCCTGACCTACGTCACCGGAAACAGCAACGACCTCGCAGTTGTTGTAGTTTTCCTTCAGCCAGGGAATGATGATGGAGGTATCCAGACCGCCGGAGTAAGCCAGCACAACTTTTTTGATGTTTTCCTTTTTCATGATAAACGCGCTCCTTTTAATAAAAATACACTTTTGTTCTCTGATGCGTACTTTCCCTTCGCATCCTCTGTCTTTCGTTTGCGGTTGATGCTTTTATTATACGCAGCGCGGGTTTTCCGTCAATGCTAAAAACTGCCAAACATAGCACCCGTTTCGCTTTTCTTTTGGTTTAATCTGTATCTTTATGCAAATATTTTTAAATATATGCGCATTTTATGCAATCTGAGTGTATTTTTTCATGGGGTTTTGTGGACTCCCTCAGGCAAAGCCTGACGGCTTTGCCAGCTCCCTCGGGGAGGGAGCCTCTGGCGCAGCGGTAAAGTTTGCGGTCAAACCATAAAGCTTATGGGTGCGCTAAAGCCTTCCCCCGGTCGGGGGAAGGTGGATGCGAACGCAGTGAGCAGACGGATGAGGGCGCAGGCAAGCAGCAACTTACGGCAAATTACCCCTCATCCGGCGCTGCGCGCCACCTTCCCCCCAAGGGGTGAAGGCTTCAGCGGTAGCGGCAAACTTTGCGGTTTAGCCGGAAACTGTGCCACCATGCCAAAGGCCCCATCCCAGAGGGGGCTGGCACGGCGCAGCCGTGACTGGGGGAGTTCGTCCCCCACAAACAAACCACCGGAGCATCCGCAGACGCTCCGGTGGTTTGACTATAATTATTTAGTTCAGCTTCAAATCGCCTTCCTTGATCCAGCCCAGCTTGCGCTCCACCGCGCAGAACACCACGCTGAGCACGGCGGGCAGCACAAAGCACAGCAGCACCATGGCAGCCCAGTCCATGGGGGTGATAGCGGCCTTGGTACCGGCGGCAATATCGCTGACCCAGCCGGTGTAGACGCCGATCTGACCCACCAGACCGCAGGTGCCCATGCCGGAGGAGACAGCCGCGCCGTTCATCTCAAAGTGGAACAGGCAGGTAGCCAGCGGGCCGGTGATGGCACTGGCCAGCGTGGGGGCGATCCAGATGCGGGGGTTCTTGATGATGTTGCCCATCTGCAGCATACTGGTGCCCAGACCCTGACTGACAAGGCCGCCTACGCCGTTCTCCTTGTAGCTCATCACGGCAAAGCCCACCATCTGGGCGCAGCAGCCTGCCACGGCAGCGCCGCCTGCAAGGCCGGTCAGACCCAGTGCGGCGCAGATGGCAGCGGAGGAGATGGGCAGGGTCAGCGCCACGCCCACGATGACCGACACCAGAATGCCCATGACCAGCGGAGCCTGCTCGGTGGCCCACATGATCAGGGTGCCCACCTGACTTGCGGCTGCACCGATGGGGGCGGCGATGAGCATGGACAGCCCGACGCCCGCAAAGATGGTCACCAGCGGGGTGACAAGGATATCCACCTTGGTCTCCTTGCTCACGGCCTTGCCCAGCTCTGCCGCCACAATGGCGATGATGAGCACAGCCAGCGGGCCGCCTGCGCCGCCCAGCGCATTGGCCGAGTAGCCCACGGTGATCAGGCTGAACAGCACCAGCGGCGGGCAGTGCAGTGCCCAGCCGATGGCACAGGCCATGGCGGGGCCGCTCATGGCAGTGGCGTAGCCGCCCAGATCCACCAGCAGGGCAAGACCGGTCTGCTGACCCACCGTCTTGATGATAGTGCCGATCAGCAGGCTGGCGAACAGACCCTGTGCCATTGCGCCCAGCGCGTCAATGAGGTAACGCTGCGGAGAGATGACGATATCCTTCCGCGCCAAAAATTCTTTCAGCTTCGACATAAAACTTGCCTTTCTATCCAAAACAGATCGTTAAAGTTACGAACGTATGCTCTGTATCATACCATACACCTGTCAAGACAGCAAGGGGTTGCTGGAAAAAATGTGAAATTTCGGCTTTGTGCAATGTTCTGCCCCGCCGGAACGTATTCCATTTGGAACATTTTCCGACACACTGCCCCGGTGGAGAATTTGTGTAGAAGCCCGCTGTGCCGTTGACTGCTCCCCGCGTGCGGGTGTATACTAGAGGAAGCGTAAAGTTATCATCCGCCGTCCTTTTTATCCTGAATCCATGGGCGGCGTGGAATAAAAGCAGGCCCGCCCCGGGCAAGGGGGCAAAGACCCGGGCAGCGCTACGCTGCACCACCGGGAGATTCGGAGGCAGAGACGACAGATGAAAAAACGATTTGACCGATCCGGCACAGCCCGCCGCAAAGCGGCGGCAGCCGTTGCAGCGCTGACCATGGCGCTGGTTCTGGCTGTGGGCGGCGCAGGGGCAGCGACCCTGCTGTCTGCACAGCCGGAGACTTTGACCGTGGGCGCAGTCGTGCCCCACATCACCGCCGAGGTACCGCAGGCAAGCAGCCCGGCAGCGGCTGACCCTGCACCGGTCACCGAGAGCACAGCGGCCACTGCCCCGGAGCAGGCAGTTGAAAGCACCGCGCAGCAGGCTGAGCCTGCCCCGGCGCAAACGGAAAAACCGGAAACCGCCGAAATTGCACCGGCTGCACCGGAAGAAACCGCAGAAGCACCGGAAACACCGGCGCAGGCCGCTGAGGATACCGCACTGGAAGAGGAAAACTCTCCCACACTGCTGCTGGAGGAGACCCCGGAGCTGGCCGCACAGGACCCGCAGGCTCCCGCAGCGGACAGCACCGCCCAGAACGATACCGCCAGCCAGCACACCCCGGAGGGCAGCGTGCTGCTGACCCCGGAGCAGATCCAGCAGGCACTGGATTCCGGCGCGCTGGAGGATGCCGAAGCACAGTGCATCGACCTGACCGATGAAAACGGCTTTTTCCGGTGGCTGTTCAACTGGCTGTTCGGCACCAAAGACAAGGAAGAAGAGCCGGTGTACTCCGGCTGGCGCACCGAGAACGGCAAGACCTACTACTACGCGCAGGACACCAACAAAAAGGTCACCGGTCTGCGCTCCATTGACGGCAAGCTGTATTATTTTGACGCCAACGGCGTAAAGCAGGACAACGTGACCTTTGGCATCGACGTGTCCAAGTATCAGTCCGGGCTGGACTGGAACAAGATCAAAAAATCCGGCGTGAGCTTCGTCATCATCCGCATCGGCTACCGTGGCTACGGCGCTGCGGGAAACCTGGTCAAGGACCCCATGTTCGAAGAGCACTTCACCAATGCCCGCAACGCGGGACTGAAGGTGGGCGTGTATTTCTTTACGCAGGCCGTAAACGAGGCCGAAGCGCAGGAGGAGGCCGAGGGCTGCAACTGGGCGCTGAACGGCCGGATGCTGGACTACCCCATTTTCTATGACACCGAGGCTTCCACCGCTCCGGGCGGCACCGGCCGCGCCGATGGTCTGGGCGTTGAGGATCGCACCAAGTGCGCCATCGCCTTCTGCGAGCGGGTAAAGGAGCTGGGCTACAAGCCCGGCGTGTACGCTTCCACCACATGGTACCGCAAGCGGGTGGACTACAACACCCTGCGCAGCCGCTACACCATCTGGAACGCCCACTACGGCGTCTCCTCCAGCCCCATCGGCTGCGATCTGTGGCAGGGCACCGAGAAAGCCCGCATCAACGGTTACAGCGGCGAGCTGGACGCCAATATCAGCTATATCGGGTAACAACCCAAAGGCTGCTGCACACGCCCTGTGCAGCAGCTTTTTTCTTGCCGTGGGAGGATTTTAAATGCGCTCCGCTTCGCTCTGCGCATATTCAGCGGAAAAATTATTTTTAATAGAGCAATGCCGGAGCGTCTGCGGACGCTCC
>OFMG01001581.1_pt1 | contig 15855 bp, 10 predicted proteins | sample 1541751 | NCBI WGS metagenome assembly OFMG01 (sample SAMN04209232, study PRJEB22552) | human gut metagenome | biome: gut; material: feces | host: Homo sapiens | place: USA: Oklahoma
GGCGGGCGTCGGCAAGCATCGCCAGCGACAGGTCGGGCGTCAGCAGTGCCCGGGAGAAATGTTGCAGGGTCACTATCATCTCTATTCGGTTTTGACGCTGATGGAACCTATGTTGAGCATGGCGACCAGCTGGGCCGCCGAGGCGTTGTAGCTCATGCCGCGGAAGGGCGGGATCGCACCCGGGCCCTTGGCTTCGCGGATGGCCTCGTTGAAGACCGCGGGCATTTCGCTCGAACAGTCGTAGAGCAGCGAGGCATACCGGTTCGTATACCGGGCTTCGTGCGCCTCGGGGAAGAATACCGGCCGTTCGGTATCCCCGGCAGCGATATGGATGTTGATCAGCAGGACGTTGCCGTCGACGGTGCCCAGCGCCTTGATCTGGTCGCAGACCGCACGTAGCTCCTCGTTGTCGCAGTCCGTGGCCTCGCCGTCGGTGATATTGAAGACCACGGGAGGGAAACTTTCGGCGTTGGCCGTGCGGGAAGTCCAGCTGGCGGCTATGTCCCTCACGCGGCGCAGTGCCTCGCACATCGGCGTCTGCCCGGCCGACAGGGGCTTGATCCACGCCGGTGCGGGAATCTCCCGTAGGGCGATGCTGCCGTCGGGAAGCCGGTGTTCGATCACCTCCGTGTGCACCGGCATCTCCTGTGCCGCCAGGGCGCTGACAGGCACCAGATCCTCGCCTCCGGGCAGCAGCGAGCGTACCTCGTCGTCGCCCGAATAGCCGACCACGGCGATGTCGTAATAGTCGCGTACGCCGTCGCTGCGGCGTGCCCGTTCGACGAGCTCGAACAGCAGGTCGTTGGTGATGGTTGCAACCGCTTCGGCCTTGGTCATGCAGCGTCCCCGGAAGAGGATGCTTTCGGCCATCGACCCCGAGCCGTCTATGGCCAGGATGAATGCCGTGCGGTGGTTGCGTGTGATGCTCTGTGTATACATGTTGCGTCTATTTAAGTCCCCGGACGGAGTAGTAGTCGTCGCGTACTTCCCCTTCGTCGTCGCTGTCGAGGCCGTAGCTGACCGCCATGTCGAGCGAGCAGTCGCGGTCGCGGTCGGCGTCGGTCGTACGGCGCATCGTCGCGCGGGCGTTGCGCCCCGCCGCGATGGCCTCTTCTATCTCCGCCACGGTCGGGATGTGTCCCAGCAGCGATGCGTAGACCCCTTCGGCCCAGCTGTGGGCGTAGTCGTCGTAGTGGACGGAAAAGACCCTGAACCGGTTGTCCACCTCTTCGGGCGAGGCCAGTTCGCCGTGGTCTATGGCGTCGAGGATGGCCTCGACTTCGCGTTTGGTGATATACTGTCCGGCGATGTCGAGCCAGCGGCCGCTGCCGTCGTAGCGTTCCGCCGATTCCCCCCGGTCGAGCATCGCGCCCAGCGCCGCCACGATGAAACGGTTGTAGAGTCCGATGCCCCGTTTGAGGGCCGCCGCGCGGATGATCGCCTTCTGGTGGACGTACGTCGGGGCGTCGGGGTCTTCCTCTGCGATCGCGTGGAGCGTATCCACGGCCCTGAGCATTCCCGAGGTGATATAAGGGTTGTATTCTTCGAAGTTGATGACGTCGCGCCGTATGGTGCGGCGGTCGCGTGCAGGCCATTTCTCGATGTCGCGCACGGCGCCGTAGCTGGTGAGGTTCGCCCCGGGCATGAGCACCGAACGCCCCTCCTTTTCGACCAGGTAGGAGTAGGGGAAGGCCGACGTGTCGTGGTGGAACGAGTGGTGCCCCATGATCATCGTGAAAGCCCCTTCCAGCGCTGGGGACATGATGTAGGCGCCGCTGGCGAACTTGCAGCCCCTGAGGTGCACCGCCTGGTGCACGGCGCCGCTCTTGAACAGGTGGTTGCTCTGGTTCGAGCCGCTGCCCGCGTTGAAAAACGAGAACATGCCCGCGATGAGCAGCGACGACTTGTGGTGCGAGACGGTGTAGGGCCCCGCGAAGATCGAGGCGGCCTCGCCGTTCTCGCAGTGCGAGTTGGCGAAGAACAGCGATTCGGCCGCCGTGAAGGCCTTGTCCAGCCGGCAGCTTTCGCCCACGAAACAGCGTTCGACGATCGAGCCGTTGTCGATCCGGGCGTTTTCCGCGGCGATGAAGTCGTAGGCCTTGACGTCCACGCCGATGTGCGCGCCGTCGCAGACCGTGCCGTTTTCCAGTATCGAACAGCCGTCTACGGTGACGTTGTCGCCGATGCGGACTTCGCGGATGAACCTGGCGCCGACGATGCGGCTGCCTTTGCCGACGCTCCCCGTCTGCGAGGCGCGGGCTTCGGCATAGTCGTCGACCATCTTTTCCAGGGCCGCCATGGTCTGCGGGCGGTGACGGTAGACGGCCATCAGGTAGGCTGCCTGTGCCGAAAGGCGGTCGTAGATCTTCACCGTGCGCCCGCCGCATTCGTTCATCGTCGCCACGCCCACGCCGTTCCCGAACGTGCTCCTGCGGCGGCATTCGAGTGCCGTGACCCCTTCGACGAGCGCCCCTTCGCCGATGTGGTAGTTGCACACCCGTGAGCGGATGATGCGCGCTCCGGAGCCGACCACGACCTTGCCTTCCAGGTGGCTTTGCAGCAACTGGAAGGGGGTGAAATCGTCGGCGACCGAGACCTGCGACCACGCTTCGGCCGAGGAGCCGAGCGACTCGACCGCGGCGATTTCCGCCGGTGTCATATTTCTGAATTGGGGCATCACAATCGTATTTAGCAGATGCAAATATAACGAATTGCGGCTAAATTTCAAACTCGCGCCCTGCGCGGTCGATTTCCAGCCGCCTGCCGTCACGGATGACCTCCGCACGGCCGTTGCGGAAGGGTTTTACGGCTTCGTACCCCGCACATCGTATCCGGGTGCGCCCTTCGATGTCGATGTAGTGCCAAGCCTGGCCCACCCTGACGGCGGCAAGCCCTTCGGTAAAGTCGAATCCGCAGTCGTAGAGCGGCGGTATGACGATCCGCTCCGGTGTCCTGTAACCCCACAGGCCGTTCCCGACGAACAGCTCCGGCGAAACTGCGCCGCCGTCGTTCCGTACGTCTCCGTCTTTGCCCGCAAACAACTCTCCGCCGCTTGTGTCCCCGTCTGTGTGCTTGTCCCTGCCGTACCCTGTATTCCCGGTTATACCTCTTGTGCCTCCGCCTGTGTGCTTGTCCGCGCCGCACCCTGTATTTCCGGCTGGATACCTCTCTGCGCCGCCGTCCGTGTCCCCGCTTTTGTCCCCGCCCGTATTCCCGGTTGTCTCTTCGCCTTCTCTCCCGCCGCACGGGGGCCCGCCAGTGCGTGCGGCCCATGCCAGCAACTCCGGCAGCCCGAACAAACGGGGCGTGGGTGCATACAGCAACCGTGCGATGCGGTACTGCACGGCCAGCCCTTCGCGTTCGAAAAGCGCGATGGCCTCGCGGAGCGCCTCGTCGGTGCGGATCTGCTGCGGGGAGAAGAGCAGCCCGTCGGCATCGGGGTAGCGTACGTACAAGGTGGGGTCGAGCGCCAGCGCATGAAGGGCCGTCGAGATCAGCGCCGCGGGGTAGTCGTCGAGCGAGGCATTGAAGTCGCGGATCGTCCGTGCCGGGTGTTGGAAGGCCGCGGTACCCAGTTCGGGGCTCGCCTCCCCGGCGAATGCGGGCAGGTACATGGCATCGAGGTCGATCAGGTGCAGCCGCCCCGAGGAATCCACGACGATATTTTCGGGTTTGAGGTCTCCGTGTGCCCAGTCGTCCGACGTAAGCCTTGCGGCCAGGCGGTCGAACGCCGCGGCCAGTTGCCCCAACCGTGTTGCGTCTTCTGCCGCGGCCGCCTCTGCGACGGCTTCGTGGAGCGTCGCGCCTTCGATCCAGTCGCCCAGTACGACGTCGACCCAAACCCCGCTCCGGGGCGAGTCGTAGAGGTACAGCTCCTGCGGCAGCAGCCGTTCGCCGTAAATCTCCGCCAGGTGGCGCGGCGGATGCATGTAGCACCGCAGCGAGCGGATATGCCCTTCGTGGCGGACACGGAAGACGATGGCGCTGTTGCCTACGGTGTAGCACATGCGGCCCCGGCTGTCACGGCATACCTCCATGCCGCCCAGGGTTTTCGTCAATCCGTGGGTGTCGGCCAGTGTCGTGAGGTATTGTCGCAGCGTGAACACGGTTTATTGGTTGTCTTGTTGCCGGGGTTGGAACCGAAGATTCCGGTTTGCAGGGTGGGGCGGCGAAAGCGGAGCCGCCTCCCGGCCTGGGCGAAGGTTCCCTGCTGCCTGCGGCGCCTGTGGAATCCGCGTCTTTCACCTCCAGTCCCGGCAGGTCGTGAAAAGTACCGCTGTCGGCCACCGTGGCAAGTTGGGCCAGGGCCGCATAATACAGTAATACGGTATCCGGGTTTAAAAAAGCGGGGCTTTCCAGTCCCGCTTCGTGTTCGTTAATGGCAGTCGCAGTGGCCGTCCCCATGGTCGCACCCGCCGCCGCAGTCATCCCCGCAGTCGCCGCATGAACAGCCGCCCTGCAAGTCTTCGGGCGTTACGTCGCGCACTGATACGACCTCGACGTCGAAATTGAGCGTCTTGCCCGCCATCGGGTGGTTGAAGTCCATCTTCACGGTTTCGTCGCCGACCTCCTTGACGATACCCATCATGCGGTTGCCCTGGTTGTCGCTCATCGGCACCTGCGAACCCACGAAGAGGATGTCTTCGGCCAGTTTGCCGTCGACCATGAATATATTTTTCGGCAGGTCTACCACGGCATCGGCGATCAGCTCGCCGTAGCCGTCCTTGGGCTCGAGGGTGAACGAGACGGCCTCGCCGATCTCCTTGCCCAGGATTGCCTCCTCGAATTTGGGAAGCAGCATGCCTGTCCCGAAGATGAATTCGAGCGGCTGTCCCGGGCGCGACTGGTCTGCGATTTGTCCGTCGACAGTGAGCTTGTAGTCCACGCCGACCATTTTGTTCTGTTCTACTTTCATTGTAATCTGATTAGGATTTATTGCATGTAATTGATTGGCAAAGATAGAAATTAAGTTCCGGATTTGCAATTACTGCGGAATTTATCTGGTTTTATGGAAGCTTATCTCCCTATTATGCTAAAATCGTGCAAAAAAAAATTATTTTCCGCTTCTGTTGCTTTCGGCCCGTTTCGTCGGGTCTGTCCGGGTGAAATGCCGGGGCCGGATACGTGCCGCGATGCTTACGGTGCCGGCGTGCGTGCCCGCGTTTTTGGTACGTAGTAGCCGGTTCGGGACAGCCTATTCGCAGTTGCGGCAGCAGAGGTTGCGGTCGCCGTAGCCGTTGTCGATCTTGGTTACGTAGGGGAAGAACTTGGCTTCGCGCACCCATGCGAGCGGGAATGCCGCCTCGGCGCGGGTGTAGGGATGCGTCCATTCGCCGGCGATCTCGACGGCGGTGTGCGGCGCGTTGGCGACCACGTTGTCGGCCTGCCCCGCGGCAGCTTCGCATTCGCGCTTGATGCTCACCAGCGCTTCGATGAAGCGATCCATCTCGGCCTTGGGTTCCGATTCGGTCGGCTCGACCATCAGCGTCTCATGCACGGGGAACGAGAGCGTCGGGGCATGGAACCCGTAGTCCATCAGGCGGTGGGCGATGTCGCCGCAGTCGATGTTGTAGTCCTTCTTGAAAGAGGTCAGGTCGAGGATCATCTCGTGTCCCACGCGGCCGGTCTCGCCCGAATAATAGGTGCGGTATTCCGGTGCCAGCGCCGAGGACATGTAGTTGGCATTGACGATCGCCATTTCGGTGGCGCGGCGCAGCCCGTTTCCACCCAGCATCTTGATATAACCGTAGGTTATGGGCAGCAGCATGGCGGAGCCCCAGGGGGCCGACGCCACGGCCGTGATGCCCTCGTCGCCGCCCGTCGGCATAACCGGATGCGAGGGGAGGAATGCCCTGAGGTGCTCGGCGACGCAGATCGGGCCTACGCCCGGGCCGCCGCCGCCGTGGGGCATGGCGAAGGTCTTGTGCAGGTTGAGGTGGCAGACGTCGGCGCCGATGTAGCCGGGGTTGGTCAGCCCCACCTGCGCGTTCATGTTGGCGCCGTCCATGTAGACCTGCCCGCCTGCGTCGTGCACGGCGTCCACGATCTCGCGGATGCGGCTCTCGAACACGCCGTGCGTCGAGGGGTAGGTGACCATCAGCCCGCACAGCTCCGAACTGTATTCCCCGGCCTTGGCCTTGAGGTCTTCGACGTCGATGTTGCCCTTGTCGTCACAGGCTACCGTGACGATCTTCATGCCGGCCATGGCGGCCGACGCGGGGTTGGTGCCGTGGGCCGAGGCCGGGATCAGCACCACGTTGCGGTAGCCCTGTCCGCGGCTCTGGTGGTAGGCGCGGATCACCATCAGCCCGGCGTATTCGCCCGCAGCGCCCGAATTGGGTTGCAGGGAGCAGGCCGCGAAGCCCGTGATCGTCGCCAGGTCGTTTTCCAACTCCTTGATTAACTGCATGTAACCTTCGGCCTGGTCGGCCGGGGCGAAGGGGTGCATCATCTGGAAGCCCGCCAGCGAGAGCGGCTGCATGAGCGCCGCGGCGTTGAGCTTCATGGTGCACGAACCTAAAGAGATCATCGAATTGGCGAGCGAGATGTCCCTCAGTTCGAGCTTCTTGATGTAGCGCATCAGGTCGCTTTCCGAGCGGTAGGTGTTGAAGACCGCCTCCGAGAGGTAGGCCGTGCGGCGGCGCAGGGCGGCCGGCACGCGGCTTTCGGTGACGGGCTTTACGGCCTTGGCTTTCCTGCCTTTGGCGGCGGCGAAGATGCGTATTACCTCGGCGACCTCTTCGGGGGTGGTCACCTCGTCGAACGACATGCGCACGGAGCCTTCGGTGGGGTAGTAGAAGTTGATGCCGCTTTCGAGTGCCAGCGACTGCACGACGGCGGCTTCGGCCGAGACTTCGAGCGTGTCGAAGAAGTCTGCGGCGGCGAGTTTGTAATCCATCGCCTGGAGTGCGTCGGCGACCGTTGCGGCGGCCAGGTGGGCCGTGTCGGCGGCGCGTTTCAGCCCCTCGGGGCCGTTGTAGACGCAGTAGAAGCCTGCCATCGAGGCCATCAGCGCCGAGGCGGTACAGATGTTCGACGTGGCGCGTTCGCGCTTGATATGCTGTTCGCGCATCTGGAGCGCCATGCGCAGCGCCTTGTTGCCGAGGCGGTCGACCGAGACGCCGATGATGCGGCCGGGCATGTTGCGCTTGTAGGCCTCGCGCGTGGCCATGTAGCCTGCGCCGGGGCCGCCGAAGCCCATCGGGGTGCCCAGGCGTTGCGTCGAGCCGACGGCGATGTCGGCACCCCACTCGCCGGGGGATTTGAGCAGCGCCAGCGAAAGCAGGTCGGCGGCGGCCGTGACCAGCACGCCCTTGGCATGTGCCGCGGCCGTGAAGTCCGTATAGTCGCGTACGGCGCCGTTGGCGGCCGGGTACTGGACGATGGCGCCGAACTCCTTGCCCGTGAAGCTGTATTCGTCGTATTCGTCGACGATCAGTTCGATGCCGAACGGTTCGCTGCGCGTGAGCAGCACGTCGAGCGTCTGCGGGAAGATGTTGCGGTCGACGAAGAGCTGGTTGCGACCCTCCCTGACCGCTTCGCGCGGGCGCAGCGCGAACATCATCAGCATGGCCTCGGCGGCGGCCGTGCCCTCGTCCAGGAGCGAGCAGTTGCCGATCTCCATGCCCGTGAGCGAGATCACGGCGGTCTGGAAGTTCAGCAGCGCCTCGAGACGGCCCTGCGAGATCTCGGCCTGGTAGGGCGTGTAGGAGGTGTACCAGGCGGGGTTCTCGAAGACGTTGCGCACGATGGCGGCCGGGACGGCGCAGGGGTAGTAGCCCATGCCGATGAACGATCTGAGGCAGCGGTTGCGGTCGGCCAGCGAACGGATGTGGGCGGCGAATTCGTATTCGCTCATCCCTTCGGCCGGCAGCGCGAGCGGCTTCTTGAGCCGGATGGACTGGGGGATGACCTGCGAGATCAGTTCGTCGACCGACTTTGCGCCGATCACTTCGAGCATGGCTTTGAGGTCTTTTTCGTTGCTGACGCCGATGTGGCGTTCGGAAAACTTGTCGAACATATTTGTCATCAATTGGTTATTGTGGTCGGATGCGCCGGGCGGCGCGTAATCTCCATGCAAAAATACTATTTTTACGAAGACCGCAAGCGTCTGCCGGGTTTATATTTTCCCCGTGGCGCAGGGATACGCCTCCGTCGGTCGTAGCCGGCCGCGCTGGCACCCGCAGGCCGCGAAACGGGGAGTTGCGGCGGACACCCGTGGGGCGGCAGGCGAGGGCGTCTGTCCGGCGGGGCTTGCCGGAGTCAGTACTTGAAACTGCTGCCGCCGATGAACTCCCGGATGATAGACGTGGGCGGGATCTCGTCGGGCGGGATGGGGGTGAAGTTTTTCAGGAACTTCAGCATGCGCCGCGCCTCGTCGTACTCGGGTACCGTGTCGGGAACCTCGCGGAGGATCTTTTCGGCATAGGGGCGCAACACCGAGATTTCGTAGAAGAGCGACGAGTTGAGCATGACGTCGGCGTTTTCCTGGTAGGGGAAGATGTGCTTCTCCTCGCCGCGGCGGACGGAGCCCCAGCGCGAAAGCGTCGCCACGGCATCGGCGCCGCGTTGCGTATAGTCGCGCGTGAGGCGGCGCAGCAGGCGGTTGTCGGTCGTGGCGATGCGCGAGAGGTTGTCCATCGCCACCGACGTGAAGCACGAGATGTAGATGCGGAATTTCTGCGCTTCGGGGACGCTCGGGGTGAGGCGCGGGTTGAGCCCGTGGATGCCTTCGACGATCAGGATCGAGCGTTCGTCGAGCGTCAGCGGGTTCTTGTGCCACGTGCGGCGCCCCGTGATGAAGTCGTAGCGCGGGATGTCGACGCTTTCGCCGCGCATCAGGCGGCAGAGGTGGTCGTTGAACAGGCCGAGGTCGATGGCTTCGAGTGCCTCGTAGTCGTAATTGCCGTCGGCGTCGCGCGGGGTCTTTTCGCGGTCGACGAAGTAGTCGTCGAGCGAGATCAATACCGGGTGCAGCCCCAGCACGCCGAGCTGGATGCCCAGCCGTTTGGCCGAGGTGGTCTTGCCGCTCGACGAGGGGCCCGAGATGAGCACCATGCGCACGCCGCGCGAGATGTTGGCGTCGTAGATCGTGTCGGCGACCCACGCGAACTTGCGTTCGTGGAATGCCTCGGCCAGTTTGATCATCCCGCCCGCGTCGCCCGCGAGCACCTTGGAGTTGACGGCGCCCACGGTGGGCACGCCCATGATCCGCACCCAGGACTGGTATTCCTGGAAGATGCCGAACATCTTTTCCTGCTCGACGTTCGTGTTGAGCCGGTCGGGCGCCGTGCGCAGCGGCAGGGCGAGGTAGAACCCGTTGTAGTAGGGTTCGATGCCGAACCGGTCGATGAAGCCCGTTGAGGGCGCCAGCGCGCCGTAGAAATAACCGTCGGTGTCGCCGAGCGTATAGAGGTCGCTGTAAAGCCGCGGGCGGGTGTCCAGCAGGGCGATCTTGTCGGTGAGCCCCTGGGCCGCATAGCGGGCGCGGACTTCGCTCGTGAGGATCTTCATGCGGCTGATCGGCAGGTCTTGCGCCACCAGGTAGCGCATGCGCCCTTCGAGTGCCGCGGCCTGTTCGTGTGAGAACTCGTCGATGCCTTCGACCTCGCAGTAAAAGCCGTTCTGTCCCATCGAATGGCGGATGTGGAGCGTCTTGCCCGGAAAGAGGTCGCGTACGGCCTTTTGCAGGATGAACCACGACGTCCGCTGGTAGACGCGGATGCCGGAGAAGGAGGTGATGTCCACGAAGCGGACGCTCACCGGGGTATATATTTTGTAATACAACTCCTTGATGCGGTTGTTGACCAGGGCGGCCAGGAACGGGTAGGGGCCCGGTGCGACCCGCTTTGCGACCTCGGAAAGCGGGGTGCCCATCGGCACCTCGACCTTGCCGCCGAGGTTTTCGCATATGATTTCGATGATATTCGTCATAGATTTTCAGGATTGAAACCATGTAAAGATATGAATAATTTATAACTTTGACAAACTAAAACCTGTGTTATGAAAGGAATGCTGAGGATGGGGCTGGTCGCCGTTGCGGCGCTCGCCGCGGCCTGCGCCCCCCGCGAAAGGACGCTCGTATTGCTGTCGACGAACGACATGCACGCCAAAATCCGGAACTTCCCGCGTCTGGCGGCGGCCGTCGAGGCGTGCCGCGATACGGCCCAACTGGTGGTGCTGGTCGATGCCGGCGACCGCTGGACGGGGAATGCCTATGTGGACATGGCGCCGACGCCCGGTATGCCGATGATCGCCCTGATGAACGAACTGGGGTTTGACGTGGCGACGCTGGGCAACCATGAATTCGACCACGGGCAGGCGTTCCTGGGGCGGATGATCGACAGCATGGACTTCGAGGTGGTCTGCGCCAACGTGGTGAGCGACACCTGCACCTTCCCGCAGTTGCCGCCCTATACGGTCATCGACCGGGACGGGATCCGGATCGGGTTCGTCGGCGTGGTGACCAACTACGAGGGGCCGGGGCATCCGGCGGGCAATGAATCGAGTTTCGCGGGGCTGGAGTTTCCCGACCCGCAGGCGATGGCCCTGAAATATGCCGCGGAGCTGCGGCCCGAGTGCGACGTGCTGGTACTCGTGTCGCACATGGGCGACGACCGCGATGCGGAACTGCTCGCCAAGGGGCAGTCGCAGTACGACGTGGTGATCGGCGGGCATACGCACGAAGAGGTCGATACGCTCATCGGCGGCACGCTGCTGACGCAGACGGGCAAAGACCTGCGGAACATCGGCGTGACGACCGTACGGATGAAGGGGCATAAGGTGTCTGGGGTTGATTACCGGATCGTCCCGCTGGCCGATTACGAACCCGATATCCTCTACCAGAAGCAGGTCGAGGCTTACTATGCCGACCCGGAGCTGAACAAACCCGTCGGGCGTTTTGGCAATGCCGCCGACAAGTGGGGACTTGCCAACTGGATGGCCGCGGCGGTCGCCGACGAGGCCGATGCCGACGTCGGTTTCTACCACATCGGCGGCGTGCGCCTCGATTCGATCCCCGCGGGCGGGGTGAGCGCGGCGAAGGTATACGGACTGGAGCCGTTCGGGACGCTGGTGGCCCGGATGGAGATGACGCCCGCCCAGATGCGCCGCATGATCGTGTCGAAGTACAACGACCCGGTGAACGCCAAGGAGGCGCACCGCATCGACCTGATTTCGACCACGCCCTATATGATCGTCACCGATGCGGCGGACAACGCCCTCGACGTGCAGTTCCCGAAGCTGCGCGAGGGGCGGAAGTACAAGGTCGCCGTGAGCGACTATATCTACCGGAATTACAAGGATATGGAATATACCGGCGGGGAAATCACCGACGAGAAGGTGGCCGACATCCTGCTCGAAGAGCTCAGGGACGACAGCCCGCTGAAGATCGACAACACCCCGCGGCAGCGGGTGGTGCGCAAATAGGCGCCGCGGACGACGCCCGGAGGCTTCCGCGGGACGCAAATAACCGCCTGATTTTTTGCAGATTCGCAAAAAACCGTTACCTTTGTAGCCCTCACGTATGCGCATAAGGCGCGTAGGCGGGAGCTACGAGTTTAATTATTAATCATTTAACGAGCGATTGTATCGCAAAAAGAATTTCCATCATGGAAGAAACGAAAAATGTAGTCACGAACGAGAATTTCGACTGGAACGCGTATGAAAACGACCTGGGAGTCTATGACCATCCCAAGGAGGAGATCGCAGAGGCTTACGACAAGACGCTTTCGAACGTCAACGTCGGCGAGGTCGTGGAAGGTACCGTTACGGGCATTACCAAGCGCGAGGTTCTCGTGAACATCGGCTACAAGAGCGAGGGTGTCATTCCCGTTTCCGAGTTCCGCTACAACCCCGACCTGAAGGTCGGCGATAAGATCGAGGTCTATGTCGAGTCGGCCGAGGACAAGGGCGGACAGCTGGTTCTTTCGCACAAGAAGGCACGTCAGCTCAAATCGTGGGATCGTGTGAACGAGGCCCTCGAAAAGGACGAAATCATCAAGGGTTACATCAAGTGCCGCACCAAGGGCGGTATGATCGTCGACGTATTCGGCATCGAGGCGTTCCTGCCCGGTTCGCAGATCGACGTGAAGCCCATCCGCGACTACGATGTATACGTGGACAAGACCATGGAGTTCAAGGTGGTGAAAATCAACCAGGAGTTCCGCAACGTGGTCGTTTCGCACAAGGCGCTCATCGAGGCCGAACTCGAAGCGCAGAAGCAGGTTATCATGTCGAAACTCGAGAAGGGCCAGATCCTCGAGGGTACCGTCAAGAACATCACCTCGTACGGCGTATTCGTCGACCTGGGCGGTGTGGACGGCCTGATCCATATCACCGACCTCTCGTGGGGCCGCGTGAACCACCCCGAAGAGATCGTGGCGCTCGACCAGAAGATCCAGGTCGTTATTCTCGATTTCGACGACGCCAAGAAGCGTATCGCACTGGGCCTGAAGCAGCTCACCCCGCATCCGTGGGAGGCGCTCGACCAGAACCTCAAGGTCGGCGACAAGGTCAAGGGCCGCGTGGTCGTGATGGCCGACTACGGTGCATTCGTGGAGATCGCCCCCGGTGTTGAGGGACTGATCCACGTGTCGGAGATGTCGTGGAGCCAGCACCTGCGTTCGGCGCAGGAGTTCATGAAGGTCGGCGACGAAGTCGAGGCTGTCATCCTGACGCTCGACCGCGAGGAGCGCAAGATGTCGCTGGGCATCAAGCAGCTTACGCCCGATCCCTGGGAAAATATCGAAACCAAGTATCCCGTCGGCACGAAGTGCACGGCCAAGGTGCGCAACTTTACCAACTTCGGTATCTTCGTCGAGATCGAGGAGGGTATCGACGGCCTGATCCACATTTCCGACCTGAGCTGGACGAAGAAGGTGAAGCACCCCGGCGAATTCACGTCGGTGGGCGCTGATATCGACGTCGTGGTGCTCGAGATCGACAAGGAGAACCGCCGTCTGTCGCTGGGCCACAAGCAGCTCGAGGAGAACCCCTGGAACGAGTTCGAGAACCAGTTCTCGGTAGACAGCATCCACGAGGGTACGATCACCGAGATGACCGACAAGGGCGCAGTCGTCGCACTGGGCGAGAACGTGGAGGGCTTCTGCCCCGCACGCCAGCTCACCAAAGAGGACGGCACGACGCCGAAGGTGGGCGACAAGCTCGACTTCAAGGTGCTCGAGTTCTCGAAGGCTACCAAGCGTATCACCCTTTCGCACCTGCGTACGTACGAGGAGGCCAAGCGTGCCGAAGTGGCAGCCGAGAAGGCTGAGAAGCGTGCCGCCGCCGATGCTACGAAGTCGACCGTGAAGAAGATCAACGCTTCGGTCGAGAAGACGACGCTGGGCGACATCGCAGGTCTGGCCGCGCTGAAGAGCGCCATGGAGGCTGCCGAGGCGAAGAACGCCAAGAAGGCTGCCAAGGAAGAGAAGGCCGAGGAGTAATCCCCGTACGGAGGGACGGTGCAGCCGTCCGCCGATATATCGAAAGAACCGCAGGCATTGCGCCTGCGGTTCTTTTTTTGTGGGCGCGTTTGTGGGCGCAGGGGAAGGAGGGGCAGTTGGTCGCGGTTGGGAAAAGGATTGCGGGGCGGGGTGCGGGTAGACCTGGGCGAAGGATAGGCCGGGAGCGGTGAAGGACTGCGGCGGGTTGAGGCGGAGGACAGGGCTTTTCGCCCCACTCCGGGAAAGTTTGCCGCCGATTTCTTGGACGCGTGGCGATAACTCCGTATATTTCGGGCCGAATCGTAAAATATAATCAGGAACTAAATATAATCATGAACGGATACCGCGCCTTATGAAAAAGCTGATATTATCCCTGTTTTCGCTGTTTTCGGTGTTTGCGGGTGTCCCGCACTGCCTGGGAAATCCTGCCCCCGAGGAGGTTCGGGCGTCGCAGCCCAACCGGGAGAGGCGGCACGGGGCTTACTCGAAGGATAACTGGACGGTGTATTACGAGGGCAGGAAGGTGAAGGGCGCTTCGGCATCGTCGTTCACGGATCTCGGCGGTGGGTACGGTAAGGACGCCTGGACGGTGTTCTACCGCGGCCGGAAGGTGGAAGGGGCGTCGGCCTCGTCGTTCGAGAGCCTCGGGAACGGGATGGGGAAAGACAACTGGCATACCTACCACTACGGGGAGCGGTATGACGGGAGCGCGTTGTCGGGCGAAAGGCTGGGCGGCGGTTACTCGAAGGACAGCTGGACGGTGTATTACCGCGGCCGGAAGGTGGACGGGGCGTCGGCGATGACCTTCGAGAGCCTCGGGAACGGATACGGAAAGGATGCCTGGAAGGTATTTTACAGGGGCGGAGCGGTGAAGGGCGCCTCGGCACAGACGTTCGAAGAACTCGGGGAAGGATACGGGAAAGACGCATGGAAAGTCTATTACCGGGGGAAAGAGCTGCCGGGAGCGTCGCCCGGTTCGTTCGAGGTGCCGCGCGACAGCTGGTGAGAAATGGCCGCCACCGCTATAACGGCAGTGCCCTTCCGAACGGAAAGGCACTGTTTTTGTTTCCCGCAGGGTAAACCCCGAGACGGAATGAGCAGATTCAAGCCCCACATCGCCCTGCTGATATGCAATATCGTATGGGCCATGGATTACCCGTTTTACAACATCGTATTGCCGCACTATGTCCATCCGATGGCCATGGTGGCGGGGTCGCTGGTCGTCACGGCGCTTTTTTCGCTCGTGCCGCTGCTGTGGCAGAAGGCCGAACGGGTCGCGCGCGCCGACATCCGCAAGCTGATCGGCGCCGCGCTGCTGATCGGCGTGCTGCGCAAGGTATTCATCATGTACGGGCTTTCGATGACTTCGCCCATCGACGGCTCGATCATCGACACCATCGTCCCGCTGCTGGTGCTGCTGCTCTCCGTATTGCTGGGCATGGATCGCTTCACGAAGCTCAAGGTCGCGGGGCTGCTGCTCGGCATGGCGGGCGCCGTGGCAGTGGTGCTGACGGGCGCCTCGTCGTCGCATCAGCATTCGCATGTCTGGGGCAACGTGATGATCATGCTTTGCGCCTGCGCCACGGCGCTGTACATGGTCTGGTTCAAAGCCCTGGTTGCCAGGTACCGCATCACCACCGTGCTGCGCTGGGTATACTGCGTGGCGGCCGTCATTGCGCTTCCGTTCGGCCTGAAGGAGATCGTCCATACCGACTATGCCGCCATAGCCGTCCATGCGCTTTTCCCGACGCTCTTCGTGCTGACGGTGCCGACCTACCTGCCGAACCTGATGCTGAATTATGCGCTCAAGAGTGTGCCGGCCACGGTGTCGAGCATCTATACCTACCTGCAGCCCGTGCTGGCGATCGCCATTTCGGTCGGGATGGGGCTGGACAAGCTGCATGCCGATACGGTGGTCTTCGCGCTGGTGATCTTCGTCGGCGTGGCGCTCGTGCTGCGTTCCTACTCCGTGCCGCCGCGCCATCCCGATCCGCCGGCCGCGCCGCCGCACTGACCCGGGCGGGGAATCCGGCGGGATCGAACAGTCCGGAATGCGGGTTGGCAGGACACGCGGCGTGCCCGTCCCCGAATTCGGGGGAAACGAATATCGGGACGGAGTATTGCCTGAATGCAAAAAGGAGAGCCTTTGGCTCTCCTTTTTTATGGTGCGGTGAGTTGCAGGGCGGAAAGCCTTGCAGCCTCCTGCGGATTATTCTGCGGCGGTAACCGAGAATTTGATGACGGCCTTGACCTCCTTGTGGAGTTTGGCGGTCGCTTCGTACTCGCCGACGGTCTTGATGCCCTCTACGGCGATCAGCTTGCGGTCGAGTTCGATGCCTTTGGCAGCCAGTGCCTCGGCCAGGTCGGTGGCGGTAACCGTACCGAAGAGCTTGCCCTCCTCGGCCTTCAC
>OFMG01001592.1_pt1 | contig 15785 bp, 16 predicted proteins | sample 1541751 | NCBI WGS metagenome assembly OFMG01 (sample SAMN04209232, study PRJEB22552) | human gut metagenome | biome: gut; material: feces | host: Homo sapiens | place: USA: Oklahoma
TTTTGTTTTCCGCTCACAACCTTGTATAGATATATCGTTCCAGCAAAAGAGAAGGGATCGTTCGCAATTTTGTCCGGAAGAACTTGCCACCTCAAAATCCCGCTACCAATATGGTCAAGCTTGACCGTTCCGCCGTCCCCCTCAAAAGTGGCAAGGGGATTTACTCCAGACTGAGAGTCGGCATCGCCCTCCTTAGCGCTTATGAGCAGGCTGCCCGTATAAGACTGCTGAAGTTCACCTTCAGGACAGGCAGCCTCGGCCCAAGAAGGACCACTCAGGCAGAACAGTCCGAGCAACATCATTGCCAATAGAAGAAAACCCTTAGATCTATTCATCTCTATCCCCAACGTCTCTCGACATTTTTATATTGTGACTATTCTAGATCTATATGGCCAATTTGACCCTCACCATGGCAACTGTTGCAGCCAGGTTTCTTTTCATTAAATTGTCACCTTGGTAAAACGTCGACCCCTAAGCATCAAACCCGAAGTCCACCGAGTGGGCTAAAGTAAAAGAGGGTCGAACCAGAAGCAGTTCCCGGACAATTGGCGTTCGGCCAGACACTTCGGTTCGACCCTTTTTCATGCGCAAAGCACATGTCAAGCCAGACTAATTCTGTGGGTATATGGTGGCATTTCACTGAAGTCGGAAACTCCCGCAACCATTGATTAATTTCGATATGTCCGAAATTAATATTACATACATGGGTAACAAGCATATATGGGAGCGCTCAAGTAACCGAAGTAACCGAGCCGGGGCAAAAATTGGCAAGAAGGACCCCGGTGAGAAGTTTGGAGGCGAAGATGAGCACAACGAAAGACCTGTTTATTACTCGCAGGTCAATCCTGACGGCAGCCGCATTGGGCGGACTGTCACTAATCACCCCACATGGTGCATTTGCTGATGGTTACAATTCTGAAACTGTAGAATTCCTAGCATTTCCGGATCTGAGTGAATCTGATGTCGAGGCGATTGTGCGTCAACGTGCAGAGCAAGAAGCGGCCCTTATCATAGAAGAGGCGATGTCATCTGATGATGTTGAGCTCTATGCGACACGCGGTCGCCCAAGCTACAGCACCGTATACGGGAGCGTGCAAACGAAAGCCAGCGGATGGCACGACGTTGCTGGGCAGCCCCCGGGGGGCATTCACATCGACGGGAGCGGTTCTGTAAACGTCCAGCGGTATGGCGGCGGTTCGGTGAGTGTATCGGTGCCGCTCCCGAATGGTGTCGGAAGCATAGGCGTATCGATACCGCTGGCAAAGCGCGAGGCGATGGCGACTGGGTTTTCCATTGATATCGGCGGCGCTGGCTTTTGGAAAGTAACGGCGAACGTTGAACACAAGGTTCAGCCGTTTGTTGTTTATGAGACCGTCAATGGCGTCAAGAAGGTGTACAAAAAAGCAGCGACGAATAACTTCTTCCGTCTTTCCTTGGGCAAGCGAAAAGTAGGATGACATGATAGGCAAGAGCTATGCAAAGATAGCGATTGTTGGCCTTGTAATCGGTCTTGCAATGGCACTATGCGCATCATTCGCGAAGTATAGGGCCGAGCAATCGTTTATTGATGGCGCTGAAAATGGGTTTGGCATAGACGGGATGTATGTCAACGATGGCGCGACCAGGACGTCCATGGCGATTCTTGCAGGCGAAGACATGGAATGGCAAATCTGTAATGACGATGGCTCTTGTCTGAGTGGTCGTTTGGCCGCAACGAGCGATCCGAATTCGTTCGATCTTCTCGACAATGATGGAGCGAATTGCGGTTCTGTTCACCTTTCATATGCATCGCGAGATGGGATGGACGGCATCCTCTACGTCTCCCACGAAACTGACGATTTCAAGATGCGCAGAACTAACCGAGCGCCGGCTTTTATCGAGGAGTGAGAGTTCCCGTCGGCCTGCCGATCAGGTCGCCGGGGTATCGAACCCCGCATCCATCCGTACACACACGGATGAATGCGGGGAGCGTCCGTATGAAGTTGATAATCGAGGAAACAAAGCCGTCCCAGGCAGGACGGCTTTGGTCTTTAAAGGCCAGGTTTTACCCTAGCCCAAAATGGCCAGAATGGTCACCAGAAGAAGAGCGACGATCATAAGACGGAGCTCGGACATAGCGACCACCTCCCCGAAAACTCGGGCAGGGCCAAGCTAGCGAGGCGGGGTACGAGCTGACTGCTTTCTGTTTAATGGCTGTCAATCTCTTCTGCCGTCTCTTTTCGCTTTTACTCAGTAGTTATAGCTAAACGAGTAATTGCACTCAATTGCGAAACTGATCTAGCTGCGTTCCGTCTTAAAGATTTCTGTTGTCTGGTTCATCTGCCAGATAGTCGTGGGGAACATAGTCAACGTGATGACGCTTTTCAAGTTCCTCGATAAACCGGTCGACCTTTCGAGCATTTTGGTAAACCTTTTCGAGCGTGCGGAAAACAGCTTTCTCGTTGTACGCGGGAAGACCTTGGGCGTTCACAAAATACATCAGCTGATTGAGATTCGTTCCTTCCTTCAATAACTCATGATGGAGTTTTTCAGCTTCCGCGACATTGAAATTGAATGATTCAATCTTTCCGTAGATCGCGCTGCGACGAACCAACTCGCTTACAGAGACGCCAAGCACTGCCGCCCGCTGTTCGATCGCCATTTTTTCTGGAGCGGTCAGCATCACATGAAACGAAACGTCACGTTTCTCGACGTTCTCGGCGATGGCTTCACCGCACTCGCCAGATTTTCTTGGAGCGTGTTTGCGCTTGCAGTTGCGCAGCGCTTTATTTTTCTCGTTCTCGATTTTCTTTCCGGTCTCAAGATCGTCGAGAGAAATCGAACGGCTAATCAAAACGGAGCGGATTAGTTCAGCTTCCGTGCAACCAGCTTCGTCGCAGAGGCGCTGAAGAATTTCTTTTTCTTCAGCGGTCAACGTCGCTTCGACTTTCTCACTTCGTCTCATTTTTATCCCTTCAGTTTCGGAGCGGCCTCCGAAACAAGATTTGGAAAAGTCCGCCGAATTTTTCTCGGAGGCGAAACCGCTTCGCGCACAAAGCGGAACCCAGCTTTGCCTGTCTTCTTTTCCCGTGTGAGGGAAAAGCAAGATCGTAAATGGCCATAGTTCATGTTTACATGTAATTATGGCCATTTACGTACATCTTGCAATCTCCGGAACGGTGATTGGGCGAAACGCAGTGTAGACGTGGAATGAGAGGCCTCATTCCAAGCGAGAGGCCTCGCGGCGTCGTAACCGCGTGAAGACCGTGAGCGGAAGCGAATTTTTAACGCGAAGGATGCTGAGTGTTAGAAATTCGCTGTAGCGAGAGCGGAGCGGAAATGCGAATGCGAGGGATGCCGAGTGTTTGCATTTTTGCGAAGCGGGTTTGCGGCGCCCGCGACGCAAACATTCGACTTCGTCGAATCGTTTTCATGGCGCTTGCGAAAAGGTTGAGGCAGCTTTCGACAATTTCAATGGCGCGGAGAGTCATTAGCGTGACTCGTAGCGCTGTTGGATTTGTCGAAAGCTGACGCGGCTCGCATTACGAATCGAATGGCGAGTCGATTTTCATGCGGCGTGCACACACGCCTACGATCGCAACCGATGGTCGCTATCTATTTTCAAATCGCGTTTTGTTTTGACGCGATATGAAATGCGATATGAAAAAACGAAACGCCCGCGCGAGCCGTTTTGACTTTTGCGCGGGCGCGATTCGATTCAAATGAAAATCAAGACGGTGAGTTTTTGAGTTTCGCGGTTTAGATCTCAGAAAACAGATCTAAAAACTGCGGCGTCGATTTCACTTCGCCCGCAGCATCACGGCGCAAGAACATCCAAGGGAACAACTTGGACACCGCGGTCGGTAACATAGGCTTGTGAGCCAAATCCAATAATCGCTACTTTAGAAACCGGCGGGGTGTTTCCAGCAGCAACCATACGTTCCTCGACAGCGACAAGATTGTCAGATGCCTCTTCTATTTGAGCAGAGCTGAGTTTAACTTCGACCGGGATCCAGGTCCCACCAGGAGCCGCAATGACTGCATCGACCTCTAGATCACGAGAATCGTGATAGTGATAGAGACTCATTCCATTTGCTCGCGCATAAACCCACAAATCATGGAGTGCCAGCGATTCAAAAAGTAGTCCAAGCGTCTTGAAATCTAACAGCAAAGTCTCCGGAGTCGCCCCGAGCGCAGCGGCCGCCAGTGACGGGTCAGCAAGATGATGCTTCTTTGATTCTCTTAAGTGCACCGGAGATCTCATTGCTGGATTCCACGCGGGAATATCGCGAACGAAGCTAACCCGTGCGAGAAGAGATATATACGATGCCGCCGTTTGTCTCGATACTTCTCCACCAAGATCAGCTACGAGCGTCTTGAGTGTCGCCAAAGTGGATTCATTACGCGCAAGCGATTCTATGACAGCCTTGACCTTTTCGGGATCGCGTCGAGAGCCATCAACACGAGACAAATCTTCTTCGGCGACTATGCCGATGTAACGTTTCGCCATCGCCGACGCAGCCAGCGCATCGCGACCGACCGCCGCGGGCCATCCACCACGGACAACGTACTCGGCAATCGAGGCAGAATCCAACGATCCGAAAGCGCCATTGAACTTTTCGCCAGAAATAATGCCCGACAGCTTAACCGCGCCGCTAGATTTCCCAAGTTCGAAAAGCGTCATGGTATCCATGCGCAATTTAGCGAACCTTCCAGCGCCACTGTGCATCGGCCGTTCATTGTCTCGCGGCGTCGCCGACCCCGTAAATATGAACTGGCCAGGCTCGCCGCCGCGGTTGTCACACTCAAACCGCGCCGCGTCCCAAAGTTTCGGAACCTCCTGCCATTCGTCGATCAGCCGCGGCACCTCGCCTGAAACGGCAAGCGCCGGGTCCGTCTCGGCACGCAAGCGATTCTCGAAGTTGCGCGACGGGTCCATGAGAAGGAGCTTGGACGCCGCACGGGTCCCGGCTGTGGTTGTCTTTCCACACCATTTCGGTCCTTCGATGAGAACGGCGCCGAATATCCCCAGCATCTGGTCGAGCTCATTTTCGATAATTCGAGTGTAATACTTTTTTGGCATATTTTTCACCATTGATTAACAGCGCGTTTAACTAAATTTACCGTTTTCATTTAACCAGATTTTGCTTTTTTGATTAACCAAATTTACGCATTTCAGTTAACGAAACAGATTAAACACGCACGAGGTGAAAATCATCTACTCAATACCGCGCATGAGCTCCGAAATGGTGATTTGAAATCCGTCGGCAATCTTCTTGAGATTTGAGAGGCTGACATTACGCCGCCCGACTTCAATGCTCGCGTAGTAGGATCGATCCATTTCAATCAAATTGGCGAACTGCTCCTGGCTGCACCCGAGTCCAGCGCGGAGCTCTTTGCATCTCATGCCGAATGATTTCTGAAGCGTCTTCATATCCATGACAAAAAGAGTCATGGATTGTTGTATAAAAGCCAACGGATATATACAACAATCCCAGTTAAGGCGCATAATTATCTCTATTGGAAAGCACTCTGATGCCCAGTCGGATAGGGCACGGAAAAGGAATGGAACAGCACAATGACTCAGGGAAAGCACTTCGCTGCCGGCGGCGATCACTTCGCCGCACTGCCAAACAAAAAGATTCACGCCCCGAAGGGGATCGCGCGTCTGACCGTCACCGCGGCGACCATGGCCGCCATGACCGGATCGAGCCTCATCTCACCGTTCACGGCATTCGCCCAGACCGGTGACGGGGGCACGCAGCACCCCGCCGTGATGTCGCCGATCGCCGCCCACGCCGGCGCGGCATCCGGTACCGGCGCGAAATCCGCCGCACAGACCATCGCGGACCTGCAGAAGGCAGTCGACGAGGCGAAGGCGAAGGAGGACGCCGCCAAGGCAGCCTACGATGAGGCCGCCGGTCCCTACAACGAGGCGGCTTCCGCCCGCGACCAGGCCAAGGCATCCTACGATTCGGCGGTCAGCGCCGGCACGGCAGCCGACCGAGCGGCGATGGACGAGTACGCCCGCCAGGTCGCGGAGGGCAAGGACGCCGCCGATGCCGCCGGCAAGGACCTCGAGCAGGCGAAGGCGGGTCTCGCAGACGCCAAGGCGGATGCATCCGAGAAGGACGAGGCGTACCAGTCCGCCCTCAAGGCGGCCCAGTCTGCCAAGGATGCCCTCGATAAGGCCAAGGCAGATGCCGTGAGCGCCACCCCGGAGGCAATCAGTGCCGCCGAGCAGGCCGTGCGCGACGCCCAGGCTGCCGTGGACAGGGCACAGGTCGAACTGGACAACGCCAACGCGACGCTTGCCGATGCCCAGTCCAAGCTGGTTGCGGCCCAGTCTGCAAAGGATTCCGCCGATGCCGTCCTCACTGCAGCCCAGCAGAACAAGGACGCGGCGGATGCGAAGGCCGCAGCCGCCAGCGCCGCCTACGAGAAGGCGAAAGCCGACCTCGCCGCAGCCGAGGCCGGTGCGAGCGGCCCGGAGTACGATGCGGCAAAACAGAAGGTCGCGGACGCAGAGGCAGCCCTCGCTGCCGCACAGGCGACACAGTCCCAGTGCGAGTCCGAGCTCGAGCAGGCGCAGTCCGCCGCGGCAACGGCACAGACCGAACTGAATGATGCCCAGGCGGCTCTCTCCGTAAAGCAGCAGGCCGCGACCGATGCCGAATCCGGCGTGAACGCCGCCCAGTCCGCACTCGATGCCGCGAACGCCGACCTCGATGCCGCCAAGCAGGCGAACGCCGATGCCATCGCCAAGCTGGATGCAGCGAAGCAGGCTGTCAAGGATGCCGAGTCCGCAAAGGATACCGCTGACGTAGAGCTCGCGAACGCCAAGACCGCAAAGGATACCGCTGACGCCGCCGTGAACGCCGCCCAGCAGAAGGTCGACGAGGCACAGGCGAAACTCGACTCCGCCGACGCACAGCTCAAGCAGGGAGCCATCGGCTTCTTCCGTGCCATGGGTGCCGATTCAGCCATCGAGATCATCCAGAACTGCACGTACAAGGACTACACCGAGGTCGGAAACAGCCTCGATGCGACCAGTCTCGACAACATGCTCGCGGCAATCCCGTACATGAAGTCCATCAACGAGTATCGCAAGTCCGTCGGCCTCTCCGAACTCCAGGTCACCTATAAGCTCATTGCAGCGGCGATAGCCAACGCAAACTATTCCGATGTCAAGTTTGGACATTCCATGCAGTTCGATACGGCCGAAAACCTCGCATGGAATTATGGAACCGATCCGAAACCGCAGTGGGTTGACCAAGAAAAGGCTTTCTTCGATCAGGCGGTTCAGGAGCTCTATGGCGTCACCGGTCTAACCGGTAAGGATGCCGTAGATTTCTACAAGACGCATAGCGGGATTGAATCCTATGTCAACCAGCACTTCAAGGTTGCCGGATATCCCGCAACCGTCGGTCACTACCTGAATGTCATCAGCCCCGAAATCGGCTATATGGGCATGGCAGTCTGCAGCAAGGGAACCTTGAACGGCTGGCAGACCGACAGCCTCGATACCGCATGGGCAGATTCAGGCTGGAACATGAATCCCATGTCCGTCGACGAGTACGAGCAGAAGCTGACCTCCTATATCAACGGCCTCAAGAACGCCAAGAGCGCACTCGACGTAGCCAAGGCCGATCTCGCATCCAAGAAGCAGGCAGCCGCCGGCGCCGCCACAACCGTCCAGCAGAAGCAGGTCGCGGTGGATTCCGCACAGGCAGGTGTCGATGCCGCAAAGCAGGGTGTTGCCGATGCCCAGCGTGCCGTCGATGCCACCAAGGCTGATGTCGCCGCCAAGCAGCAGGGCGTCACGGATGCCCAGACCGAGCTTGATGCGGCGAAATCGGACCTCGATGCCGCCAACGCGGCAGTCGATACGGCAAAGTCGACCGTCCAGCAGAAGCAGGTCGCCTTTGATGCTGCCAACGCAGCCGTAATGACCGCACAGTCTAAGTTGGATTCCGCCAAGGCGGACACCGCTGCTAAGCAGCAGGGCGTGGACGATGCGAACGCCGACCTCGCGAAGTTCTTCCAGGACGTCGCCGACGCCAAGAAGGCGGTCGATACCGCAAAGAGCGTCCATGACGCGGCGGCAGCCGACCAGGCCGAGAAGGCGGCAGTCCTCGCAGCCGCCAAGCAAAAGGCGAACGGCACCGCACGCGCCCTCGCGGATGCCCAGCGTGCCGTCGATGCCGCAAAGGCCGACACCGGCGTTGCCGCCGACAAGCTCACCGGCTCCCAGACCGATCTTGTGGGCGCACAGTCGAACCTCGACATCCTCACCGGTCTTGCCGCGAAGCTCGCAGAGGCACAGCAGCGTGAGCAGGATGCAGTAAAGGCCGTCAATGACACCAAGGCCGCGCTCGATGCCGCGAAGGCGGATGCCATCGCCGCCGAGTCCCTGGTCTCTGCCGCCGAGCAGACAAAGGCGCAGGCAGACGCCAAGCTGTCGAAGCTGAACTCCATCGATGCCGGCGCGGCGATCGCTTCCGGTCATGACGCGAACGCGGATGACGCCCTCAACGCGCTTTTCGCCGCAGCAGTCGAGGCACGTGCCAAGGTCGCGCCCGCCAAGGCTATCCTGGACGAGAAGCAGGCCGCGGTGGACGGGCTCCAGCCCGGCTATGATGCGGCACTCGCCGCCTACGAGTTGGCGAAGTCCAACCGCATCGCAGCGGAACAGAAGCTTTCCGATGAAATTGCACGACAGGAGGCGGAGGAGGCCGCAAAGCAGCAGGCGGCATACACCCCGAAGCACCTCGCCGGCACGGATACCGCCCAGCCCGGCAGCCTCGCCCAGACCGGCGACCGCGCGGGACTCATCGGCGAGACGTTCGTCATCGGTGGTACCGTCCTCGTGGCAGCCGGCGTCTTCCTCGATCAAAAGAAGCGCCGCGAGCAGATGTAGTGCAAATCGCATAACGACTCGGAAAGGGGAATCCCGCAAAAGGGATTCCCCTTTTTCGTCTTGTCAGCCACGGTTCGTTGAGGCAGCTTCAGCTTAAGGGCCACAGATTAAACCGATTTACAGCTGTGACCATATGACTGTGCGCACATGTTAGCATGGTCATATGGTCACATATTTATAGCTGCGGTTATGCCGCGGCAACTCAACCGTTAGCGCTTATTAAACAGCCAACCAAATCCTGGTTTGCCCAGTTGGCGCATCTGCCCCACCTGAATCTCCGTCTCCACGCCATCCTTGCCGAAGACGGTGCTCATATTCTTAGCGGTCGGGACGACCGTCTTCGCCTCACCCGTCGTTAGGTCGAAGCGCTGGCAGCCGACCTGGTTCTCAAGATGGATCTGGCCATCGGATCCAAAGACATTCTGGTACATGTCTGCCTCCTCGCAAGAAACTGTCGATCCCAAGATAACAGGCGGGCGAATCCGGAGCAGCAGACGCTCGATAATACATGACCATGTTAATGTAGCCATATGCTCACGTATTACAAGCTGGGACCTTATGTATTAGAGCTCGAACCGCGCCGCCGCGTCACCGTGAACACCGACGGCGAGAACATCGACTACTTCAAGGCGGAGGCCGCCCGCACGGACGTCCCCTATCAGGTCATCATCAACATGTACCTGATGGAGTTCCGCATGCAGAAGAGGCACATCGCGGTCGCGTAATACAAATAGGTAAGATCCCACGCGTGTCACGTCTCGGCGCAATCGGAGCGCCGTCTGCGGCGCGGGGCGGAATACGACCGGGCGACCCGGGCAATCTGGCCCCGGATCTCCCGGTCGTATTCCTACGATATCGCCCCTAGATCACCAATGTGTCAGATAAAGAATGAGGCAATGGCTGTGATCACGCCTACAGCAGATGCAACGACTGCGCCCGTTTTCCTCTCCTTTAGTCCGACGAATAGGGTTGCCGTAAAGTAAAGGGCGGAAATGCAGTCTATGGCAAGCAAAACGAATTCCTTGGGCGGTTTCAGCAAAAGGTCGCTAGCAAAGAGTAATGCAAGCAGGGCAAAGCCGATTGTGACCAAGTATCTTGATTGATTTTGCGACAGCATGGCAACCGCCTTTCAGAACATGCAAGTGAAAAGTCGGTACGATGTCATTGCGGTTGCAAACAAGCCGCCGCCAGGACCGGTTGTCACGAGACCGGCGATAACGCATTTTCTCGGTTTCCAGCTCATGACAGACCCCTCTCTCATGGTGCAACGCATACATTATGAGATATGCGCATTATCTCGCTAATCAATTTCAATATCCATCATCCAACTAAAGAATACTGACTCACTGGTTCAGCGACGATGCGTTTTTACCCTCGCGTTCCCACTCGCCGCGTCGGCGGTCGGAAGGGTCTCCGTCTCGCAATCAGCGACCTTGTAACCGTATCCGTCGAGCCAGGCGGCAAGCGCATCCCAATCGACGCGCTTCCAGTCGCCGCCCGGCGCGTGCTGCATCACGAGGCCTCCGGCGACCATGAGCGCGTGGATATGCCCTCCTTGCAGGCCAGCGATGATCCCGCCGGTGCATACGATGCCAGGTCGCTGTGCCGGCACTGCGCAAACGTATTGTCCTTTGTGCCCCTTTTGGCAACTTTAGCCCGGCTGTAGGTTAAACCAACCCATAGCCGTAACCGCGTTGATGTAGTACTATGCTAATTACTTAGTATGTTTACATATTTCTAACTGCGATTTAGAATTACTTAATGTAGTCACTTGTTATTATGCTAATATATGACTACGTTATTTCAGAAAGGGGAGGACATGGCGACGAACATCCTGCTAGTCAATCAGAAGGGCGGCGTCGGCAAGACGACTTTCGCGGACGAGATCGCCTGGGGTCTCGAGCGGCGCGGCCACAAGGTCGGCTTCGGCAACCTGGACCCGCAGGGCGGCGCGAACCACGAGAAGGGGCTGCTCGACGACGAGGACGCCGTGAACGTCATCGACACACCTGGTTTCCTGAGCGATGAGACAGCTGTGTACGCGAAAAACGCCGACATCGCGATCATCCCGGTCCAGCCTGGCACCCTAGGGTTGAAGCCGATGAAACGAACGATCAAGGTCATCACCGAAGCCAATCCCGACCTGTCGTTCGCCATCATCGTCAACAACTTCGCCGGCAACCAGACGGTCGACCGCCAGTTCCTCGAACTACTCGAAGCCGATGACTTGCCCGTACTGGGCACCGTTCCGACCGCGGCGGCCTTCAAGCAGGGCGCGGCGCTGGGAAAGCCTGTGTATGAAATCGCCAAGAACGGCAAGGCCGCCCAGGCAATTGAAAACATCCTGAACGAACTGGAAGAGGTGCTGTAAATGGCAAAGTTCAAAAAGGCGACCTCATACTTCGACGTCGCAGCGGAAAAGGCCGAGGAGAGGCAGCAGAAAATCGTTGAGAGCGCATCTGAGACCCAGAAACCGGCTTATCAGGTACGGAAAGCCGGGCGCCCCAAAAAGGGCGCTGAAGGGGCATCTGAGAGGCTTGTTCAGCTGTCCGTGTACGTTCCGGAGAGTTACCGAAAACGTCTGAAGCAAGTGGCGCTCGAGGAGGACAAGTCCGTATCGGATATCGCTCGGGAGCTTTTCGATCGCTATCTGGCCGAAAAGGAAATCTAATCGGAATCACGGGCACCGTCAGGTGCCCGTTTTCTTTTGTATGGGCCTCTGAGAGCCGATTTAAGACCCGTTTTATCTATCAGTGAGAAAACGGTCGAACCTCACCGATAGGACGTCTTATTTTCGATTCTGTAGCTCCCTGCCGGTAAGTTGACCAAATGTCGGCAACCGGAAAACGGATTCGGCCATTGCTGAATTGCAGGTGTTTACAGCTAAGTGGGTTAGTCCGCCCGGGGAGCAAAGCGACGCCGGCGCTGAGAGTTGGCAAGGACGTAGCGATTTCAGTCAGGTCGATTGCTCTCCTTTCCGGTGAAAAGCGAGCGTCCGATTTGCCTATAACGTTTCGCTGGTCGCTAAGACCAATAGGGCCGTACCGGATTTATTTCCGGGAAAGTACGTTGCGGGTGGATCAGTTTTCGATTAAACGGTGATTGACATGGACGTGAATAAAAATCTCAAATCAAAGAAAAAGTTCTCTTCCCCTTTCTTTCTCTTAAAACCTCTTTAGATATTATTGGTGCCCTTTTTGGAAACTTTTGGTTGTCAAAAAGGGCACAGTTTTCGGGTTTTTGTGCCCCTTTCGGAAACTTTTTGTGCCCCTTTTGGAAACTGCCATTGTCAAAAAGGGCACAGGAAATTGCCGAAAGGGGCACAGGAAATTGCCGAAAGGGGCATAGAAGGTAATGCGAAAAAGAGCCTGAAATAGGGAGAAATTGCCGAAAGGGGCACAGGAAATTGCCGAAAGGGGCACAAAAATAGAGCAGAGATTTCTTAAATTCGATAAAAATTGCCGAAAAGGGCACAGGAAATTGCCGAAAGGGGCACAGGGGGAGGCAAATAAAAAGGGACGGGCAATCTGTCACCCGTCCCGATTAGAGGTTCTTGGTGCCACGTTCCATGCACGCCTGCGGGTTCACATCGTACGCAGCCGGAACGCGCGGCGAGACGACCGTCTTTACGACAAGACTCAGGCCAACGAGCTTTTCGAGGGAGGCGCGAAGTTTGCTCTTACTGACAGCGAGCTGGTCGGCGGCGTTCTGCGTCGACACCCGGAAAGGCTTGGGCTCCTTGGCCGAAAAGAACGAGAAAATGTAGCCGAAAAGCACCTTGTCGAGCGCGGAGAGTTTGCTGTCGCGAACTGTCCAAAATGGGATCCGGCAGAACGTCCCGTGCGAAGTCCATTCGTGAAGGGCCCCGGCGTTGACGAACTCAACGCCGCACAACTCCGCCCACCTGGCCTCGTCGACCCTGTAGGTGACCTCCTCGCCATGCCCCTCTTTCTCAATGAGGGCGAAGCTCTTGAGCTTTTGGAGCCTCTTGCTGAGTGCCGAGGGGGAGATGCCGAGGACTTCGGCAATTGTCTTTGCGTTGGACCGGCAGCCCTTCAATGGGTCCCTGCGCTGGAACCCGTGGATATATGCCAGAACGAGCAGTTCGTTCAGCGACAGCTTCGCCTTCGACTTGCGAAGCAAGATCATCGACAAGGGGAGCGCGATGAAGCGCCCACTGCCGGACGAGCTGTCTTTGAGCCATGATTCCGCGTTTAAAACAGCAGCGCGACTCGAGTTCGAGCTCGGCGTGTCGCCCAGTTTTGACTGGGCAAGAAGGGCGGCGAAGTCCTCTTTCGAAATCATATTTTTGAACGTGCTCCCCCCGCTGGGCGGAGCGCCATTGACGTCCATAAAGTGACCTTTCCAAGGTCACCAACATGTTTTAAGTGGTAGAATATTACCAACAAGTTGATGACACTTCGCTTAAAGGACCCAAGCCGCCAAGCTAATGAGGGTCCTTTTTGCGTTATATATGTCCTACTGTTTTTGCTGAAGACGAATCTCCTCCGCATTGAACAGGTTCTGAATCGCAAGCGCAACGAGCCCAGATTTCGTGAGACCGAGTTCACGAGCCATTATGTCCATCTGCTCGGTCAGCTCGGTCGGCAGCGTAATCATGAGCCGCTTTTTGTTAGACGCAACGGGCGTGTTGCTCATACGATGATCCTCCCTTCGGTTGAAAACAGTATATACCACTTCTAACTAAACTGTTACAGTTCTGAATGATTTAGGCATATTAGTGACTAAAACCTTAGCGGCCTAAAAGTGGATTGTCGTTATTTTTGGCTGTTGCTATGGGTCGAGATAACCCATAGCAGACAAAAGTTGCCAAAAGGGGCACAGTAAATTGCCGAAAAGGGCACAGCGAAACGTCCCTGGAATCAGCTGTTACGATAAAAACAGGGGAGGGGTAACTCCGCGGACACGGCCTAGCGCGCTGCCATCCAGTGCCGATTCTGCCATACTCGCAATTCGGCGAGGATGAGGAGTATGAATTGATCGGGGCTTATAGGACAAAATGTGTGTCTGCTTTAGGGGCATCGACCTGCGCAAATGCCCCTAAAGCAGACACACATTTTGTCCTATAAGCCCCAAGGATGACGATTCCAATACGGACGACACCAAAATCGGCATCGACGGCTCCATGGATGATTCGGATTCCAAATAGGCCTTGTTAGTTGAGCTACTTCTTTGCCGGTGTCGTATACGCGACCGCTATACCCGCGGCAATTGCCATGAGGCAGCTCGCGATGAATCCGAACTCATACTTCAAAACGTTTGTTGCGGTCAGGGCGATAATCAACACTGTCAGAATTTGCAGAACTATCGTTATTGCGAAGAGATTTATTCCTTGTTTGGCCGAAGTCGCTGAATGAGTCTGGCTTCGTTGATTCAGGTTGAAGCAGACAACAAAAGCGACCAGTTCGCTTGATAGGGGGCCGACTACATAGAAAAAGATTGCGTCAATGAAGCCTATAGTGTTGTAAGTTGTTTCGCCGGAAAACACAGCGTATAAAGCATATCCAAATCTTGGGTGATTCACGTATGAGTAGGAGAAGACCAAGAGCGTTACCAGTGCTACTGCCATAAGTACATTCAAGACGATTCTTCTACCGCTCATCGGTCACTCCTTTCGAGTGCTGATACAAATATATTAATATAATAACAGTTTTATCCAATAGGATTGGAGGAGTCATGGCAGTAAAATCCGTTATTCGTAAGTTAATGTTATTTTCAGCATCAACTGTCCTTTTATCAGCTTTTTTGGCTGTGACTCCATCTTTTGGTTTGACAGTAAATCACGATGTGTCTATCACCGCGTCTTACGCAGAAGTTTCGTTGTTTGATGAAATCTCTTTAGCAAGGCGTGCCATGCAAGAAGACGTCCTTGATACGTATTATTCGTTCTATTGTTTTAATAACGTTGCGCATAATATTCCCTTAAAGGATCCAACTTATAAGCGACTAACTTTCAAGAATAGCTACAGCCGTATTTATCCGGATACATGTCGAACAAGTTTTGTTTATACTTGCCCCACGTGCAAGGGTGACGGGCTTATGAAAGTATTTCAGTGCAACTACCAAACGCGTTGATTCGATTGTGGGTGGCTTATATGCATAGCATGAAGTTCAAAGCAATTCTAGGTTCTTTCTTCCTTTTTGTTTGCTTGTGTTTTCCGACTGCTGGCTTTGCGGACGGGATTGTCTGCAATATGAGAAACGATGTTCAGCCGGTTGCTTCTCTATCTAATGATCTCTCATATGCTTCTGGCACCGCTGCTCGCCGTGCGAACAGCGAAAGGGTCTTGAATGTATATTGGACTTTTACGGGACTATTGAATGGTCGAGAAGTGAAAGATCGAATTGTATATAGGGATTACAAGTCGCTATCTTTTCCTAATTCCTATAGTACTCTAGCGCCAACTTGGGTTAATACTCGCGCCACCGGTTCTAACGGTGAATATTTTTCTCAGGTTCAAGCTACTGGGGTTGGATCCGTAGAAACATGGCGTTGCAACTATCAAATTAGATAATTTGATATAAACGTCACATCTAAATAACGTGCACTTTCGCTGGAGGGTCGCTGTTTGGCGGCCCTCTTTTTTGCACAGGCGCGGTGGGATGGTAATATCGGGCGGGAGTCAGCCGCTCTGATAGAATCGTCCTTGCTGTCGGCAGCCCTCGTGCCGGGCAGAGCCCTCCATTTGATGGGAGGTGATGCCCATGACCGATTTCACCGAGCTCGTGAAGCTCCTGACCGCTATGGTCTCGCTCCTCACGGCCCTTGTCGGCCTTTCCAAGGCACTCAAGCAGGGTTCGAAGCCCAAAAGACGATATGAGAAAGCCATTGGGGCCGCCTCCCCCGCGGCGCAGCTTCTTTCCG
>OFMG01001600.1_pt1 | contig 15689 bp, 11 predicted proteins | sample 1541751 | NCBI WGS metagenome assembly OFMG01 (sample SAMN04209232, study PRJEB22552) | human gut metagenome | biome: gut; material: feces | host: Homo sapiens | place: USA: Oklahoma
TTTTTCCCATGTACGCCCTTTATCATAACTAAACGCTACTCCCTGACTTTGCCTTTTGGTTTCATGTTCACTATAAGTAAAAAATGCTACCATTCGCTGATTTTCTTCATCCACAACCGCACTACCAGACCAGATTTGTCCAATTTTATCTGGTGCAATAGCTTTAGGTAGTCTCTTCCAATGCACTAAATCTTTACTTACTGCATGTCCCCAATAAATCTGCTCGTTAATATTATACTGATGAAAAAGATGATATTCACCCTTATAATATACCAATCCATTCGGATCATTTATAATATAATCTTCTGCTGAAAAATGTATTTTCGGTCTGTATTTTTCCATTTTAACACCTTTAGGCATTCATCCAGCTCCGATGAATGCCTATCTTTCTATCACTTCTTAAATTTATTTTTTTAATTCAACAAAATCTGCTTTCAACTGATCTACCATCTGATCAAATGTATATTCTCCACTGAAATATCCTTGGAAATCTGCTGCAGCTTTTGGTTCATATCCTGAAGGAAATCCTCCCATTACCCATGGAAGTGTCTTCCCTTCATCAATATATCTTTTTACTTCTTTTGATAACGTATCTGTGATTTCAACATCATCATAATTGTTGAATGCCGGAACAAAACCAAAGTCATTTACAACGATCTGTTTACCTTCGTCAGACTGAAACAGCCATTTTAAGAATTCTTTAGATGCTTCTTTTTCTTTATCACCTGACTGGCTGTTTATACACCAATAAATGGAGATTCCTGTAGGAATGCAATCTTCTTTTACCCCTTTCAACGGAATCGGAAGAATTCCCATTTTATTTGCCACCTCTTCATCAATTCCACTCAATTCTGGTCCAATCCAATTTCCCTGCTGTACAACCGCAACTCGTTCGATAGCAAGACCTCCTCCGATTTCACTTGAATAATCCACTGCATTTAGTTTGGAAAGATCATCTTTTGATGTAGTATACTTTGTTTCCAAATCAAGAAGAGCCTTTAATGAATCTGCATATTTCAAACCAAGTTGATCTGAATTTCTTAATTCTGTTGCACTTGAATACTCACATGCCAAAGGCGCATTCAACGTATGAAGTCCTGGAATCCAAGTTTCCTTTGCAGCATATTCTTCAACAGCTTCAAGCTGTGGATACTTGTCCTTTAACTTTCCAGAATCAATCTGATTCTGAAGATCAGCAAACGCCTTATCTATCGCATCATAGCTTGTCAATGTAGAGGCATCGATTCCCGCATCTTTAAAAATTTCTTTATTATAAACTAATCCGTATCCTTCTACACTAACCGGTATTCCATAAACTTTTCCATCTAGTGTTACATCATCCAAACTTCCATCTACTGTATTTTTTAACCATTCCTGATCACTTAAATCTTCTACATAATCTGTCATGTTTGTAATATTATCACCTAGTGCATAGATATCAACAGAATCATCACTGATTAACTTTGCTTTTAAATTTGTGTTGTAATCATTTCCCTGAATACTCTCTACATTTATTGTTAAAGAAACAATACGAGGAAATTCATAAGATCGGTGTGAATATTAATCAGATTGCTTAACTTATAGGAATGCGCATCGAACCTTCTTGATCTTTCTGTCTCACTGCATTTGCCAGATTTCTTACCAAAGTTCTAGCTTTCTCTTCCTCACCAATCAGATTCGCATATTCAAAAATCTGTTCCTTTACATCCGCTGGAATGGCTATTCCCATGTGTTCTGCACGGTCTACCTTTTCCTGCGTATATTCCTGCATTTCTTTTTAAATAAAATCTGTGTACCATTATTTACAATAAATTTCACCATATTTTTGTACTATTCGCACTTTTTATCTACTCAACTCGCTTTCCCCAATCCGATTGCATTGCCGCTGCTATAAAGCACTGCAATAGTTTTTTTGAAAATACACCACATTCACCGTTGGCAATCATTCTTATGGCTTCTTCATGCTTTAATTTTCTTTTATAGGGGCGTACACTGACCAATGCATCATAAGCATCCACAAGGCCTACTACCTGAGCACAAAGTGGTATTTCATCACCTTTTAGTCCATCCGGGTAACCAGATCCATCATATCTTTCATGGTGATATCTGCATATTTCATAGCTATACTTATTGAGTTTTTCTGTCGTAGTTCCTCGTGGAAACCGCAATGTCATCTCTGCCCCTGTAAGAGGATGCTGCTTTACAATTTCCATCTCATCAGCTGTTAATTTACCGTTTTTATTCAATATCTCTATCGGCACACGGATTTTTCCAATATCATGAATTGGAGCCAGATGAGAGACATTTTCTATTTCTTCCTCTGTAATCCCATACTCCGGATAGTTTTTCTGTATTTGAAGATACACTTGTTTTGTATAAAAACAGATATCATCCTGATGTTCTGTTTCTATAAGATTATTGTGATTCAACACTGCAGCCAGAAGCGAAACCATTTTCCAATACTGTTTTGTCTCATCCTGTGCTTTTTGTCTTAATTCCCGTTCCATATTTACAATTGTGTTAGGGATAACTTTTGCATTATGGAATGTAATAACAGCAGTTTTCTCATTTTCATCCACAAATCTTTTTACTTCCATCCAAACATAAGTCTCTGAGTTTTTCTCGCTTCTTCTTTGATAAACGATATCTTCTTCTGAACAGCCCTTTTTCAAATGCTCTGTCAACGAATCGCTTTTCAAAAATTCCTGCAGCTTTTCACAATCTTTTTCACATACATATTTTTCACAATATACTTTCAGAAAATCATCATATGTTCCTGCAGTTTTTACATCATCATAAATCCCCCTGTTATGAGAATAGATACATTCATAACTGTTTTCCGCTAAATTAACTTTCAGAATGATATAAAATCGTCCAAAATATTCATCTTTCCCAGGTCTAATAATATCAGAGATTTTCACATTTTCTAATCGGTTATTGTAAGTGTTCTGTAAGTCCAATAAGACTTGATGTACTTTACAGCAATCCGTATAGTTTCTAGAGCAAAATCCATCCTTTTCAAGACAGCGACTAATTGCCATTGTTGATTCCATACATGATATGACATCAAATAAAGAAATCTTTTCTGGATTTTTGGCAATGGCATATCCTCCACTGGTACCTTCAGAAGCTGAAATAATCTTCTCTTTTTTTAACTGCTTTGTGATTTTGGGAATATAGCTCTCCGGAATCTTTAATTCAGAAGCTAATTTTGCCGTTGTAACCCTGCGCTTTTTTATTGCCAAATAACAGACAATCCTGATTGCATAATCCGTTGTATTTGTAAGCTGCATAAGTGCTCACCTCTCTCTTTTTTCTTTGTCCCGTACATAAACTCATTGATTGAAAAAGGAAGAATCATACTTTTCACTCACACATTTCAAGCATAATTCTTCCTGTTTGTCTAATAACGCTTTTTCATTTTTCTAAGAAATGTCATGCCACCTGCACTTATAACCAATATAACAATCAGCAATAAAATCCATTCGCTATCATAAAAGGTTCTTCCTGTTTCCGGAGGTGCCACTGTAGATGCATTTGTAAACGTAACCTCATCATTTCCTGTTGTGGAAGTTATGATTTCTGCTACTCTTCCATCAGTTGCATCACTGCCATTCAATTTATAGCTTGTCTTGTAAATATTTCCAGGATTAGTTTCCATAACTATATATGTCCATCCTGTTGGCAGACAACTAATGTCTACGGATTCATCTTTTGCCAGTGTAAACGTAGCCTGATTATTTGTAAAGGTGAGATTCTTTACTGCATCAGTTCCTTTTTTTATGAAAATCTGCCCAGCCGTTATAGTAGCGGTACTTGCATCAGTTCCTGATGGTGGAACGGCTTTTATTGTAAACTCATACGATCTATTCGGTTCCATATTGTATCCGGTTACGGTTTTTCTTACCGTTAAAACAGTTGGTTTATAATACAGATTCAATTCAATCGTATCTGTAGATTTATCATTCGTAACCGCCTTCTCCAAATTATTTCTAGGATCAGACTTATCAAATACATACCCTGAAAATGTACCTGCCGGCTCCGGAGTGGCAAGTGCTGTAACCGTTTCATTATTCTCAGCAAAAGAAATCGTTCCTGGTGTTGTTTTTTTCAAAACCACTGTTCCATTTGGAACTTTCAAATAATGGTTTACGACTACGCCTTTGGTGGATATTTTCTTCCACTGTGCAACGAATTGATATCCATCTTCATTATTACGTGAGCAAAAAGGAAGATTTGTATTATCGGCATATTCAACATTATCCTCCGAAACAGTAAATACATCATTGTTTTGATACGTTTCACTGCTTAGCGTTCCATCTTTTTTCTGTAATTTCCATCCCAAAAACTCATATCCACTACAAGTTGGTTCCTCATTGCCTTCTCCAACTGTAAAAGATACACCTATTTTTCTTCCTCCTTTGGCTGTTGACGGATTATTACCGTAAGAATGCATTGGTCTATTATTGTATAATTCCTGGTTATCCGGAACATTACTAACCTCTGCATCATCTGGTATCACGCCATCTCCTGCTCCTGATTTGTAATGTACATAGTAATTTATTCCAGCCGTTGTAAAGCTCACTACATACATTTCCCAATCCGTATTGAGTGTTTTTTCTCCTGCGAATGCTACATATTCCGTATATCCTGCAGCCTGTGCAGCATTTTTTGCCTCTTGCCATATCTCATCATAAATTTCAAGAGTACCTGTTTTCCCCATTGTGGTAGCTGATAACTGATAGACCTTTCCTGTTTCCGCAATTACTCTTCCACCTGGTGAGGCTTCATTCGCAAATGCCTTAAAAGCGCCATCAGGAGAATAATATCCGTTTTTACTTTTTGCGAAAAAAATTCTTACTTGTCTTTTATGAAGTGTTTCAGCGAGACTTCCCACAGAATCCATATTTACTGTATCACTATCGTGAATTGGATCCAGTTTTTTAGTATCTGGATTCCACATTGCCACATCATGACCATCGCCACTTCTATGTCCGCTACCCGTATATAATTTCACAGTTAAAACTTGTTGTCCTGTTTTATACGGAACCAGATTTAAATTTATATCCTGCCAGTTTCCTCTTCTTAGTTTTATTTTAATAGAATATGCGTAAGAACAATCTTTTTCATCTCCTATATGCAGAGTGAAACTATCCTCCATTACTACGGTTACAAGATAAGACGTGTCACCACAGTTTGCGTCCATTGTTATTCCATGACCATCCCCCTTTTCGGTTGGAATTTCTCTATGGTTATCTGTTGTTTCTGCTAACGTTGTACCATTTATCGCCATATTTATTAAACGATATCCTCTTTTCGTATGAATTACAGGTATATCAATTGCTCCATCTGCATCTAACTCCCTTTCTGTAAAGGTAAAATCGAGTGCTTTCTTACTATGTTCTTCATTTAAATATTCTGTTCCATCACTAGCTGTTCTGTTTATCGTTACACGATATACACCCTCTTTATCATATGCAATCGTTACTGTATCGTCTTTCTGAAAATTTGCTTCATAATAGGCATCATATTCATCTCCAGATACTCGTTTAATACTTGTAGACGCATCTGCTGCTGTAACGCTTCCAATTTTATATCTGACTTTATTAGCTGTTCCTGGTTTCACGGTGAACTTCCACGTTTCTCCAGCATTTACACGTATCGTTTCAGCAGTATTTACCTTTACCGTTCCTGCTTTTGTCGTAATCGTACCAGCTACTCCACCTTCCGGGATTACTTCATTGACTTTAATATTGTAATATTCCTGATAAGTCATTGTAAGTTTCTGACCATCATCCAATTTGATAGCAATCACACCATCGGTGCTGTAATATACAGTGTCATTATATTTTCCGATATAGACACAATCTTTTCCATTTACTCTTGCACTCTTAAATTCATAATTTTTTCCAGTAATTGCTAAATCTTTATGATCTGCAATCGTTCCAAGTTCAATGGTTGTCGGTGCATTTTTGATAGGATTTCCGTTTACATCAACATATTTTACCCGATCTGTAGATGTTGCATTTTCATCACCATTTGCGACACTAATCTGTAATGCTTCATCCAGGCTCTGTACAGATATGCTCTCTGGGACGTTCAGTTCTTCTGGCTGCTCAGTTCCTCCTTCATTATCAATAATCTGTTCCGTCGATTCTTCCGATTTATTCGTATCTTCTGTAGCTACTTGTTCGATTTCTTCATTAACAGAATCTTTACTCTCGGAGTAAGTCATTACAAGCAACTGTTCATCTGTTAGCTTCTTTGCAATATTGCCATCTGTACTATAATAAATATAATTTTCATACTGTCCGATAAATACACAGTCTTCATCACTTACTTTGGCATTCTTAAATTCATAATTTTTATCAGCTATGGTTATTTCTGTATGATCAGAAATTTTTCCAAGCTCAATGGTTGTCGGTGCTCCCTCAATCATTTTTCCATCTTCATCTACATACTTTACTCGATCTGTTGATGGCACTTCACCATTCGCAACTCTATTTTGAATTTCAGCATTCAGCTGTTCCACCTCGATACTGTCCGGAATTTGTTTATCCGTTTCCTGTTTTGTTTCTTCACTTTCTGATTCAAAAGCGTTTGTATCTTCAGCTGATGCATTTACCGTATTCAAAGATAAAAAGCACATAGAAAAAATCAAAATCCAGGAACATGCAATTTTCAAGCATTTATTCCACTTATTGTGCCTCATTTTGTGCATCTCCCTTCTTCTTTCTCTTGTTTTCTCTGATCAAAGCAATCAGGCAAACCAATGAACCCAGTAATAATGTAAAATATCCCATGATAGGACTATCATCTCCAGTCTTTACACTATTGCTCTTACTGATTTTTGATATCAATGATGGTCCAGATTTATCTTTTCCCTGCCAAGTATAACTATTTTTAAAAGAAATTCCTGAAACTTTCTCTCCATCCTGGTTTTCAACCACCGTTATTACTTTCAACTGATTATCTGCATTATAAAATGCTTCCACTGTAATATCATAGTTTCTCTCATCATAGCTATAATTTTCTTTCTTCTCTGTTATCTGACAGATTTTGTAATGATACTGACCTGCATTTCTGATATTCATGGTAATTTCCGCAGCTATATTGCCTTTCATGTTCCAGACATATCGCTGATTACTGCTGCCATCAGGCATTGGTGCATCTGACTGATCTGTTAGCAAAGCATACATAAATTCATCCGAAGCATCCTTGTTTTGGCTGTTAAATACCTGTTCCACTGGTATTTTCACTGTAGTATCAGTATCAGCTGCATAGGCTGGTATCTGTATGCTCAGGAAAAGAAGCATGGTCAGGAACACAATGCTGACTTTTTTTAACTCAATTCTTTTCATGTTTTTTCCTTCCCTTCTTTCCTAGTTGTCTATTCAACAGTAGTAAGACTATAATAATCAGAATCATCCAAATGATAACCGGAACATTCGTAATCATATCTTTTAATTGATCAATTCCCGTGCCAAGATTCTTTGCTTTTTCTTTTTCCGGATAAACCTGGTCTGTCAGCCTTCCCACTAATACATTTCTTCCATTTGTCATATCAGATGTACATGTGGTCAGCAAAACCAGATGATCATCTTCTGTAATGTTCAACTCTCGTTTATATAAAGCATTGTCTATTATTTCCAGCAGATACGCTTGCTTTGCCTCTGATGTGTCTGGGCACACATTGAAAATCGTTTCATTATAGGCATCTACCTGCATCAATGCATAGAATTCGATTCCATGATCTTTTCCGTCAAAGAAAAGATTTCCATACGGATGCTCATCAAAATATGTCTCATCCGTAAAATTACCGATATCACCAAACATCTTTTCCTTTTCCATGTGGTGACCATAAATAATATTGTTAAAATCTGAAAAGTCTGGCTTATTACCACAATGCAAAAAGATAGCTCCACTTAAAGAATATTTTCCTTCTGCATCTGTATTCATATAAGTATCATCATCATCTGTCTGTAACAGCGGATAATTGATATTGGTATCGTTCACCCGGATCCAGCCAATCACATCCGGATTAATTTTCTGTAATTCTTCAAATGATTTTGTATGTTTTTCTGTTGGAATATAGGTTTCATAGTTTTTCGCATCTGCCGCCTGATAAACCTGGTTTGAATCCCATAACATATAGCATGACAGGAACATTGTCATAAGAACCAGCAACAATGCTATCAGATTTACCATATGATCGATTCCATTCACTATGAACTTTGCTATTTTTTTCATATGAAATATTCCTGCTTTTCTTCTTGATTTAGAAAAAGGGAATGCGGCGGAGCAACGCCGCACACATCCCCTTTCCCGGTTCATTTATAAAATTATTTCTGTAATCTTCTGCGTTTGAAAGCAACGAATGCCATCAGTGCTGCACCGCAAAGAGCGATCATCAGAACATATGGAAGAGTGTTCATGATGATACCAGTTGTCGGTACGTAATCATATGTGTTGGTTACATCAACTTTATTCTGTTTCTGTCCAAGTGTATTTGTAACAGTAAGAGCCATATTGTACTTAGAAGCCTCTACTTTAGGCTGTGATTGTCCGTTAAATACGCTTACTACACTTCCTTTATAGTTTGGTGTTGCAGACTCAGTTACATTGATCTTTGTTCCTACCGGCACACCTGTAAATTTCATATTTTTGTTTGCTTTCAGTGTAAATGTATAAGTTCCGTTTTCGTTGATTGGAATAAGATGTCCATTAGCATCTTTTACACCACCAAGTGTAGTTGCATCTGTTCCTTTTGGGAAATTAAATGTTGCTGTGAAATCGAAGTCTTTATCTGCATCTACTGTTCCACCATTTGCATTGATTGTCTTAGTTACATTTAAAGAACCATCTTTGTCATAAGTCGGATCTGGATTTGTCGGATCAATACCGGTACCAGCTTCCTGTACATAGGTGTTAGTAAAATTAAATCCATTCTTATCCGTATTACTGATGTCTACTTTACCTGTTGCTGCTGTTCCCTTATCGTCTTTTGTCTTATTAACGATAATGTTAGAAATCTCAAGTCCATTGTCACCATTTATAACATATACATCCATTGTATATTCAGCCTGTGACATAATCATTTTCTGGTGCTCCTCATCAGTAATTGCAGGGGCAGCTGCTGTCTCTTTTACTGTATATTCGTATTTACCAGCATCTGGCCAATTTGTTGGGAATGAAACTTGAGCTCTTTCTGTTGTAGTTCCTGTTTCAGTGCCTGAAAAGCTAATATTCGGAATAGTAACATCCGCAGTATTACCGGTCACCTGTGTAGCTGTAAAAGAAAATGTCTCGTCCTTTGCAACCTCTCTATTAAAGGTTTTACTGATGTAGGCTTCTGTTACCTTGGTTGCCGTGTCCCCTTCTGCTGCAAATACCGATGTCGGCATTGCAAGTCCCATTGTCATAGCACCTGCTGCGACAATAGCGAGCATTTTTTTAGATAATGTTTTGATGCTCATAATAATTCCTCCCTTGTAAAATTTAGATTGATTTATATTTGATTAACGGAGGAGGGGATTATATTCCTCTGGTCCGAATAACCGCTATAACTTTTCCTTTGACATCGTTCAAATCAATGCAGCCAAATGTTCGACTGTCTGATGCCTGCGGTCTGTTATCGCCAAGTATAAATACCTGACCTTCTCCGACTGTTATCGGGAAATCCACTCCATCTTTAAATTGAGTGGTATCAAAATAGATATCCTGTGATACCTGGTCTGCACCATTTATCTTCAGTCCATCTTTCGTAATATCTACGGTGTCCCCTGCAACTGCAACAACTCTACCTGTTGTATTCCTTCCATTGTCTTCAAATACTGCCACATCACCAGATACAAATCTCTTATCCAGCCTGTAATACATGACCAGATCTCCATCTTTGATTGCCGGTTTCATGGATACATCATTGATTCTTACAATTCCATACAGAAATGTAAAAATAAGAATGATTGCAAAAATAATAATCACAATCTTCAAAAGCAACTGAATGATATCCTGTGCAAGTGATGGTTCCTGTATTGTTTTTTTTTCTGTCTCAATATCAACCTGTTTTTTCATCATTCACGCTTCCATATTCAAACTTAGATATTCAAGGTTTCCGTTTAAACGTGTAAATTGTAGTTCTTTTCTTTAAAAATAGTAATGTTACAAAGCGGAAATCTTTTTGAGAAATTTTTGTAAAAAGTGTTCCACCACATTTATATAATTTTCAAAATTGATAAAAAAAGAAACCATGCCTCAACACGATTTCTCTTTCTTTTTCTATTCTATTTCTTTTAACATTTTATAAATAATCAGACCATTACTGACTGCCAGTACTTCATTTGCATCGTCAAAATTTATTCCGGAAATTTGTTTTATTTTTTCAAGCCTGTAAGATATCGTTCTATAATGCACAAACATTGCACTTGCAGTTTTCTTGATGCTTTGGTTATTTCTAAGATACATCTGCAAGGTTGTAATCAATTCTCCCTTATGTTCATCATCATATAAATATAATTTCTTTAATGTTTCCGGAATGCATCTTTCCAATTCCGTCATATCATCAACTTTGCCGAATATCTGGAAAAATCCGAGGTTCGAATAATGTACTACTGACTTATTCTTATCACCAGTCACCTGGCGGATAATCTCAATATACTTGATAGCCTGACTTGCTTCGTAATAAGATTCTTTCAATCGTTGATACCCTTCCACACTTTTTCCTATACCAATCTGAAAGTCTGTATCTTTCTTTCTATGAAGGATGCTTCGCTGGATAACATCCTCTACTTCTTCCATCTCTTTTTGATACTCCAGTTCTGTCTGATTGGAATCTACCTGTTGAATCATAACAATCTGATCCATATTTCTGTAAATAAGCGCATCCGGCAAAAGATGCATCAATTCACCCTCGATAACACCTACTTCGTGAAGCTGTTCTTTTGTATATTTTCTTTGTACATTTTTTGCGATGGTATGAAAATCAACAACCCTGTAAGTATCGCTTTCTTTCATTCCGAGCTGTGCTGCCGCTTCAGTCATTTCTTTCGAACTCAGTAATCCATTCAGAATATTTTGGATAATCTCTCTCTGATACGTCTTTTTTTCTTCATCCTGTGCAAATTCACTCAAAAATCCATCCTGTAAGTTAATAGTCGCATTTTCGAGTTCCATACAAACATCCTGTTCTTTTTTTCTTAGCTCCTGTTCCATTGTTACAATCGTATTCGGAATCACTTTTGTATTATGAAATGTAATAATTGCTGTATTTTCCTTTACATCCACATACTTACTAGCTTTCATCCATACATACGATGTACCGTTATTTTCGATGATTCCGCGATAGAAAATTTCTTCATCCACACATCCATCTACAAGATGTTCTGTTAAATTCTCACCAGCAAGACATTTCTGGACATTTACCCAGTCTGCTTCACAAATATATTTTTCCGCATATTTTTTTATAAAGTCATCATATGATTCTGCTGTTTTTACTTGTTCATAGACATCATGATTATGAGAATAAATACATTCATAATCTTTTTCTCTCAGATTAACTTTTATAATCACATAAAATTTTCCAAGATATTCATCCTTACCAGGACGGATAATGTCTGATATCTTTACGCTTTCCAAGCGGTTATTGTATATATTTTGCAGATCCAGCAGAATCTGATGTACTTTACAGCAGGCTATATAATTTTTGGAGCAACCTCCCTCTTTTTCCAGGCACCTGCTAATTGCCATGGTGGATTCTGTACACGATATCACATCCCTTAAAGATATACTCTCTGGCTGTTTTGCAATCTGATATCCACCCTTTATCCCTTCACAGGCTTTTATGATTCCTGCTTGTTTTAATTTTTTTGTTATTTTGGGAATATAACTGGCTGGAACACTTAGTTCCTGAGATAATTCTGATGTAGAGATCATCTGCCTTTGTGCTGCCAGATAACATACGATTCTGATAGCATAATCCGTTGTACTTGTAAGCTGCATGGTTTTACCCCTTTCCTTAGCTAAACTATTTCAGGTATTAGTTCGTCCTAAAAAATTGGTGGGTTCCTGTCGGACGATGAAATTGATTATTCAAAAATTTCCATCAATTTCATCAAGATATGGGGGTCGTTCTACTCTATCATCAGATATAAGATCTAGAATTCTATAAATAATAATATCGCAACATATAGTAATGCGATGATGGCTTTTCAATATAATTTTTTCTCATTGTCTATTTGAATCAGAGAATGTTTCTCATCAATATTTCTGTATTATATACCATTTTAATTTTTTTTATAATGTTCCAAACAGGAAAAGGTTTTTTATTTTTTTGTAAAATCTGTTCCATCGTATCGATACTCTTCCATATAATACCTTTTTATGAACTTCGTTCAAAAAAAGAAACCATGCCTCAACACGATTTCTCTTTCTTTTTCTATTCTATTTCTTTTAACATTTTATAAATAATCAGACCATTACTGACTGCCAGTACTTCATTTGCATCGTCAAAATTTATTCCGGAAATTTGTTTTATTTTTTCAAGCCTGTAAGATATCGTTCTATAATGCACAAACATTGCACTTGCAGTTTTCTTGATGCTTTGGTTATTTCTAAGATACATCTGCAAGGTTGTAATCAATTCTCCCTTATGTTCATCATCATATAAATATAATTTCTTTAATGTTTCCGGAATGCATCTTTCCAATTCCGTCATATCATCAACTTTGCCGAATATCTGGAAAAATCCGAGGTTCGAATAATGTACTACTGACTTATTCTTATCACCAGTCACCTGGCGGATAATCTCAATATACTTGATAGCCTGACTTGCTTCGTAATAAGATTCTTTCAATCGTTGATACCCTTCCACACTTTTTCCTATACCAATCTGAAAGTCTGTATCTTTCTTTCTATGAAGGATGCTTCGCTGGATAACATCCTCTACTTCTTCCATCTCTTTTTGATACTCCAGTTCTGTCTGATTGGAATCTACCTGTTGAATCATAACAATCTGATCCATATTTCTGTAAATAAGCGCATCCGGCAAAAGATGCTTCAATTCACCCTCGATAACACCTACTTCGTGAAGCTGTTCTTTTGTATATTTACTTTGTACATTTTTTTTGATGGTATGAAAATCAACAACCCTGTAAGTATCGCTTTCTTTCATGCCGAGTTGTGCTGCCGCTTCAGTCATTTCTTTCGAACTCAGTAATCCATTCAGAATATTATGGACAATATCTCTCTGATACTTCTTTTTCACTTCATCCTGTGCAAATTCACTCAAAAATCCATACTGCAAGTTAATAATCGCATTTTCGATTGCCATATAATCAAGTTCTGTCAGTTCTCTATTTTCTTCTGTTATTGTTATATATACTTCCACCTCACTCAATATGGCAAATTTCACTACATATTGAACACAGCTTCCTTTCATCTGCTTCATATATTGAAATTTCGTAATAATATTGGGTTTATATGGCTGAATTTCATCTGACAATATTAACTTGGAGTTGTCCGAGTTTGTTGAAACCATACAATTAAGATTACCATAATACAATACAACAGGATTCTCGATCATGATACTTAAAAATTTGATAATATCACTTGCTGTATTACTTGATCCATTATTTTTTAAAATAAACGAATTAAAACTATCGTGTGTAATCTTAAAATACTTTAAGCGTGCAGTGTCTTTATCGAATACCTGCATTATAACATAGCGGATAATTTCCCAGTAATATAAATCTCCTGGAATTTCTACCAGAGGAATTTCATATTTTTTGCAGTGTTTTTCTAATAAACTCAATCTGCGTCCTGTAGGATCATATTCTTTTCTTTTCTTTACAATGAATCCGCTTATCTCACTTTTAACTAAATCTTCAAAATGCTGCTCTACTTCTCGATCACTGCATGATAAATATACCTGAAGACTGGTTATGAGTATTTCACCACCCGTCAGGTATCGCTCCATGTCTTCAATTTCGATTATTCGAATGCCTTTCACTTCCAAATCTAGACCTTTTTCACCGCAAAGCAGCTTCATTTTTGGAAACTGTTCTGATTCAAGTAATTTTCTTACAGTATATGCCATCGTTACTCCTTATCCATTGCAAAATCAATACAACATAATATCAGTTATGTTGTAAACAAGGAAGATTCTGTGAGGTATACTTGACCTTAAGAAAAAGGCGTTGTGAAATAAGGTTATTTATCATCTGACATGAAGGTGATTTTTGTCTAATCAATTGCCGTTTTTGTGCAATTTATAATGAAACAGGTCATATTTAACTTATTAACAAACAAAACAGATGTGAAAAATCAGTTTACAACATAACTGATATTATGTTGTACTCCTAATATTTTTTGTTCAATAAACCTATCTATTCGTTTTTGGAAAACAGATTCTGTAGTCGCTGTGTATATTCTTGTAACATTAACACTACTATGTCCTAGTAAATCTGCCAGGCCAGCAAGATCCTTTGTATCCTCATAATAACTTCGTGCAAACAAATGTCTTAGATTATGTGGGAAAATTTTTGTTTCTGCCACTCCAGCTTTTTTTTGTAAATTTTTCATTTCCCGCCATAGATTACTTCTATCTTTTAATTTTCCACTTTTTGTGATAAAGACCCATCCGGTTTTAATTCCATGTTCTTTGCAATAATTCAGTAAGTTTTCTCTTAGAAGTTTCGGTAAAAAAATTTTTCTATACTTTCCTTTATTATAAATTTCAATCTTTCCCCGTTTAATCCGTTCCACTGTAAAATATTTAAGTTCGCTGATTCGTATACCTGTACAAGCGATTGTTTCCATACATAATGCAAGCTGTTCCTTTCCATCTTTCTTTGCTGCATAGATTAATTTTTGATACTCTTTCCTTGTAAGTTCCTTTTTGGTTTGTATAAACGGTTGTTTTTGGATCTTAATTCTTCTGACTTTCAGATTGCCCGTACCTAAAAATTCTAGGAATTGATTCAGCGCAGCTAAAATTGAATTAACACTATTAATTGCATATTTTTGGATCAGGCAGTCCTTGTATTGTAAGAGTATTTCTTTATTGATGCATTTATCTTCATCTATATATTGAAAAAAGGCTTTTATATCAGACGTGTATTTTTGAATTGTTGCTTTTGCATTTTCTCTTACATGCAAATAAGTCGCAAACTCGCTGATTGTCCCCTCTGATATCTTGATTGAATTCTCCATTACTTTCATTAACATCTTCCTCCTGATAAATCTTACTTCCCCATTATAACCTTTTTTACTAATCAGCCGCCCACCTTACTTGTCTTTGCTCTGTATTTGTTCTTTCAAAATACATATGGGATAAAATATCGTGTATTACTAAATCAGTTATGAAGTTTTTTGTTTTTTTGGAAAAATGGATATATTTTCAGAACAGAAATATCCTTTTTAGATATAAGAATTTACTCAACGATTTGTTTCATAATATCTTTTGGCTACAAAAAGTGTATCACGAAAGTAAAAAAAGAGCCCGAAACCCTATTTTAGAGGGATTCGAGCAAAAATTGTTCTACTCAAACTCGCAAAGTCTGGTTTGATTTTGATTATTTCAGCGCAGTTATCTATACCGTTTTGTATTGATAACTCATACTTTTTCCACACGTTATTCTTCGTTTCACATATTTTTAGTACCAATCCAGTACCATTGCTATATTGTCATTATT
>OFMG01001608.1_pt1 | contig 15581 bp, 10 predicted proteins | sample 1541751 | NCBI WGS metagenome assembly OFMG01 (sample SAMN04209232, study PRJEB22552) | human gut metagenome | biome: gut; material: feces | host: Homo sapiens | place: USA: Oklahoma
TAATCGCTGAGCCGGTTTCTGATTGCGTCCATGACATTTTGCTGTTTTCGCCTTCGCACAAAGCACGCTTGGTGACGAAGTTGAGAATACCGCCGGTGTTGTTATCGCCAGGGAACCAATTTTGTACCGTGGAATATTTCACCTCGGCGTTTTTATGGATGATGACTTCCACCACCGCCGCGTGTAACTGATAGCTGTCACGCACCGGAGCGGAACAGCCTTCAATGTAGCTAACGTAGCTGTCTTCGTCGGCCACCAGAATGGTGCGCTCAAACTGCCCGGTTTTTTCCGCGTTAATGCGAAAATAGGTGGAAAGTTCCATCGGGCAACGCACGCCTTTAGGCACATAAATAAACGTACCGTCAGAGGCTACCGCCGCATTAAGTGCGGCAAAGAAGTTGTCATTCCCCGGCACCACGGTGCCGAGATATTTACGCACCAGTTCCGGGTGATCGTGGATCGCCTCGCCAAAGGAACAAAAAATAATTCCCTGCTCCGCCAGTTTTTCGCGATAAGTAGTGGCAACCGAAACAGAGTCGAAAATGGCATCCACTGCCACCTCTTTGCCTTCCCGCACGGGAACGCCCAACTGCTCAAACGCCGCCTCCACCTCTTTACTTAAAAAGGCGTTCGCGCCAGTTTGCTGCACCGCGCCGGGTTCAGACGCGCAGTTGTCGTCACAATTACCGCACGATGGTGCCGAGTAGTAGCTGTAATCCTGATAATTCAGCTTGTCGTAGTGCGCTTTCAACCAGTGCGGTTCTTCCATCTCCAGCCATGCGTGATAGGCGTTGAGACGAAACTCCAGCATCCACTCCGGCTCATTACGCTTCGCCGAAATTGCGCGCACCACCTCTTCGTTTATCCCCTTTGCCAGCTCATCGGTGGCTAACTGGGTGAAGAATCCTTCTTTATAATTCAGCGGGCCGCCGGTCCAGGTTTTGACATCGTCAGTTGCTTCAGTATTACGAGACATAGTACCGCCTATACCCCAAAGCTTTCGCCACAGCCACATTCATTCTGGGCTTTAGGGTTGTGAAATTTGAATATCTGATTAAGTCCTTCGCGAACGAAATCGACTTCCGTGCCATCAATAAAAGGCATCGCTTGCAGCGGGACAAACAGCTTCGCGCCGTCGTGTTCAAACAGCAGATCGTCTTTGTCCGGCTCGCTAACACTGTCGAGCACATAGCCAAAGCCCGCGCAGCCTGTTTGCTTAACGCCTAAGCGCACGCCGATCATACCAGGCTGCTTTGCCACCAGTTCACGGATGTGTATCGCCGCTGCGGGTGTCAGCGTTAAGCCTTGCCAGGCGAAATCCTGTGGATTAAAGGTTCCTGAATGCATGTCCATCGATTTACCTCACTTCATCGCTTTCAGCGTATAACAGCATGTTAGTGATAATGATTATCAGTTCAACCCAGCAAACGCAGGGGCTTTAGCGTAAAACATGCTTTTTACCTGCTTTTAATAAGCATAGACCCTGATTTGTGGGTTAACAGGCACGCTAAGAATTAGGTATCTCATTGTTAGATAATGATTATTATCTAAGGAGCATTAAGGCTGTGATGAAAAAGAAAAAGTTGCATTGAAAATAACTATTTAAGGGATAGGTAAAAAAGAGCAGCGTTCAGAAATAAGAAAACCCTTAAGTCTGTGCGACACAGGCTTAAGGGTTTCTACCCCATCCGGCGCTTATCTCCGGCACTCACAGTGGCTTAGCTCTTGAAGGGGCGATAAGAATAATCTCATAAAGCTAACCCGCCGTTTTAACACAAACTGCGATTAGTATTATTTTTGAACAATATCAGGCGGGTAGATAAGCAGTATTAAGAAGGTCATCGAACCTGGACGGAGGTTAATCCAGGTCGATTTGGCGAAATTGCGGCATTAAGTCAGGATCAATGCACGCCCAGACGCCAGGCAAAGTAGATTTCTTCTTTTAATTCAGCAGAAGAGAGAGTAAGCAGGTCAGCAAATTCAAGTTCTAGTTGTTTCAGACGTTTGAGATATTGGGCAGGTGAAAGATTGCTCTGGTCACGGCGTAAAAATTCAATGGCCAGCTGGGTGGGATCAAGTTGAGTAGACATAGCATCCTCGCTTTTAGACAAGACCTGCACAGTATACCACCGTTTACTGTGCAGATAATAACCAAAAGCAATATGCGTCACACTTTTCTGGTGACAACGTCACAAAATAGCGGTCGTCAATCGTGACGAACAGCACAAACGCCCTTTCTCATCGAAGATTTCAATCTGCCAGACCTGGTGACGCGAACCGAGATGCAACGGTTTGCATACGCCGCGCACCCGCCCTTCTCGTGCCGAGCGGACGTGGTTAGCATTGATTTCCAGACCAACCACTTTTTGCTCACCTTCGGTACATAAATAACCGGCAACGGAACCGATACTTTCGGCCAGTACCACGGATGCACCTCCATGCAGCAACCCGAAAGGCTGCTTTGTCCGTGAGTCTACTGGCATTGTCGCTTCAAGGGTGTCATCACCAATATGTTCAAAGCGAATATCCAGCAATCCCACCATGTTTCCTTCCCCCATAGCATTCAGTGCTTCCAGGGTGATTTTTCGTTTCCATATCATTTAATAATCTCCAGTAAAGCCTGCACAGGATGGCGTACCCCTGTGCCTTCAACCCGTTTTACCTGACTACGGCAGGAATATCCGGTCGCCAGACAGCGGTTACGCGGCAGTCGCTGCATAGCCTGATGCCAGGATAATTCATAGATCCCGAGCGAATTTTTATGGTTTTTCGCTTCATGTCCGTAAGTCCCTGCCATGCCGCAGCACCCCACGCTGACATTTTCCAGTTTCGCGCCAAAACGGGCAAATATTGCCGCCCATTGTGCTGGCGCGCCCGGCAAGGCGGTAACTTCGGTACAGTGACCAAAGAAATACCATGATTCACCGCTGACTGTAGCCACTGGCTGTGACTCAAGTGCGCTTGCCAGCCATTCATTTGCCAGTAAGACGTTAAACTCGCCACGCTCCTCGCCCAGAGCCAGTTTATATTCATCGCGATAACAAAGTACCAGCGCCGGGTCGACGCCTACCATTGGCATACCCAGCTTCGCCATACGGTTGAGGAAATCCGCCGTCTTTTTCGCCGTCTTCGCAAAACGATTAAGAAAACCTTTGATATGCTGGGCTTTTCCATTTGGCGAAAATGGCAGTAACACGGGCTGGAAACCTAATTTTTCGACCAGACGGACAAAATCCGCCACCACTTGAGCATCGTAATAGCTGGTAAAGGGGTCCTGCACCACCAGCACCGTGCGCGCTTTCTGCTCTGCATTGAGAGCTTCAAGCTGTTCCAGCGTCATGTTTGCCGAGCGATGCCCCACCATTTGTTGTTGTAGCGAGGGGACCGACAGCAGCGGCAAATCAACCATGCCGATATGTTTTTCCGAGAGTTTGCGCACCAGCGGCTGGTTAATGAAGAAGTTAAAGGTTTTCGGCGCGCGTGCCATCAGCGGTGCGTAACTCTCAACCGTAGCGACGAGGTGGTCGCGCAGCGGGCGTAAATAACGGGTGTGATAGAGTTGCAGGAAACGAGAGCGAAACTCCGGCACATCAATTTTGATGGGGCACTGAGTCGAACAAGCTTTACAGGCCAGACAGCCCGACATCGCCTCTTTGACTTCGTGTGAGAAGTCATATTCGCCTTTATTCGCATGCCAACTATTGCGCGTGCGGGCAATTAACGTCCGCAAACTGACGCCGGATTCAGGCAGTTCTTGTTCCAGTTTGAGTGGGTCAACGCCGCGATCCGCCAACAAACGCAGCCATTCACGTACCAGCGTTGCGCGCCCTTTCGGTGAATGAATCCGGTTCTGGGTGATCTTCATCGACGGACACATCGGACTACGAGCATCAAAGTTGAAGCATAAACCGTTGCCGTTACACTCCATTGCACCACGCCACTGCTGGCGTACCGCAATGGGGATCTGTCGATCGAATGTACCGCGCTTCACCGCGTCCACTTTCATCATCGGCGCATCGAGACCTTCTGGCGGGCAAATCTTCCCGGGGTTGAGTCGGTTATGCGGGTCAAATGCCGCTTTCACTTTACGCAGTTCTGCAAAAAGTTCCTCACCGAAAAACGCCGGGCTGTATTCGGCGCGAAAACCTTTGCCGTGTTCGCCCCACAACAAACCACCGTATTTCGCGGTAAGCGCCACTACATCATCAGAGATTTGCTTCATCAAAATCTCTTGTTGTGGATCGCACATATCCAGCGCCGGACGGACGTGCAAGACACCTGCATCGACGTGACCGAACATACCGTAGCTTAAGCCGTGGCTGTCGAGCAGCGCGCGAAATTCAGCAATATAATCCGCCAGGTGTTCCGGCGGTACGCAGGTATCCTCAGCAAACGGAATTGGCTTAGCAGCACCTTTGGCATTGCCAAGCAGACCAACGGCTTTTTTGCGCATCGCATAGATACGTTCAACACCCGCCAGCTCGCGGCACACCTGCCAGCCGATCACTCCTGCCTGTTGGCTGGCAATCAGCTCATCCAACCGCGCACAGAGTGCATTTACCCGCTCATCAATCAGCGTCTCATCATCACCAGCAAATTCCACAATGTTCAGCCCGAGCATCTCTTTATCAGGCACATCGGTAATCAGTTCACTGACGGAATGCCAGACAATATCTTCCCGTGCAAGGTTGAGCACTTTTGAGTCCACCGTCTCTACCGAAAGCGCCCGCGCCTCAACCATAAACGGCGCGTTACGCAGCGCGGAGTCAAAAGAGTCATATTTGACGTTCACCAGACGGCGTACTTTAGGCAAGCGCGTAATATCCAGTCGCGCTTCGGTAATAAAGGCCAGCGTCCCTTCTGAACCCGTCAGAATGCGCGTCAGGTCGAACTCGGTCATCTCATCGTTAAAGACATGACGCAGATCGTAACCGGTAAGAAAGCGGTTAAGCTTGGGGAAGTTGTCGATGATTAACTGGCGTTGCTGACGGCAACGTTGATAAACCGTGTTATAAATTCGCCCGATTGTGGTATTGGATTTACCCAGCGTTTCCGCCAGTTCGACGGGTAAAGGTTGCGTATCGAGAATATCGCCCCCCAACAACACCGCGCGTACGCCAAGTACGTGATCTGACGTTTTGCCATAGACCAGCGATCCCTGACCGGATGCATCGGTATTGATCATCCCGCCGAGCGTTGCCCGGTTGCTGGTCGAAAGTTCTGGCGCAAAAAAGTAGCCAAAGGGTTTCAGGTACTGATTGAGTTGGTCTTTAATCACCCCGGCCTCAACGCGCACCCAGCCCTCTTCAGGGTTAATTTCGATGATGCGGTTCATATGGCGGGACATATCAACAATAATCCCCTGGTTGAGCGCCTGACCGTTAGTGCCGGTGCCGCCGCCGCGGGGGGTAAAGATCAACGATGAATAGCGTTCCTGCGCGGCAAGACGGGCGATCAGCGCTACATCTGCAGTTGAACGCGGAAATACCACCGCATCGGGGAGAAGTTGGTAAATACTGTTGTCAGTCGACATTGTCAGACGATCGGCATAACTTGTCGCCGTATCGCCGGTAAAACCCTGTTGCTCCAGCTCTTGCAAAAAATTAAGCACCAGTTGAACGACGCCGGGTGCCTGGGAAATCTGTGGAATCATTATATTGACCCTTTCCTGCGGTCTGTGATGAGAGATTAATCGTTTGCGTATTGCCTGAGTTGTTGTACCACATTTTTTTCTAACACGCCCATCAGAATTAAGGGCAGAATCGACCTGTTAAAAACCGCCGAAATTGCTCATCATTATGCAGGTGAGTTTCGCGTGTTCACGTCGCGTCGACGATTTGACGCACAAAAAAGGTGAAAAGTAGTTATGGTAAATGTTCGTCAGCCCAGGGATGTCGCACAAATTCTGCTTTCGGTGCTGTTTTTAGCCATCATGATTGTGGCATGTCTGTGGATTGTACAACCCTTTATTCTCGGCTTTGCATGGGCCGGTACAGTGGTTATCGCCACCTGGCCGGTATTGTTACGTTTGCAAAAGATCATGTTTGGTCGCCGCTCTCTCGCCGTTCTGGTGATGACGCTGTTATTAGTGATGGTGTTTATCATCCCTATTGCTTTGCTGGTTAACAGTATCGTCGACGGCAGCGGCCCGCTAATTAAAGCCATTTCCAGTGGTGACATGACGTTACCCGATCTGGCGTGGCTTAATACCATTCCGGTGATTGGCGCGAAGCTATATGCAGGCTGGCACAATTTGCTGGATATGGGGGGGACGGCGATCATGGCGAAAGTCCGTCCTTATATTGGCACCACCACCACCTGGTTCGTTGGACAGGCGGCGCATATCGGGCGCTTTATGGTGCATTGTGCGCTGATGCTTCTCTTCAGCGCCCTGCTGTACTGGCGCGGTGAACAGGTGGCACAAGGCATTCGCCATTTTGCAACCCGTCTGGCAGGCGTTCGCGGAGATGCCGCCGTGCTGCTGGCGGCACAGGCTATCCGCGCGGTGGCGCTGGGTGTGGTGGTGACGGCGTTAGTACAGGCAGTGCTTGGCGGTATCGGCCTCGCCGTATCCGGCGTACCTTATGCAACTTTGCTAACGGTGTTAATGATCCTCTCCTGCCTTGTCCAGCTTGGACCGTTGCCGGTACTGATTCCAGCGATTATCTGGCTCTACTGGACTGGCGATACCACCTGGGGAACGGTATTGTTAGTTTGGAGCGGGGTGGTTGGCACGCTCGATAACGTCATCCGCCCAATGTTAATTCGCATGGGTGCCGATTTACCGCTGATCCTGATCCTCTCTGGCGTTATTGGTGGTTTGATTGCTTTCGGGATGATCGGTCTGTTTATTGGTCCGGTTCTGTTAGCCGTTTCCTGGCGTCTGTTTGCCGCGTGGGTGGAAGAAGTCCCACCGCCGACGGACCAACCGGAAGAAATTCTCGAAGAACTTGGCGAAATCGAGAAATCGAATAAGTAATTTCTCATCAGGCGGCTCTGCCGCCTGATTGTTAACCCCTGCTAATTGATATTTGCTTGCTCTTCCCCATATTTTCCTGCTTACCGCCATTCAGCTGGTAGTACCTGTCGCAAATTCTTTACAGTTTTTAAACTAATGAGACGAATCTGATCGACGCAAAAAGTCCGTATGCCTACTATTAGCTCACGGTTATAAATCAACATATTGATTTATAAGCATGGAAATCCCCTGAGTGAAACAACGAATTGCTGTGTGTAGTCTTTGCCCATCTCCCACGATGGGCTTTTTTTTTAACATTTTTCCGCTTCGCTACCTCGCCCCTCACTCTTTCCAATAATGTTGCACAAGATACTGTGACTCTCTTCAAGCCGTCAGCAGGCTGATAATGTTATTTATATTTTATTGTTTATTTCATGCAGCCATTACACGATGAACGCTTATGAACTCCAGGCACTTCGCCATATTTTTGCCATGACTATTGATGAATGCGCGACCTGGATTGCCCAGACCGGTAACAGTGAAAGCTGGCGTCAGTGGGAAAATGGCAAATGCGCCATTCCTGATTGTGTAGTCGAGCAACTGTTGGCTATGCGTCAGCAACGAAAAAAACATCTTCATGCCATCATAGAGAAAATAAATAACCGCATCGGCAACAACACCATGCGTTTTTTCCCCGACTTAACCGCGTTTCAACAAGTCTACCCTGATGGCAATTTTATTGACTGGAAGATCTATCAATCGGTAGCCGCTGAATTATATGCACACGATCTGGAGCGGCTTTGTTAATTTCTCCACAGAAAGGAATTGTCGTTGTTACAACAATAATGAACGGATACTGACACAACATCGCTACACTTTTTAAAGCACCTTTGCTAAGTAGAACCTATGAAAAATCCCTATTACCCTACCGCACTTGGGTTGTATTTTAATTACCTGGTGCATGGTATGGGCGTCATTTTGATGAGCCTGAATATGGCCTCGCTGGAGACGCTTTGGCAGACTAATGCCGCGGGCGTCTCGATAGTTATCTCATCACTGGGCATTGGTCGATTAAGTGTCTTGCTTTTTGCAGGATTATTATCCGATCGCTTTGGTCGCCGCCCTTTTATCATGCTCGGGATGTGCTGCTATATGGCCTTCTTTTTTGGCATCCTGCACACCAATAACATCATTATCGCTTATGTTTTTGGCTTTCTGGCGGGAATGGCAAACAGTTTTCTCGATGCAGGCACCTATCCCAGTTTGATGGAAGCTTTTCCACGCTCACCGGGTACAGCCAATATTTTAATTAAAGCATTTGTTTCCAGCGGACAATTTTTATTACCGCTAATTATCAGCCTGTTAGTGTGGGCTGAACTGTGGTTCGGTTGGTCCTTTATGATTGCCGCAGGCATTATGTTTATTAACGCTCTGTTTTTATACCGTTGTACGTTCCCACCCCATCCGGGTCGTCACTTACCTGTCATAAAGAAAACCACCAGCTCTACGGAACATCGCTGTTCAATTATCGATTTAGCCAGTTATTCCCTATATGGCTATATCTCAATGGCAACGTTTTATCTGGTTAGCCAGTGGCTGGCACAATACGGACAATTTGTCGCTGGCATGTCATACACCATGTCGATCAAATTACTCAGTATCTACACCGTGGGTTCGCTGCTGTGTGTATTTATTACTGCTCCACTCATTCGTAATACCGTTCGCCCAACAACATTACTGATGCTGTACACCTTTATCTCATTTATCGCCCTGCTCACCGTCTGCCTGCATCCCACATTTTATGTGGTGATAATATTTGCTTTCGTCATCGGTTTTACCTCCGCAGGCGGTGTTGTACAAATTGGCCTGACGTTAATGGCGGAACGTTTTCCCTACGCTAAAGGAAAAGCAACGGGGATCTATTACAGTGCGGGCAGCATTGCAACATTTACCATTCCGTTGATTACGGCTCATCTTTCGCAAAGAAGTATTGCCGATATTATGTGGTTCGATACCGCCATCGCTGCTATCGGCTTTATACTGGCACTGTTTATTGGCTTACGCAGTCGCAAAGAAACGCGGCATCACACGCTAAAGGAAAATATCGCTCCGGGTGGGTAATGCAATATTCTTTTCAGGTTATGCAAGATCTTACGGATAAATAACTCTTTCTGCGCTAACTAAGGAAAATCGCGGTCAAAAACAAACTATGACATGCAATATTCCTGGAAACATAAACTTTATGCCATGTACCCAGGGAAAATCATCTTCAGTATAGTAATTATGTAAACCGTCGGAGAACAATACGTACGGTAACGAAATTATCTTTCAGCAAGGAGCTGTGAAAATGTCTCAAAATAAGGCTTTCAGCACGCCATTTATCCTGGCTGTTCTTTGTATTTACTTCAGCTATTTCCTGCACGGCATTAGTGTTATTACGCTTGCCCAAAACATGACATCTTTGGCAGAAAAGTTTTCCACTGACAACGCGGGCATTGCCTATTTAATTTCCGGTATCGGATTGGGGCGATTGATCAGTATTTTATTCTTCGGAGTGATCTCCGATAAGTTTGGTCGTCGGGCGGTGATATTAATGGCAGTAATAATGTATCTGCTATTCTTCTTTGGTATTCCTGCTTGCCCGAATTTAACTCTCGCCTACTGTCTGGCAGTGTGCGTAGGTATCGCTAACTCAGCGCTGGATACGGGTGGCTACCCCGCGCTCATGGAATGCTTTCCGAAAGCCTCTGGTTCGGCGGTCATACTGGTTAAAGCGATGGTGTCATTCGGGCAAATGTTCTACCCAATGCTGGTGAGCTATATGTTGCTCAATAACATCTGGTACGGCTATGGGCTGATTATTCCGGGTATTCTGTTTGTACTGATCACGCTGATGCTGTTGAAAAGCAAATTCCCCAGCCAGTTGGTGGACGCCAGCGTAGCTAATGAATTACCGCAAATGAACAGCAAACCGTTAGTCTGGCTGGAAGGTGTTTCATCAGTACTGTTCGGTGTAGCCGCATTCTCGACCTTTTATGTGATTGTGGTGTGGATGCCCAAATATGCGATGGCTTTTGCTGGTATGTCAGAAGCTGAGGCATTAAAAACCATCTCTTATTACAGTATGGGTTCGCTGGTCTGTGTCTTTATTTTTGCCGCACTGCTGAAAAAAATGGTCCGGCCCATCTGGGCTAATGTATTTAACTCTGCACTGGCAACAATAACAGCTGCCATTATCTACCTGTACCCATCTCCATTGGTGTGTAATGCCGGAGCCTTTGTTATCGGTTTCTCAGCAGCTGGCGGCATTTTACAGCTCGGCGTTTCGGTCATGTCAGAGTTTTTCCCAAAAAGCAAAGCCAAAGTCACCAGTATATATATGATGATGGGTGGACTGGCTAACTTTGTTATTCCGCTGATTACCGGTTATCTGTCGAACATCGGCCTGCAATATATCATTGTTCTCGATTTTACTTTCGCGCTGCTGGCCCTGATTACCGCAATTATTGTTTTTATCCGCTATTACCGCGTTTTCATTATTCCTGAAAATGATGTGCGGTTTGGCGAGCATAAATTTAGCACCCGGTTAAACACAATTAAGCATAGAGGTTAAAGGAGTTAATTATGGATGTTACCGCAAAATACGAATTGATTGGGTTGATGGCCTATCCCATCCGCCACAGTTTATCGCCCGAAATGCAGAATAAAGCCTTAGAAAAAGCGGGATTGCCATTTACCTATATGGCCTTTGAAGTGGATAACGATAGTTTTCCCGCAGCAATTGAAGGATTAAAAGCCCTCAAAATGCGCGGAACTGGTGTATCAATGCCGAACAAACAACTGGCGTGTGAATATGTTGATGAATTAACGCCAGCGGCCAAACTGGTGGGAGCCATCAACACCATCGTTAATGATGATGGCTATCTGCGTGGCTATAACACCGACGGCACGGGTCATATTCGCGCCATTAAAGAGAGCGGTTTTGATATCAAAGGCAAAACGATGGTGCTATTAGGGGCCGGTGGTGCCTCAACGGCAATTGGCGCGCAGGGGGCAATTGAAGGTTTAAAAGAAATTAAACTCTTTAACCGTCGGGATGAGTTCTTCGATAAAGCTCTCGCCTTCGCGCAGCGGGTTAACGAAAACACCGATTGCGTCGTGACAGTCACCGATCTTGCCGATCAGCAAGCCTTTGCAGAAGCCCTGGCTTCCGCCGACATTTTAACCAATGGCACCAAAGTGGGTATGAAACCCCTTGAGAATGAATCATTGGTTAATGATATCAGTCTGTTACATCCGGGACTTCTGGTCACTGAATGCGTGTATAACCCGCATATGACGAAGTTATTGCAGCAGGCGCAACAAGCTGGTTGCAAAACGATTGATGGATACGGCATGTTGTTGTGGCAAGGGGCTGAACAGTTCACGTTATGGACTGGCAAAGATTTCCCTCTGGAATATGTTAAACAGGTCATGGGGTTCGGTGCCTGACAGGCTGACCGCGTGCAGAAAGGGTAAAAAATGAAAACCGTAACTGTAAAAGATCTCGTCATTGGTACGGGCGCACCTAAAATCATCGTCTCGCTGATGGCGAAAGATATCGCCAGCGTGAAATCCGAAGCTCTCGCCTATCGTGAAGCGGACTTTGATATTCTGGAATGGCGTGTGGACCACTATGCCGATCTCTCCAATGTGGAGTCTGTCATAGCGGCAGCCAAAATTCTCCGTGAAACCATGCCAGAAAAACCGCTGCTGTTTACCTTCCGCAGTGCCAAAGAAGGCGGCGAGCAGGCGATTTCCACCGAGGCTTATATTGCACTCAATCGTGCAGCCATCGACAGCGGCCTGGTTGATATGATCGATCTGGAGTTATTTACCGGCGATGATCAGGTTAAAGAAACCGTCGCCTACGCCCACGCGCATGATGTGAAAGTTGTCATGTCCAACCATGACTTCCATAAAACGCCGGAAGCCGAAGAAATCATTGCCCGTCTGCGCAAAATGCAGTCCTTCGACGCCGATATTCCTAAGATTGCGCTGATGCCGCAAAGTACCAGCGATGTGCTGACGTTGCTTGCCGCGACCCTGGAGATGCAGGAGCAGTATGCCGATCGTCCAATCATCACGATGTCGATGGCAAAAACTGGCGTAATTTCTCGTCTGGCTGGTGAAGTATTTGGGTCGGCGGCAACTTTTGGTGCGGTAAAAAAAGCCTCTGCGCCAGGGCAAATCTCGGTAAATGATTTGCGTACGGTATTAACTATTTTACATCAGGCATAAGCAATAATATTTTCGGCGGGAATACCCTCTCCCGCCGAACTAAAAAAAGTATTTTTAACCGTATTTAATAAAAATATTTCGTGAGTCTCTGTGCGCTAATTCTCCATCTGGCGTAGGGAAAATCACACCTGAATCAGGAATTAACAATGAAACCTGTAAAACCACCTCGTATTAATGGACGAGTGCCGGTCCTGTCGGCACAGGAAGCGGTGAATTATATTCCCGACGAAGCAACACTTTGTGTGTTAGGCGCTGGCGGCGGTATTCTGGAAGCCACCACGTTAATTACTGCTCTTGCTGATAAATATAAACAGACTCAAACACCACGTAATTTATCGATTATTAGTCCAACAGGGCTTGGCGATCGCGCCGACCGTGGTATTAGTCCGCTGGCACAAGAAGGTCTGGTGAAATGGGCATTATGCGGTCACTGGGGACAATCGCCGCGTATTTCTGATCTCGCAGAACAAAATAAAATTATTGCTTATAACTATCCACAAGGTGTACTTACACAAACCTTACGCGCCGCCGCAGCCCACCAGCCTGGTATTATTAGTGATATTGGCATCGGAACATTTGTCGATCCACGCCAGCAAGGCGGCAAACTGAATGAAGTCACTAAAGAAGATCTGATTAAACTGGTCGAGTTTGATAACAAAGAATATCTCTATTACAAAGCGATAGCGCCAGATATCGCCTTCATTCGCGCTACCACCTGCGACAGCGAAGGCTACGCCACTTTTGAAGATGAGGTGATGTATCTCGACGCATTGGTTATTGCCCAGGCGGTGCACAATAACGGCGGTATTGTGATGATGCAGGTGCAGAAAATGGTTAAGAAAGCCACGCTGCATCCTAAATCTGTCCGTATTCCGGGTTATCTGGTGGATATTGTGGTGGTCGATCCGGATCAAACCCAACTGTATGGCGGTGCGCCGGTTAACCGCTTTATTTCTGGTGACTTCACTCTTGATGACAGCACCAAACTTAGCCTGCCCCTAAACCAACGTAAATTAGTTGCACGGCGTGCATTATTCGAAATGCGCAAAGGCGCAGTGGGGAATGTCGGCGTCGGTATTGCTGACGGCATTGGCCTGGTCGCCCGGGAAGAAGGTTGTGCTGATGACTTTATTCTGACGGTAGAAACAGGTCCGATTGGCGGTATTACTTCACAGGGGATCGCCTTTGGCGCGAACGTGAATACCCGCGCCATTCTGGATATGACGTCCCAGTTTGATTTTTATCACGGTGGTGGTCTGGATGTTTGTTATTTGAGTTTTGCTGAAGTCGACCAGCACGGTAACGTCGGCGTGCATAAATTCAATGGTAAAATCATGGGCACCGGTGGATTTATTGATATCAGTGCCACTTCCAAGAAAATCGTGTTCTGCGGCACATTAACTGCGGGCAGTTTAAAAACAGAAATTACCGACGGCAAATTAAATATCGTCCAGGAAGGACGGGTGAAGAAATTTATTCGGGAACTACCGGAAATAACTTTCAGCGGAAAAATCGCTCTCGAGAGAGGGCTGGATGTTCGTTATATCACTGAGCGCGCCGTATTCACGTTAAAAGAAGACGGCCTGCATTTAATCGAAATCGCTCCTGGCGTCGATTTACAAAAAGATATTCTCGACAAAATGGATTTCACCCCAGTGATTTCGCCAGAACTCAAACTGATGGACGAAAGATTATTTATCGATGCGGCGATGGGTTTTGTCCTGCCTGAAGCGGCTCATTAACAGGAGTATAATGATGGATTTCTCTTTAACTGAAGAACAAGAACTGCTGCTGGCCAGTATTCGCGAACTGATTACGACTAACTTTCCGGAAGAGTATTTCCGCACCTGCGATCAAAACGGGACATACCCGCGTGAGTTTATGCGGGCACTGGCGGATAACGGTATTTCCATGCTTGGCGTGCCGGAAGAATTTGGTGGTATCCCTGCGGATTACGTCACCCAAATGCTGGCGCTGATGGAAGTGTCAAAATGCGGTGCTCCGGCATTTTTGATTACCAATGGTCAATGTATTCACAGTATGCGCCGTTTCGGTTCTGCAGAGCAGCTACGTAAAACGGCAGAGAGCACCCTGGAAACGGGTGATCCCGCCTATGCCCTGGCATTGACAGAGCCAGGCGCAGGCTCAGACAACAACAGTGCCACTACCACTTACACGCGTAAAAACGGCAAGGTTTACATCAACGGACAGAAAACCTTTATTACCGGTGCGAAAGAGTACCCATATATGCTGGTGTTGGCGCGCGATCCGCAACCGAAAGATCCGAAAAAGGCCTTTACTCTGTGGTGGGTCGACTCCAGTAAACCCGGCATTAAAATCAATCCACTGCATAAAATCGGCTGGCATATGCTCAGCACCTGCGAAGTCTATCTCGACAACGTGGAAGTTGAAGAGAGCGACATGGTGGGCGAAGAAGGAATGGGTTTCCTCAATGTGATGTACAACTTTGAGATGGAGCGCCTGATCAACGCCGCGCGCAGCACCGGCTTTGCCGAATGCGCATTCGAAGATGCCGCCCGCTATGCCAACCAGCGTATCGCTTTTGGTAAGCCCATTGGTCATAACCAGATGATCCAGGAAAAACTGGCGCTGATGGCGATTAAGATCGACAACATGCGCAACATGGTGTTGAAAGTGGCATGGCAAGCCGATCAGCATCAGTCACTGCGCACCAGCGCGGCGCTGGCAAAACTGTACTGCGCACGTACCGCAATGGAAGTCATTGATGATGCGATTCAAATCATGGGCGGTCTGGGCTATACCGATGAGGCGCGCGTCTCCCGCTTCTGGCGTGATGTCCGTTGTGAACGTATCGGCGGCGGTACAGACGAAATTATGATTTACGTAGCAGGTCGGCAGATCCTGAAAGATTATCAGAACAAATAATCTGCAGGCGGCGCAGCTTCTTAACAAACTGCGCCGCCAGATTTATCCGGCAAGACTTACTGGTTGAGGAAATTCAGATAGGATTTCTTGTTCCGCAAAACAGTTTTTAAATTGCCTGCGGTAATCGCTGGGCGAACAGCCGACATGGCGCAAAAACAGTTTGGCAAAGTGATCGACATTTTCATAACCCACACGCCAGGAAATCTCTGCCTGTGATAATTCAGTATTAGTGAGTGACCATTTCGCTTCCGTCATACGCCGTTGAATAACATAGTTAATAGGGGAAATACGATACTCTTTGGTAAATTCATGGCAGATATAACTGACGCTGGCACGAAATTTTTTCGATAACTGCTCTAAAGTGATTTTTTCGCGATAGTTATTATTCAGATAGAAAAGAATATCTTTTATCAGAACATCTTTTTTAATATATCCC
>OFMG01001642.1_pt1 | contig 15211 bp, 10 predicted proteins | sample 1541751 | NCBI WGS metagenome assembly OFMG01 (sample SAMN04209232, study PRJEB22552) | human gut metagenome | biome: gut; material: feces | host: Homo sapiens | place: USA: Oklahoma
GCCCGCGACGCCGACCACCTGATCTATATCCGCTCGCCGCGCCACGACATGCAGCTGCTGGACGAGGTGCGCCGCGCCGTGGAAAGCAACAAGGCGCAGAAGATGCTCTTCATACTCCACTGCTACGGCTCACACTTCAGCTACCACCAGCGTTACCCGCGCGAGTTCGCGCATTTCCGCCCCGACGACGACGTGGCGATCTCGCGGGAACACGTGCAGACGCTCCGCAACGCCTACGACAATTCGATTCTCTACACGGATTTCTTCCTCTCGGAAACGATCCAGTACCTGCGCGGACTGCGCGGGACTTCGTCGGCGCTGCTCTACTGCGCCGACCATGGCGAGGACATCCTCGACGACAGGCGCGAACGCTTCCTGCACGCTTCGCCCACGACGACGGCCTACCAGCTCTACGTCGCTTCGCTGGCGTGGTTCTCCGACGCTTACCGGCAGAATTTCCCCGACAAGGCCGCTGCCGCCGAGGCAAACGCCACGGTACCCGCCACGACCCACGCGCTGTTCCACACCATGGCCGACATGGCTTCGATCCGGGGGAATTACATCGACACGGGCGTGTCGCTGGTCAACGCGGGCTACGACCGCACCCGGCCGCGCCGTTATCTGAACGACCACAACGAGGCCGTACCCTTCCGCAAGACGGGCCTCGCCGGGGAGGACATGGAGGTATTCCGCAAATTCGGCATCGAGCCCTGACCTGCACCCGTGCCCGCCCGGCTTGCCGCGGGAGCACCCCGCATGCGGCACGAAAACAACAAAGGCTGCCCGCAAGGACAGCCTTTGTTGCGTCTTTGTAGTCGGCGATTATTTCGCAGCCTCTACGGAAACCTTGCGGAATTCCTTCATCAGCTTCGAAATCTCCAGTGCTGATTTGCGGGCACGCGTACCGGCGGCCTTGTTGCCTTTCTCTACCTGTGCTGCTGCATTTGCTGCGAATACCTCGTACTCGGCATTGATCTTTGCTACTAATTCTTTCATAACTTTTATATTAATTTGGGTTTGTTATCAACGCAAAGATATAAAAATTATCTAAACATCATCATTTGCAGTTAAAAAAATCAGCTTTTTTTAGCATATAATCCCCTTTTTAACTAGCTGTCACCCTGTTCACGGTACGTTTTTTGCCCCTGCAAGGGTGTAAAACATCCCGGTATGAACAGACTTTTCCTTATCACGGGGCTGCTCGCCGTACTCCTCGCGGGGTGCCGCAGGCACAAGCCCGAAACCGCCATGCCCCCGCTCAGGGTCGGCGTGGCCGAAGCCGTCACGGACAGCGTTCCCAACCGCATGGAGTTCATCGGTTACCTGGCGAGCAATTTCGATGCGGTGATCCAGCCGCGCGTGAACGGCTACCTGCTTACGAAGCAGTTTGCCAACGGTATGCCCGTGAAGCGCGGGCAGCTGTTGTTCACGATCGACCCCGACCAGCTTTCGACCTCGATGCTCGCAGCCGAGGCTGCCCTGCAATCGGCCCGGGCGCAGGCGATCGAAGCCCGCAACAACTACGACCGCGCCGTGCCGCTGGCCAGGATCAACGCCATCAGCCAGTCGCAGTTGGACCAGTATACGGCCCAGTACAAAGCCGCCGAAGCCACCGTCCGCTCGGCCGAGCAGACCCTCAGCAGCGCCCGCATGAACGTCGGCTATACGGAGCTTCGCTCGCCCATCGACGGTATCATCTCCAACACCTCGGCACACGTGGGCGACTACGTGGGCCCGGGCACGCAGTTCGGGGTGCTGACGACCATTTCGAACATCGACACGCTGACCGTCGACGTGGCGATCCCGATGGCGCAATACCTGCGCTCGGCGGGGCCGCGCACCTCGATCTTCGACAACGCGGGACTGCTCACCGACATTCGCCTGATGCTGGCCGACGGCACGGAATACCCCTATGAGGGGCTTTACGACTATACGCGCAAGGACGTGTCGAGCACGACCGGGACGCTCGTGCTGGTAGTGATGTTCCCCAACCCCGACCGTTCGCTCAAACCCGGGCAGTTCGCCCGTGTGGAGGCCAGCGTCGGCCCCGTACGGCCGCGCGTGGTCGTGCCGCAGGCGTGCGTGAGCCAGGCGCAGGGCGTCAATTCGGTCTGGGTGGTACGCCCCGACAGCACGGCCATGTACCGCCGGGTGATCCCGGGCGACACGTACGGGTCGATGTGGTGCATTGACGAAGGGCTCATCGACGGGGAACTGGTGGTAACGGCCGGGCAGCAGAAACTGCACAACGGCATGAAGGTCATCCCCGAAAAAAAGTGACGCCATGGAGAAATTTTTCGTTTCGCGCCCGATCTTCGCCCTGTCGCTGGCCATCGTCATCGTCATCGTGGGGCTGATTTCGATCCTGAACCTGCCGATCGAACAATACCCCGACATCACGCCGCCCGTGGTCGAGGTCTCGGCCACGTACGACGGCGCCGATGCCGAGACGGTCAACAACGCCGTGGCGACGCCCGTGGCGCAGAGCGTCATGGGCGTGAACGACATGCTCTACCTGCAGACCACCAGCGCCAACGACGGTTCGATGGTCATGCAGGTGACCTTCGACATAGGCTCCGACCCCGACCTGGACGCCATCTTCACGCAGAACAACGTCTCTTCGGCCACCGCACAGCTCCCGGCGACGGTCACCAAGCAGGGCGTCACCACGCGCAAGACCATGACCGGCTTCCTGCTGGTCTTCTCGCTGCACAGCGACGGACGCTACGACGCCGAGTTCCTCTCCAACTACGCTTACATCAACCTCCAGAACGAGCTGCTCAAGATCGACGGCGTAGGCAAAGTGTCGATCATGGGCGCCGGCGAGTACGCCATGCGCGTATGGCTCAAGCCCGACGTGCTGAAATACTACGGCATCCCGGTTTCGGCCGTCACCGCGGCCATCGAGAACCAGGGAGGCATCTACCCCGCCGGGCAGTTCGGGGCCGAACCCGCGCCCGACGGCACCACCTATACTTATACGGTGACCATGCCGCCGCAGATCACCACCCCCGCGCAGTTCGGCGACATCGTGGTCGTCACGACTTCGGAAGGCCAGCAGATCCGGCTGTGCGATGTGGCCGAGGTTTCGCTCGGCAGCCAGAGCTACGGCGTGAGCTCGCTCTTCGAGGGCAAGCCCACGGCCATGATCGTCGTCTACCAGCAGCCCGGCAGCAACGCCGTGGAGGTGGGCAAGAAGGTCAGGGCGGCGATGGCACGGCTCGAAAAACGCATGCCCGACGGCATTGCGGCCACCACGATCGTCGACACCACGACCAGCATCGACGCCGGTATCCGGGACATATTCCACACGCTGGTGATCGCCCTCATCCTGGTGATCTTCATCATCTACCTCTTCATCCAGGACTGGCGGGCGACCGTCATCCCGCTCGTGGCGATCCCCGTCTCGCTCATCGGGGCCTTCGCGCTCTTCCCGCTGCTGGGCTTCTCGGTCAACATCATCTCGCTGCTGGGGCTGGTGCTGGCCATCGGCCTGGTGGTCGACGACGCTATCGTGGTCGTCGAGGCCGCGCAGGTCAATATCGCCGCCGGCATGCGACCCCGCGCCGCGGCGCTCGAAGCCATGAAAAACGTCGCCTCGCCCATCGTCGCCACGACGGTCGTGCTGCTGGCCGTATTCGTCCCCGTGTCGTTCACGGGCGGCATCACGGGGCGGCTGTTCCAGCAGTTCTCCATCACGATCGCCGTCTCGGTAGTGATCTCGGCATTCAATGCCCTGACGCTCTCCCCGGCGCTTTGCGCCCTGCTGCTGCGCCGCCGCGAACCACCGCAGAAAGGCTTTTTCGCCGCCTTCAACCGCTCCTTCTCCCGCAACATGGATCGCTATACGGCCTTTACGCCGACGCTTATCCGCCACGTGACGCGCACGGGCGTATTCATAGCCGTGGTACTCGCGGTCATCTTCGTCGTATGGCGCAAGCTGCCCGCGGGGTTCCTCCCCGAGGAAGACCAGGGCTACGTCATGGTGATGGTCTCCACGCCCGAAGCCTCGGCGCTTCCCGTCACGCAGGCCGCCATGGAAGAGGCCGACGCCGTGATCCGCACCCTGCCCGAAGTGGCCTCGACCTCGTTCGCCGCGGGTTTCAACATGATGGCGGGCATCGCCTCGACCGACAGCGGCATCATCTTCGTCTCGCTGGTCGACTTCGCCGACCGCAAACTCTCGGCCATGGAAATCGCACAGAAACTCACCGACGAGCTGTACGTCGCCGTGCCGGGAGCCGAGTGCTATGCCTTCATCCCGCCCTCGATCCCCGGGCTGGGCATCACGTCGGGCGTATCGGTCGAGGTGCAGGATCTCGAAGGGCGCGGCACGGCCTACCTGCTCGCCCAGGCCGGACGGCTGATGGATTCGTTGCGCAAACAGCCCTCGATCGCCTCGGTGACCACGCAGTTCAACGCGGGCGTCCCCCAGCGGCGGCTGCGCATCGACAAGGAGCAGGCGCTGGCTTCGGGCGTGGACTTGGGCGTACTTTACGGCGACCTGACGACCCTGCTGGGCGGCGCCTACGTCAACAACTTCTCGCGTTTCGGCAAGCTCTACCAGACCTATATTCAGGCGGCCCCCGAATACCGGATCGACAAACGTTCGCTCGACAATTACTACGTCGCCTCGTCCTCGGGCGAGAGCGTGCCCGTATCGTCGTTCGTGGAGGTGGTCGACACGGTGGGCGTGGAATACGTCTCGCAGTTCAACCTCTACCGCTCGATCTCCCTCACGGTGACGCCCGCGGCGCGCGCCTCGACCACGACCGTCATGCAGGAGATCACCCGTACGGCCGGCGAGGTGCTGCCCGACGACATCGGCACGGCGTGGAGCGGCACCTCCTACCAGGAAGCCAATGCCTCGAAGACGGGCGGGCTGGTCTACCTGCTGGCGCTGGTGTTCGTCTTCCTGGCCCTCGCGGCGCTCTACGAGTCGTGGGGACTGCCGCTGGCGATCCTGATGAGCGTCCCCGTCGCGGTGCTGGGCGCCGTGCTCTTCATCGGGGTATCGCACCTTTTGGACGCCTTCTTCGTCAACGACGTCTACATGCAGATTTCGCTGGTCATGCTCATCGGCCTGGCGGCCAAGAACGCCATCCTGGTCGTGGAGTACGCCGACCGGCTGTTCAACGAAAAGGGCCTGTCGCTGATGGACGCCGCGATCGGCGCCGCCAAACTGCGCGTGCGGCCGATCATCATGACCGCCTTCGCGTTCATCCTCGGCGTCATGCCGCTGGTATTCGCCAGCGGGGTCTACGCCACGGCACGCAACATCATGGGCGTGGCACTGGTGGGCGGTATGCTGTTCGCCACGCTGCTGGGCATCTTCGTCTACCCGGCACTCTACTATTTCGTAGGGCGCATCGGGAATTTCGAACGCCGCCGCGAACGCAAAAAACAGGAGGAAAAACTATGAAAACCGGATACCTTACCGTAATCTTCGCGCTCGCCTGCGCGGCCTGCACACCCCGTTTCTACCCGCCAAAGGTCGACGTGCCCGACGGCTACCTCTACGGCGAAGGCTTCCCGCGGGACACCGCGGCGCTCGCCTCCGACTGGTGGCGGCTGTTCGGGGACACGGTGCTCGACAACCTCGTGCAGCGGGCGCTGGAGAACAACCGCGACGTGGCCGTAGCGGCTTCGCGCGTGGAAGAGGCGCGGCAGAACCTCGGCGTCGTGCGGGCGCAGTTCCTGCCCCAGGTGGGCATAGGCGTCACGGCCGAGGGGGAATACACGCCGCAGACCAAGATCGTACAGACCTACGCCGTCGAACCGTCGCTCTCGTGGGAAATCGCCCTGTTCGGGCAGCTGCGCAACGCCAAACGGGCGGCCAGGGCGCAGATCGCCTCCTCGGAATGGGCGCTGCGGGGCGTGCGGCTGTCGCTGGCCGCGGAGGTCGCCACGACCTACTTCACGCTGCTCGAATACGAACGCGACCTGGCGATCGCCCGGCGCAGCTGCACCCTGCGGCGCGAATCGGCCGCACTGATCGACTCGATGTTCCGCTACGGCATGTCGGACGGCGTGGCGCTGGAGCAGGCACGCAGCCTGGTCTATACGGCCGAGGCGGACATCCCGCAATACGAGCGCGCCGTGAAGCAGACGCGGCTGTCGCTCGACATCCTGTTGGGCGAAACGCCGCAGGCGGCGGACAGCACGGGCTCGGGGCTGCGCCTGCTCGCAGACCGCCATCCCGCCGACATCCCCGTAGGGCTTCCGTCGGAACTGCTCAAGCGGCGCCCGGACATCATGGAGGCGCGTTACAATATGCTCCAGGCGGCCGCGAATGCCGGGGTCGCACGCGGGGCAAGATTCCCGTCCATCGCACTGACAGCCAAAGGAGGAATAGCCTCCAACTCGATCAAAGGTTTAACTGCGGCAAACCCTTGGGCGTGGGATGCGCTGGGCTCGCTCACGCAACCCCTGTTCGCCTTCGGCAAGCTGCGCCGCTCGGAGATGGCGGCCATGGAGCGTTATACGCAGGCGGCAAAGACTTACGAGCAAACCGTACTGACGGCATTCGCAGATGTCGAGAAGGCGCTGGTCGCCATCGCCACCTACCGCACCCAGACAGAGCGTTCCTGCGAACTGGTCGTTTCGAACGACCGCATTGCCACCATGACGCAGGCGCTCTACCGCAGCGGGCTGTCGGACTACCTCGACGTGATTGACGCCGAGCGGAGCCTCTACCAGTCGCAGATGGAGCTGGTGAACATCGCGGCACAGCAGTACATCAACTACGTGAACCTCTGCAAGGCACTGGGCGGCGGGTGGTAAGGCCGCCCGAATATACCCACAAATGGGGATTGCATATCCGGCCGCAAAGTCGTATCTTTGGCGCCAAAACTAAAGAGCGACAATGCGTTTATCCGAACTTAAAACCGGCGAGTCGGCCACGATCCTCAAGGTGACGGGCCACGGAGGCTTCCGCCGGCGCATCATGGAGATGGGATTCGTTCGCGGGCAGCGGGTCGAAGTACTGCTCAACGCACCCCTGAAAGACCCGATCGAATATAAAATCATGGGCTACGACATCTCGCTGCGCCGTACCGAGGCCGACATGGTCGTCGTACTCTCCGACAGCGAAGTGAACGAATACCTTGCCGGAGGACATCACCACCACCGCCATCATCCCGGGCACCGCCACGGGCAATGCGGCTGCGGAACGCCGGAACAAGCCCCCGAATACCCCGCCGCCGGGACGCCGGGCGCGGACGACGACTGCGCCACGGCCGACGAGGTCATCTCGCGCCACAGCCGCACGATCGGCGTGGCGCTCGTGGGCAACCCCAACAGCGGCAAGACCTCGCTTTTCAACGCCATATCGGGCGGCCATGAACACGTGGGCAATTACAGCGGCGTGACCGTCGGCGCCAAGAGCGGGCACCGCTACTACCGCGGCTACCGCTTCGAGGTGACCGACCTGCCGGGCACCTACGCCCTTTCGGCCTATACCCCCGAGGAGCGTTACGTCCGCAGCCATATCGCCGAAAAGACGCCCGACGTCATCATCAACTCGGTCGTGGCGTCGAACCTCGAACGCAACCTTTACCTGACGACCGAGCTGATCGATATAAACCCGCGCATGGTGGTGGCTCTCAATATGTACGACGAGCTCGACTCACGCGGTTCGGAGCTCGATTACGACAACCTGGGACGGATGCTCGGCGTACCGATGGTACCCGTCGAGGCACGCAACGGCAAAGGCATCGAAGCGCTGTTGGACACCGTGATCGCCGTGTACGAGAACCAGGACGAGCGCGTACGCCACATCCACATAAACATGGGCCCCGTCATCGAAGAGGGGCTCCGGCGGCTCAAGGACGATATGAGCGACTACCGCGGCGAACTGCCCAAGGCCTTCCCGCCGCGCTACTACGCCATGAAGATGCTCGAAGGCGACAGGCAGGTCGAGGAACAGCTGCGCGGCAGCAGCCGCTACCCCGAGTGGGCGGAGATCCGCGACCGCGAGGCCAAACGCATCGCCGAAGCCCTGGGCGAGGATGTCGAGACGGCTTTCGCCAACCAGAAATACGGGTTCATTCAGGGGGCGCTCAAGGAGACCTACACCCCGGGGAAACGCGAAGAGGCCTCGGCCACGAAGCTGATCGACACCTTCGTGACGCACAAGCTGTGGGGCTTCCCGATCTTCTTTTTCCTGATGTGGCTGATGTTCTGGTGCACATTCAGCCTCGGCGCCTACCCGCAGGAGTGGATCGACACGCTCGTGGGATGGATCGGCAGCGGCGTGGACGCGCTGCTGCCCGCGGGGCCGCTGCGCGACCTCTTGGTCGACGGCATCATCGGCGGCGTGGGGGCAGTCATCGTCTTCCTGCCCAACATCATGATCCTCTACCTGTTCATCTCGTTCATGGAGGACTCGGGCTACCTGGCGCGCGCCGCGTTCATCATGGACCGCGTGATGCACCGCATCGGCCTGCACGGCAAATCGTTCATCCCGCTGATCATGGGCTTCGGCTGCAACGTCCCGGCCATCATGGCCAGCCGGACGATCGAGAGCCGAAGCAGCAGGCTGATAACCATACTTATAACCCCGTTCATGTCATGCAGTGCACGAATACCGATCTACCTCCTGCTCGCCGGGACGTTCTTCGCCGCCGACGCCAGTCTAGTAATGATCGGGCTCTATGTGCTGGGAGTCGTGCTGGCCGTCGTCACGGCACGGCTGATGCGGCGCTTCATGTTCCCGGTGGACGAAACGCCCTTCGTCATGGAACTGCCGCCCTACCGCCTGCCGACCTGGAAGACGACGCTCACCCACATGTGGGACAAATGCGCGCAATACCTGCGCAAGATGGGAGGCATGATCCTGATCGCTTCGATGGTCGTATGGTTCCTGAGCTATTACCCCCGCAGCGAAGAGGGCGGCACGGCGGTCCACTACGAGAACTCCTACCTCGGGCGTCTGGGGCAAAGCTGTGCGCCGATTTTCAGTCCGCTGGGGCTGAACTGGAAGGCGGGCGTGGCACTGCTGTCGGGTGTCCCGGCCAAGGAGATCGTCGTCAGCACGCTCGGCGTGCTCTATTCCGACGGCGGGGAGGCGGCAACCGCCCCCGGCGCCGGCACGACGGAGATCGTCACGGGATCGGGCGAAAAGATCGAGATCGGAAACCTGCCGGAAGGCAGCATCGCCATTATCGGCGGGGCGGACGGACAGACGGCGATCCGCATTGCGGAAAACGCTGGCGCACAGGTCAGCACGGGCACGCAGGCGGGCAAGGTCGCAGAGCTGCCCGGCGAAGACGAGGAAACCGTGAACCTCTCCCGCAAGCTGCTGGCAAGCGGCGACTTCACGCAGGCATCGGCACTGGCTTTCCTGGTATTCATCCTCCTCTACTTCCCCTGCATTGCGACCATCGCCGCCATCGGCGCCGAGGCCGGGTGGAAATGGGCCGCGGCCGCCGTGGCCTACAACACGGTGCTGGCGTGGGTCGTAGCATGGGCGGTCTACCGCCTTTTCATGTGGCTCTGACATGGGGTGGCAGGACTTTGCGGTCTGGGGTATCGGCATCGCGGTCGCAGCCGTCGTAGTGCGGCGGATGTGGTGCTTCTTCAGGGGCAGGCGGCGCGGCGGATGCGCGTCGTGCGCCAGTACGCAGTGCCCGCTGAAAAAGACACTCCGCACATAAAATCACAGGCGGGCGCAACAACTTCCGGCCGGAAATGCTATCTTTGCCCCGGAATCAAGCGCACACACAATGCCCGGACTTTTTTACATCCTTCTTTTCTGGCTGATCGGCAATGCATTGAGCATCCTCACCGGAGGTTATGTTTCAGGTAACATCATCGGCATGATCCTGCTCTTCGCAGCCTTGTGCCTGCATTGGGTCAAAGCCGAAACGGTTCGTCCCGCAGCCCGGTTCCTGCTGGGGGCCATGGCACTCTTCTTCGTCCCCTACGGCGTAGGGCTGATGGACTCCTACCGCGTGATCCTCGACAACCTGTGGGCGATCGTAATCTCGGGCATCGCCTCGACGATCATCGTCCTGCTGGTGACGGGGCAGACGTTCCAGAGCCTGAACCGCCGCTCGCGCCTGCGCCGCATCCGGCACCTTCGTGAAACCGCCGTAAACACCCCGGACAATGATTGACAAGGCGTTCCTCTCCACCGACCTCTTCCTGCTGACGCTCACCGTGGGGCTTTACTGCCTCGGGACGGCGGTCTACCGCCGCATCCGGATGCCGCTGCTGCATCCCGTGCTGCTCACGTTCGTCGCCGTCATCGTATTCCTCCGTGCGGCGGACATCGGCTATGCCCGCTACCAGGAAGCCACGGGCATCCTCGACTTTGCTCTGGGCATGTCGGTCGTCGCACTCGGCTACCTGCTCTACGAACAGGTCGAACAACTGCGCGGAAGCCTGCTCCCGGTCGGCATTGCCACCCTTGCGGGTTGCGTGGCGGGCGTGCTGAGCGTCGTATATATCGCCATGGCGTTCGGCGCCGGACGCGAGATACTCAACTCGATAGCCCCCAAGTCGGTCACCGTGCCCATCGCCGTGTCGGTTTCGGGGCCGCTGGGCGGCATCGTCCCCGTCACGTCGGTCGTGGTGTTCTGCGTGGGGATCTTCGGCAGTATCTTCGGCGAGTGGATCCTGCGCCGCTGCGGCGTGCGGGATGCCGAAGCCCGGGGGTTTGCGCTGGGAGCCGCGGCGCACGGCATCGGTACGGCGCGCGCCATCGAGATGGGAGCCGTCGAAGGAGCCCTGAGCGGGCTGGCGATGGCCCTGATGGGACTGGCCACGGCGCTGCTGATGCCGCTGATGGAGCGGTATCTGTATTAGCAGTAAGCCCTGCGGCAGGCGGACGGGCATATATCGGGCTCATAAAAGTCGCATCAAAGTTTTTTAAATTCTATAATAAATACTACTTTTGCACAATTACTGGCAATTCGTACAAAAGTAGGTTAATATGGAGTGGTTACACACCTTGTTCTTCGGCAACGGCATCGCCCATGCCGTGCTGACCTTCGCGTTGGTCATCACCATCGGCATTCTGCTCGGAAAAGTTAAAATCGGCGGCGTCTCGCTCGGAATCACGTGGATTCTGTTCGTGGGCATCGTCCTGAGTCATTTCGGAATGACGGTGGACGGCGAGGTCAGGCACTTCGTGCAGGAATTCGGGCTGATTCTGTTCGTCTTCTCGATCGGTCTGCAAGTCGGACCGGGATTTTTCGCATCGTTCAAACACGGCGGCATGACGCTGGTCATGTGTGCCGTAGCGATCGTACTGCTGGGCGTGGCGACGGCCTATGTAGTTCATCTGGCGACGGGCACGCCGATTCCGACGATGGTCGGCATCCTTTCGGGCGCCGTGACCAACACCCCCGGACTGGGCGCCGCACAGCAGGCTTACGCCGATGCGTCGGGGATCGAAGACCCCACGATCGCGCTGGGTTACGCCGTGGCCTATCCGCTCGGCGTCGTGGGCATCATATTCACGATGATCTTCATCCGCTACGCCCTGCGCGTGAAGTTCGAAAAGGAGGACGAGGGGCTGGCGGCGCTGAGCCGTGAACACAAGCTCGCCGACAAGGTTTCGGTCGAATTCACCAACAAGACGCTCGACGGCCGCACGGTGGCCTATGTCCGCGACCTGATCAACCGTCAGTTCGTCATATCGCGCATCCTGCGTCCCGACGGAACGATCTCGATGGCCGATGCGGAGAGCGTGATACATATCGGCGACCGGCTGTGGCTGATCTCGCAGGCCGAGGACATCGAGGCGATCGTGGCCTTCTTCGGCCGCCGCGTGGAGATGACCGACGAGCAGTGGGGCAACAATACGCCCAATGCCGAGCTGGTGTCGCGCCGCATCCTGATTACGAAATCGTCGCTCAACGGCAAGAAATTCTCCGACCTGCGCCTGCGCACGAAATACGGCATCACCATCACGCGCGTAAACCGCGCGGGCGTCGATCTGATCCCCTATCAGGGCTTGGAACTGCAGGTCGGCGACCGTGTGATGGTCGTAGGGCCCGCGAAAGCCGTGGCGCAGGTGGCCGACGTATTGGGCAACTCGCTCAAGAAGCTGAACCAGCCTAATTTGGTGACGATCTTCGTAGGTATCGCTTTAGGTGTGCTGCTGGGGTCGATTCCGCTGCTCAACGTACCCCAGCCCGTGAAGCTCGGACTGGCAGGAGGCCCGCTGATCGTGGCCATCCTGATCGGACGCTTCGGTACGCATTTCCACCTGGTCACCTACACTACGATGAGCGCCAACCTGATGCTGCGCGAAATCGGCATCGCGCTGTTCCTCGCGGCGGTGGGCATCGGCGCGGGCGACGGATTCATCGACGCCATCGTCGACGGCGGTTACCGCTGGATCGGATACGGTGTCGCCATCACCGTCCTGCCGCTGATAATCGTCGCGCTGGTAGCGCGGCTGTGGCTCAAGATGAACTACTACACGCTGATGGGACTTATCGCCGGATCGACGACCGATCCCCCGGCGCTGGCCTACGCCAATGCGACGGCAGGCAACGACATGCCGGCCGTGGGTTATTCGACGGTCTATCCCGTAGTGATGTTCCTGCGCGTGCTGACAGCGCAGATATTCATCCTCTTCTCGCTGTAAGCGGGACGGTTCGTAAAAAATGTTACGAACTGTTACCCGTCCCGCATGTCGCTCAAAAGCAGTTTGGGGCGAGAAATGAAGCGGCGGAGAGAGTCGGATGGCAGATAAAATTCAACGATGGCTTTTAAATTTTAATCGGAATACCTATCTTTGCTGCTGGCAAAAATCCAAACACCCTTATACTATGGCAAAAGCAGTCAACATCGCCCGTTCCCATCGGTTGGACGGCATCGGAGAGTACTATTTTTCGCGCCGTCTGCGCGAGATCGCCGAAATCGAAGCGGCAACGGGCCGTCAGATCGTGAAACTCGCTATGGGCAGCCCCGACCTGCCCCCGCACCAGTCGGTCATCGACCGCCTCGCAAAGGAGGCACAGCGCCCCGACGTACACAAATACATGTCTTACAAGGGAGAACCCATCCTGCGCAAGGCTTTTGCGGACTGGTATAAGAAATGGTACCGCACGGAACTGGACTACAACAACGAAGTACTGCCCCTGATCGGCTCGAAGGAGGGCATCATGCACATATGCATGACGTTCCTCAATAAGGGCGACAAGGTGCTCGTGCCCAACCCCGGCTACCCCACCTACTCGGCTGCCGTGCGCCTCTCGGGCGGCGAGATGGTTCCCTATGCGCTGAACAAGCAGACCGGCTTCTACCCCGACTTCGAGGCGATCGAGAAGGCCGGGTTGGACGGCGTGAAGATGATGCTGGTCAACTACCCCAACATGCCGACGGGCCAGACCCCGACGATGGAGCTGTTCCAGAAAATCGTGGATTTCGGAGCCCGGCACAACATCCTGATCGTGCACGACAACCCGTACAGTTTTATCCGCAATGCCGCCGCCCCGATCTCGATCATGGAGGCCGAGGGCGCACGCGACGTCGCACTGGAGATGAACTCGCTGTCGAAAGGCCACTCGATGGCCGGCTGGCGCGTGGGCGTCGTCGTGGGCAAGAAAGAGTGGATCGACTCGATCCTGACGTTCAAGTCGAACATGGACTCGGGCATGTTCTACCCGATCCAGGCGGCGGCCGACACGGCGCTGGCTTTGGGCGAAGAGTGGTTCAAGGAGCTGAACGACATCTATTACGGCCGCGAGAAGCAGGCCTATGCGCTGCTCGACGCGCTGGGATGCAAATACCGCGAGCACCAGGCCGGCCTGTTCGTATGGGCCGAGCTGCCCGAGTCGTATGAGGGCGACAGCTTTGCGTTCTCGGACGAAGTGATGGACAAATGCGACGTGTTCCTGACCCCGGGCGGCATCTTCGGCTCGGAGGGCAACCGTTACATCCGCATCACCCTCTGCTGCCCCGAGGAATTGCTGAAAAAAGCTACGGACAATATCATCGCCAAGTTCGGGAAATAACTCCCGGGCAATACGGAATAAGGCGCTCCCCTCGCGGACATCGGTTCCCGAGGGGAGTTTTTTTCAGGCAGCTTTCCGGCGAAGAGGGGCCCCCGGCGTAAAGCGCGATCCCGCAGCGGGAAGAAGCTGCAACCGACGACTCTAGAAAAGAGGGGACGGAGCCCTGTCCCCCGAAACCCGAAACAGACGCATATGGAGATAAAATCACTGGAAAATACATGTTTCGGCACGCTGTTCGAGGCATTCGGCCAGGCATTCGCCGATTACGAAGTCCAACTGGACGAAACGCAGCTCCGGCGCATGCTGCGAAGGCGCGGTTTCGATCCCCGCCTGTCGTTCGCCGCGTTCGACGGGGAGCGGATCGCCGCGTTCACCCTGAACGGGACAGGGAATTTCAACGGTCTGCCGACAGCCTACGACACCGGCACGGGAACCCTCGAAGCCTATCGCGGGCAGGGGCTCGCCGCAAAGGTCTTCGAACACTCCATTCCCTATTTGCGGGAGGCCGGAATCCGGCAATACCTGCTGGAAGTCCTGCAACACAACACAAAGGCGGTATCGGTCTACCGGAAGCTCGGGTTCGAAACGGCGCGTGAATTCAATTATTCCATACAACAGGACGCGCAGGTGCACCTCGGCCCGAAAATCCCGGACATTGCCTGTACGGTAACGCCCGTCGATGTGGGACGGTTCGCCCCCGACCCGCAGTTCTGGGATTTCATGCCCTCCTGGCAGAACAGCCCCGAGGCCATAAGGCGGGCTGCGGGGGACTTCGCCGGGCTGAGCGCCCGCGCAGAGGGGACACAGGTGGGATACTGCATCTTCGAACCCGTCTCGGGCGACATTGCCCTGATCGCTGTCGACAAGCGGTACAGGCGGCGGGGGATCGCCACCTCGCTGCTGCGGGAAGCGCTCCGGCTCAACAAGGCGGATTCGGTCAAGGTCATTAACACCGAGGCCGGCTGCGAATCGTTAACGGCGTTCCTGGAGGCGGCGAACATCGCCGTGACGGGGCGGCAGTTCGAAATGGTGAAAAAAATATAAGGGGGGCAAGGACAAAGCCCTCCGCACAGGGAGGGCTTTGTTCATGTACACGCGGGCGGTATGCCTACTCCTCCACGATGCGGATCGAGAGGATCAGGTCGCCGGGACGGATGTCGTCGATGACGTCCAGCCCCTCGACCACCCGGCCGAAGCAGGTGTGGCGGCCGTCGAGGTGCTGCGTCGACTCGCGGGCG
>OFMG01001653.1_pt1 | contig 15042 bp, 12 predicted proteins | sample 1541751 | NCBI WGS metagenome assembly OFMG01 (sample SAMN04209232, study PRJEB22552) | human gut metagenome | biome: gut; material: feces | host: Homo sapiens | place: USA: Oklahoma
ACTTCGAACACTTCCAACCTTAGACAAGGTGTTGCACTTCTATTTAGAACCCGGGCAAGAAGTTCGGATTCGACTATCTGCGTACGCTGGATAGCGACCCTGAGATAGCGCACCACGATCGTATCGACAATTCGCCCTATACCGGAGACGCATCGGCCTACCAAAACATCTTGGACGCAATCGACCCGGAACATCCTCAGTTCATTCAGATGGTGACGATGCAGAACCACACTCCGTATAACGATTGGTACGCCAACAACCAATTCAAGGAGTCCGACATGTCCGGTCTCGGCGAAACGGAGCGATACTCGATCGACACGTACGCCAAGGGGATCAGTCTTACCGACCAATCGACCATGGCTTTTCTCAACAAATTGGACACGCTCAATACGCCGATCACCGTAATTTTCTACGGTGATCATCTACCGAGCATCTACATGACGGCTGCGGGCGACCCGAACAACGCTCTGGCCCTGCACGAAACGGATTACTTCATCTGGTCGAATCAGGCCTCGGCCTCCAGCGGCATGAAGATCGATTCGAAAACAACCAGTTATAGCTCGTCCAACTTCTTCATGGCCACCGCAGCGGCACACATGGACGCCAAAGTAACGCCGTACCTATCATTGTTGACCAAGCTTAGCGAAGAGATCCCCGCCGAGGTCAGGCTATCGCTGCAGTCAAGTAATGCCGGCAATACGAGCTCCACATATGTCGATGCATCCGGTGCCGCGATTGACCATAAATCCCTGTCCGAAAAGGCCAAGCGTCTTCTCGAAGATTATCAGCTCGTTCAATATGACCTGACAGCGGGGAAAGGGTATCTCAAGACGACCGATTTTCTTGGCATACGGCAATAGCCGACCCACGACAGGCATGCCCCGATCACCCCTATATGGTTGGGGCGTCTCGTATGAAAGGCCCGGTCCCCGTATGCTAGACTGACTGTGTTCGCACGACGTACAAGAGGATCGGTGACGCCTGATAAACCGCTCGTTTCCGTCATAGTACCTGTATATAACGCCGAACGGTACCTTCACTATTGCGTGGATTCCATCCTTTCGCAAAGCTATGAGCATCTTGAAGTGATTCTGGTCGACGACGGCGCCAAAGACTCCTCTCCATCGATCTGCGACCAGTACGCCGACATCATCGCGTCACCGTGATCCATCAGGATAACGGAGGCATAGCAAAGGCGCAAATGCCGGTCTGGATGCCGCACATGGAGCATACATCGCCTTCGCCGATAATGACGATATTCTGGACCGCCGCAATTTCGAGCCGCTGCTGCATGCCCTGCTATCAACGAATGCCGACATGAGCAAGGCACGATGGAGGCAATTCGGCGTCTCGCAGTTGGAGGCGGTATCAGCCGAAGCCATGACAGGCGCCTCCGACCCCGACAAGATCACGGTATTCCAGAATCCCCTATATGCGTATCAAACGGTGTTCTGCAAGAGCCTTCGTCTGATGGGGGATCGTTTTGGCCGTAACACCGAAGCACGTTATTTCAACGAAGCCAATTGGTGCCGCTTATATCGTCGCGAATTGTGGGACGGCATACGCTTTCCAGAAGGTATGTACGCCCAGGATGTAATGGTCGCCGGAGAACTGTACTCGCGTATGGACAAGGTCGCCGACATCGACGTGAATCTGTACAACTGGCTGCAATCCGCTGGTTCCGTGACGCACAGCGAGCGTAGCTTCGGCTTTTACCACGACAATGCCGCGGCGGGAATCGCCAATTTCCGGCATGCGCTAAATCATGGCGTGATACCGGGGCGGAGTTACTACACCATGGTCGGATCGGTTGCAGAAGAACTCACCGCTCCGGATGCCTCAATCCCCGCGAACCAGCGGCAATATCAGGCCGACCGATCGACAATGGACCAGCTGCTCGCAGAACTCACGCTGCCGCAACGGATCGAATGCTGTCTTCTGCAGAAAATACGCCTGTTCGAGAAGCGGATCTACGATCGGAAGATCAGAAACCTGCGGTAACCGAAACTGTCCGGCATACCTGGACATATCATGTAGTCACCGCCAAACCATCATTGATATCCGTCACCCCCGGTCTCGATCTCCACAGTGGCGGATATCGTCTGAAACCGACATGTCGCCTTGTAGATGCGATTCCTGCACCAGATAGTTGGGACGGCCTTTGGTCTGCATGAAAATCCGGCCAAGGTACTCGCCAATGACGCCTAAACTCAGCAGTTGCATGCCTCCAAGCACGAGGACCACGATCAAAGTTGACGCATAGCCCGGCACGTCGACGCCGAGCGCAAGCGTACGCACCAAAACGACCAGCGCGTAGATAATAGCCGCGAGAGAGACCAAGGTCCCCATATACGTCGCCAACTTCAGGGGTGCCGTGGTAAAACCGGTGATGCCGTCCATGGCCAAGTGAAACAGCTTCAAGTAATTCCACTTGGTTTTCCCCGCCACACGTTTGTCGCGATTGTACAGGAATTCTATCTTCTTGAAACCGATCCAGCTGAACAATGCCTTCGAATTACGTTCGGACTCATCGAGCCGCTTCAACGCATCAACGCATTTGCGATCCAGCAGACGGAAATCGCCGGTATCTTTTTGAATGGCGACACCGGAAACGGACTGCAACACGTCATAGTACATGTGGCTCGTTTTCTTCTTCAGCCAACTCTCGCCCTCACGCGAGCGCCGTCGAGCGTACACATCATCGTAACCCTGCAGCCACAACGCCGCCATATCGGGAATGAGCTCCGGAGGATCCTGCAAATCCGCGTCGACGATGACCATAGCGTCCGTGTGCATTGCCTGGATACCGGCAAACATCGCCTTTTCCTTGCCGAAATTACGGGATAGAAAAATATACTCGACGTAATCATGCTCAGCGGCATACTGCCGGATTAAGGATCGGGTGCCATCCTTGGAACCGTCGTCCACGAATAACAGCAGATACCCGAATCGAGGATCATCCGAAGCCACCAATGCATCCATACGGTCGAACAGTATCGGCAGCGCCTCCTGCTCGTTGCAGCACGGAATAAGCACCGTTATCGTCTTCCGGGAACCTTTCACGGAATCGTTTTCCATACTCCGCTCCTCCTCCTTCAGCACAGCAGCAACAATACAGATAACGATATACCCCAGAAGCCCAGCATCGTATGTTCAACATGAATCAGTATGCCGGCCGCATATGATTCCTGAGGACATCTTTCGGCAGACACGTATTGATTGCGCGCGATGCACGCCTCTAGAAATTCACGATAATCAGTCCATCATGCACGGCGACGCTGCCTTTCGCCGGCCAATGGGGCATGGACTGCACGATGGCATCCGCCTTATCCATCTGTGCGCTCGAGGGATACTCGTACTTCACGCCCTGGGCATTGAGGAACTGGTTCTTCACCCAAGTTCCATGCGCAGTGGAGAACGTGATCTCGTACAAGGAACGCCCGACCAGAGCAAGCTGGCTGCTGTCATAGCAATCCTTATTGCGCTGGGGCACATGGGATCCGACGAATACGACGGGCAATTCAGGGGTCTCCCCGTACCCAAGATCGTCAATACGCATTTTAATCTCATACGACAACTGCACATCCTGGCCGTAGGTGACCGCTTCCGTGTAAAAGATACGATTCACGATGAATCCCTGATTCAGTCCTATGGCGGCTACGCACACCCAGGAGACGATCAGTCCTGCAGGGATCAAGGATGATACATAACCCGCTATATAAAACACCGCAAACGCAAACGCAAACGCATAGCTCAGCTCGGTACGCACGGAAGGCGTCGAACCCAAGATGACGGACATCAGCATCGGCGAGACACAGATGGCGACACCGATCAGCAGGCTGATCACGCCGATCTCATGCCGACCGATCCGAACAATCAGCACCACAAGAAACAGAACAAACGTGACCGAGGCGATCAACGTATAGAAGATGCCGCTGCCCGTATACATATCCTTGGCATGCAGCAGCACTGCTTGCGCAATATCTCCGACCGAGTCCTTGCCCCAACGTGATTGGTCGCTCGTGTACGAGCTTGGTTCAATACCCAGCACAGACATGACGATACGGTTGATGGCGGCGTACAGCGCATATGCGCAGGCGAAGCAAACGACGCACAAAGCCACCCAGACCCCACGTTGCTTGGATTTCCTCTCATTGCCGGTGAAACGAACAACATATATGAATGCCGTACCTGCGATGAACAAGGTAACCATGGCCAAGTACACGGAAAAAGCGACGAAAGCAAGAACAAGCGCCGTGATATAGCATGCCGCCCGTTTGGCGCCGGAATGGCTCGATCCTCGGAATACGCAAAGCAACGACAGCGCCACGAACATCATCGAAAGCGCGATCTCCGGTCCTTGCAGCAAAAAGCCGAGCTGTTCCGCGAGCACCGGCGAACACACCAGTGGAATGATGAAGAACGCCGGACGAGACCTGTTCTTTTCCGGGGCAACGGCATACAACAGATAGCTCCAAGCCAGCGCCGCCGCGCCGAAGCAAACCACCGTCAAGAACGAGGACAACACATTGTTGTACCAGTACAATCCGGTAACTTTTTTCAGCAAGATCAGGCCGTATCTGCCTAATTCGTACCACGAACCGTACAAAGCGTCAGGAACGCTGATCATCGACTGAGTATCGATGGAGAAAGTGTTGCCGAACAGCTTCAGCCCGTATCCCAGCAGCAGAAAGAACCCCGAAACCGCCACATCCACACGGTACTTCGACAGAAATGAAAAGAGCCTTTCATTCCCATGGGGTTCTTCACTCCGTATATCGCTATCTGCTTGTACCGTTGGAATCGCAAAAGCCGTCATTCACCGCATGCTAGCACACCGAGCTCAACGCATGGCACGGCCCGTTGTCTAGATGAAAGTGCAACACCCTTTAAAATGGCGCTATTGCTGTTTTGGTGGGTGTGGGTTCGTCGTTGAGCCGTTGAGGGAGTAAGTGAAGAGCGCTTTCCGGGTAGGATGTTTTCGACCAAGATAAACAAACAACCGCAAAGCGCCCGATGAACAGCATATTCAAACAGCTTCTCAACGTCAAAGGCATGATCGTCGAGGACGCGCGGATCGTCGACTCGCCGCTGCGTCCCGAGCCCGTGCTCGAGATCCGCGTGCGCCCGCGCAGGGGCATGCTCCGATGCTCCCGATGCGGCAGACGCCGTCATGGTTACGACCGGGGCGGCGGCGTGCGACGCTGGCGCCACCAGGACTTCGGCTGCTGGAGGGTCGAGCTGGTCGCCGCGATGCCCTCGCCGTTCGACGGCCTGGCGGTGATCGGCGTGGGCGAGACCGGCTGCCGCAAGGGCCACACGTATCTGACCGTGGTCGTCGATCACGAGCGGCACCGGGTGATCTGGGCGCACGACGGGGTCGGCAGGGACGTGTTCGACCTGTTCTTCAAGGCATTGACGCACGAACAGCGCGCCTCCATCCGCATCGTCACCGGGGACGGGGCCCGCTGGATTGACTCGTGCGTCGCCGAGCACTGCCCGAACGCCGAACGCGTGTCGGACGGCTTCCGCATCGTCTCCTGGATGACCGACGCGCTCGACAAGGTCAGGAAACGCCTGTGGAACCAGGCGCGCCGCGACGGCGACGAGAATGCCGCGAAGCGCATGCGCGGCGTCAAGTACGCCGTGCTGAAGAACCCCGGCGACCTGACGGACCGGCAGTTCGCGACGCTCGGCACCATCAGGAACACGGACCCCAAGGGCCAGCTCTACCGCGCCTGGCAACTCAAGGAACTATTGAGGGCCCTGCTCAAACACCCCATCGAACAGGCCCGCGGCGAACTGAACCACTGGGTGTTCTGGGCGTCCCACTCCCGCATACCCGAGATCGTCGAACCGGCGAAGAAGATCCGACGCCGCCGGCCGGACATCCTGTGCACGATCCAGCTGGAATACTCCAACGCCAGGCTCGAGGCCTTCAACAACAGAATCAAGGTCACCATCCGCATGGCCTACGGATCCCACCACGTGAACAATCTCATCGCGCTTGTTATGCTCCGCTGCGGAGGACTCGACATGCGCCTACCACAGCCGAGAACCTAACCCACGAAAACAGCAGAAGCCTCAGTTTTTATCGGATTAGGAGAAATCGCTGTAGGACCATCTCTGTGGTTTGTTACTCGACCCCATTCGTCTTAGCGAGCAGTACTACCCATCAGGGATGGTATCGGGTCGCCTTGCTAGCATGGTCATTATGGCTGAAGAACTATTCTCCCCGAAGAACATCATTGTCACTGGTGGCTGTGGCTTCATCGGTTCGAACTTCGTGCACTACGTGTACAGCAATCATCCCGATGTGCATGTCACCGTGTTGGATGCGCTGACCTATGCAGGCAACCTGGAAAACATTAAGAGCATTCTGGGCGATCGCGTGGAATTCGTGCATGGCAACATCTGCGATGCCGAATTACTCGACAAGATTGTGCCAGGCCATGATGCTATCGTGCATTATGCGGCCGAGTCCCACAACGACAACTCAATCGCTAACCCGGAGCCGTTCTTAAAGACGAACGTGGAGGGCACATTCCGCTTGCTGGAGGCGGCTCGCAAGTACGATGTGCGCTACCACCACGTGAGCACGGACGAAGTATACGGCGACTTGGCCTTGGATGATCCGGCAAAGTTCACGGAAGAAACTCCGTATCATCCGTCCAGCCCTTACAGCTCCACGAAGGCCAGCTCGGACCTGTTGGTGCGCGCCTGGCACCGCACGTTCGGCATCCGCGCCACCATCTCCAACTGCTCGAACAACTATGGCCCGTACCAGCACGTGGAGAAGTTCATCCCGCGTCAGATTACGAACATCCTGGACGGCCTTCGCCCGAAGCTGTATGGCAATGGTGAGAACGTGCGCGACTGGATCCACACGGACGACCACTCCACCGGCGTGTGGACGATCCTGACCAAGGGCCGTGTGGGCGAGACGTACCTGATCGGCGCGAACGGGGAGCGCAACAACATCACCGTGCTGCGCGACATCCTGACCGTGATGGGCCAGGATCCTGACGCATTCGACTGGGTGAAGGACCGTCCCGGCCACGACCGCCGCTACGCGATCGACTCCACCAAGCTGCGGACCGAGCTCGGCTGGAAGCCGACCCATACGGACTTCCAGAAGGGTCTGGAGCAGACCATCAAGTGGTACACGGACAACCGTGCCTGGTGGGAGCCGGCGAAGGCCGCTACCGAAGCCAAGTACAAGCAGCAGGGACAGTGATCCGATCATGGCATTTGAATTCGAGAAGGAACTGAAGGTCGAGAAGACGAACATCCCGGGCCTGTTGGTGTTTGACCTTCCGGTGCACGGCGACAACCGCGGCTGGTTCAAGGAAAACTGGCAGCGTGCAAAGATGCTGAGGCTGGGGTTGCCGGATTTCGGCCCGGTGCAGAACAACATCAGCTATAACGCCAAGAAGGGCGTGACGCGTGGCATCCATGCGGAGCCGTGGGACAAGTACATCAGCATCGCGACCGGTGAGATATTCGGCGCGTGGGTCGATTTGCGTCCGGGCGAGAGCTTCGGACAGGTGTTCACGACTCGTCTGGATCCGAGTCGTGCGATTTATGTGCCGCGTGGCGTGGGCAACAGCTTCCAGGCCCTCGAAGACGGCACCGCGTACACGTATCTGGTGAACGCGCACTGGAGCTTGGAGCAGAAGAAGACGTACACGTTCGTGAACCTCGCGGACCCTGAACTCAACATTCAGTGGCCCATCCCGCTGGAGGAGTCCGAGCGTAGCGAGGCCGACCTGCACCACCCCATGCTCAAGGACGCCAAGCCCATGAGCCCGAAGCGCACCATGGTGTTTGGTTGCAAAGGCAAGTTGGGCCGTGCCATACGACGATATGCAGATGAGCATCAATTACAGGGCTTTGAGTATCACGATACTGATACGTTCGATATTGCTGATTCTCATGCTTATGAGGGTATTGACTGGGATCTATACGGCACTATCATCAACGCGGCGGCATATACTGCCGTAGACAAGGCAGAGACTCCTGAAGGTCGTAAGGCTGCGTGGCAGACCAATGTAAAGGGAGTGGGCAATCTCGCTCGTGTCTGTACCGAGCACCGTATTACGCTCATTCATATTTCCAGTGACTATGTTTTCGATGGCTCTCAGGAATTGCACAAAGAAGAAGAGGAGTTTGCTCCGCTGGGCGTGTATGGCCAGACTAAAGCTGCTGGTGACGCGCTGGTAGAGAATGTCCCACAGCACTATCTATTGCGATCCAGCTGGGTTATTGGCGAAGGCCGTAATTTTGTGACTCGTATGATTGGCTTGGCAAATAACGGTGAACATGCAGAAGCTCCTTCTGATCAGTTTGGGCGTTTGACATTCACTGAAGATATGGCTGGTGCTATTTTCCATTTGCTGGACACTGGTGCCGCATTCGGTACTTATAATATGACCGGCTCAGGCCGTATTGTCAGCTGGTATGACATCGCGAGTATTGTATTCACGGCCGTTGGAGCTGATGGGAGCAACCTTGTTGCCAATTCTGTGGCCGAATATGCTCGGGAACATCATGCTGCCTTGCGACCGCGTAACTGTTCTCTTGATTTGAGCAAGCTTGAAGCTGCTGGCTATCATCCCAAGGACTGGGAGGAATCGCTTGCAACTTATTTGACGAAGGAGCTGGATAAGTGAAAGGCATCATTCTTGCCGGTGGTTCGGGAACTCGCCTTTATCCGTTAACCACGGTTACATCTAAGCAGCTTCTGCCGGTGTACGACAAACCGATGATTTACTATCCGTTGAGCGTGTTGATGATGGCGGGAATCAGAGACATTCTCATCATCTCCACTCCAAAGGATTTGCCGAATTTCGAGCGATTGCTCGGGGACGGTTCCCAATATGGAGTGAACTTTAGTTATAAGGTGCAGCCTTCTCCGGATGGACTCGCTCAGGCATTTATTCTGGGTGAAGAATTTATCGACGGGGAACCTTGTGCCTTGGTTCTAGGCGATAACATCTTCTATGGCAACGGATTGGGAAAGACCTTACGACGTGCTGCATCTGTTGAGCATGGTGCTACAGTGTTTGGCTATTACGTAGATGATCCGGAACGATACGGCGTGGTTGAGTTCGATGAAAACCACAGGGCTGTTTCCATCGTGGAGAAACCGCAGCATCCGGCCAGCAACTATGCGGTGACTGGACTGTACTTCTATGATGCTCGTGTTACCGAATTCGCCAAGCAAGTAAAGCCCTCCGCTCGCGGTGAGCTGGAAATCACCGATCTCAATCAGATGTACCTTAAGGACGGTTCCCTGACCGTGCAAACATTAGGACGAGGTTATGCTTGGTTGGACACCGGCACGATGGATTCTTTGTATGAGGCCGGCGAGTTTGTCCGCACCATTCAGCGGGCGCAGGGACTTCCGATTGCTGTTGCCGAAGAAATCGCGTTTGAGAATGGATGGATTACACGCGATGAATTGATGGAGGCAGCGGCTAAGTACGGTAAGTCTCCATATGGGCGGCATCTTAAGAGTGTGGCAGAAGACAGGATCATCAGCAGGCCTTCTGATGATCCACAGCAATGAGCATGGAAGGTATTGAGACAGTGAGCAAGAAAATACTCGTTACTGGAGCCGGCGGCTATATTGGCCGTCATGTGGTGAAAGCATTGCTTGATGCTGGTCAGGAAGTGATTGCTTCCGATCTACGTTTGAACGATGTGGACGACAGAGCCCAGAAGATTGTGACAAACATCTTTGAACCAGATGATGGCTTATTCGCTACGCTAGGTTCGCCGGATGTATGTTTGCATATGGCATGGCGTGATGGCTTCAAGCACAATTCTGACAATCATATGGGTGACCTCTCTAGCCACTATCGCTTTATAAAGACAATGCTTGAGAGTGGTCTGAAGCAAATTGCAGTCATGGGAACCATGCATGAAGTCGGATACTGGGAGGGCGCAATCGATGAGAACACGCCTTGCCACCCTGCTTCCATGTATGGCATTGCGAAGAATGCGTTGAGGGAAGCAACTTTGATGCTTGCCAAGGAACACAATGCTGTAGCCCAGTGGATTCGCGCCTATTACATTGTTGGAGACGATGCACGAGGAAACTCCATCTTCTCCAAGTTACTGCAGGCTGCGCAGGAAGGTAAAACTACTTTCCCCTTCACCACTGGTAAGAACAAGTATGACTTTATTAACGTAGATGAGCTTGCTCGTCAGATAGTGGCTGTGGTGTCCCAATCCGAAGTAGATGGCATCATCAATTGCTGTACTGGTCAACCCATTACGTTGGCAGAACGAGTCGAGCGATACATTAAGGACAATGATCTCAATATCACGCTCGATTACGGGGCATTCCCAGATCGTCCTTATGATTCACCTGGCGTGTGGGGTGATGCCACGAAGATTAAGCAGATTTTGTCTGCTTAATACTTTCTCATAAAGTGTTGAATGCTGAAGCGGGAGAGGACTAATCAAGCCTCTCCCGCTTCAGCATTCAACGGCCTTTGCCATAACAAATTGTTCGGGATTTTATCGTTCTATCACGAACATGCTTCTGATATATGCAAGAGTTGATTTATTGACGCGATAGAGAATTACAGAAAACACCATGATAATGGTGAAGTCGGCAAAGAATAACAGATAGGCCGCGCCTGTAGAAAGATTCGCGGGATTGACCAAATTAAAGATCTGGATGATTACCACGTGATGGACAAGAAAAATAGGGTAGGAATACCGCGAAATGGATTTCACTGGCACTTTAACTGGCTGGTAGTCAATAAAATGGGATACATAGACCAACAGCATGAATGCGGCAATACCGACAAATGTAGTCCCTAGATTGTCGACCAATAACGGATGAATTTCCTGCACCACAAGGAACGCCAAAGAAACCAGAGCCACAGGCCATGGAATCTTCTTTATGTACTGAGTGAAATACATGCCGAAAGCAAGTTCAGGTAGTCGCGTTGTCAGCAACATGGCCTTGGGAAGACCATCAAGAGAAAAATCAATTAATAGCGTGGCAGCATAGAGTGTGAGGATAACGACAAGGGAAGGAATGGGATGGTTCCTAACTCCCCATCGTAGTAGAGGGAACACGATATAGAAGACAACAATGAAACCGAGGAACCATTCACCGAGGGTATAGAACGTGGGAATTGAAGTGTTAGCGACCATGCCATCTATGCCAAGTACAGAAAAAATGATGTTTTTCTTCGGTACTCCCGGATAAGGATTACCTCGTGCTCGCAAGAACAGAAATGCGTTAGCGACAATGAACGCTATCCAGAACATTGGATACAGCGTCTTAAAACGCTTCCAATAGAAGGATTTCAGGTCGAGCTTTTCGGCTCCTCCGTGGTTATACATTAGCGCAGCGCCAGATATAATGAGAAACAGCGAGACGCCAAGACCGCCCACGTATATGCCGAAAGGCTCATACATGAAAATGGGGTGAGGCAACATGAACGGGTTGTTGAAATGTGTGATTACAATCAACACCGCAGCTATAGCACGAATGAAATCTAGATAAAACAGTCTGGGGCGGCGCTTAGTGTTCGCGTTTGCAGATTGTTTCTCTGTCGTAGGCATAGGCATCGTCGTATTTGATGTTGTCATCGACTGTTGCCTTTCAGTTCAAGCTGGTGAGCATGGGCCTTGACTAAGGTCGGGCCAATGACAGGAGTTCGTTTGACGATATTCTTAATGATACGAAGTAGCGTATTGCGGAATCGCTTGCCTTCGAGAACCGCTTGTGTAGTTTGATATAGCGTCGGTCGAATCCAAGGGTCAGTAATCGATCTTGTCATTTCACGAAGTTCGTATGACAAATTTGTAATTTCAATGCGCGCGAAACGATCCGAGAAGATATATGCGGAATAGTATCCGTTGCCTTGCGGTACGTAGCCGTACGCTCGTTCGATGAAATGGAGCATGGTTCCATCCACTTTATTGGGCTCTGGCGGGAAATCGGAATATTTCCATTCACGATCCAGTAAGCCGTGGAAAGCTTTCGGGCGGAACCAAAACATGGTACCCATGGGAGCAACAGGCTCTTTGATCACGTCAAGCGGAATGTTCTTGAAGCCGAGGTTGCTGAGTATCTCCTTTGTTCCTACGAAGTTCGGTCCCCAAGGAAATGTGTAACCAGGGAAATAATCTGCGTGATTTGGAGGCGTAGGCATGGCAATGCCCAAGCGAGGATTTTTCTCGAACAAAGCAATAACGTTGCTGACGTATTCCTTAGACGCAAGTATGTTCTCAAAACACTTGTAGGCGAATCCGTCACCGATGCTTTGAGGGGAGAGCTGAGTTACCTTCTTATCGTGGGCAAAACACACATAATCATACTGCATTAGGTTTTTGCCGCCACCAATGAGTAGGGCGCTAACGTCGCGACCACGATTTTCGATGAGACGAACATCGATGTGGTAGGGAAGACCTTCGCAACGTTTCTTCACGAGTTGCAGATTGCGTTGTGATCCGACAGTAATGATGATGTCACAGCCTTCGGGCATGGCAGTGATGTATTTGATGGTCTTATCCAACAAGTCCATGTAATACACATGAATGACCAGTGCAATGCGCTTATTGGTGGGGATTGGCACGCCAGCTGATTGCGATAGCACGTAATCAAGATGCAGGTTTTTCATCAAATCGGCCATGTTCATGGTACGCAATGCATTCTGCCAGATTAAATCGGTGTCGTAGTCAGTGTGGTCGCGCAGATACTCATATAAATCAAGTGCAGCGTTACCGACGGCCTGGGTCATAACATCTTGATAGTCGTGGAAGAACGAGCGGCGCTTAAAGATAGGACAACGTTTCTCTGCAATCAGCTTTTTGGCTGCATAGGTAATGGGCCCATAAGAGAAACCTTCGAGATCATCCGTGTTAACGTATACGTCCCATTTGAACCCTTTATCCGAGAACCGTTTAGTGAATAGCGATTCATGGAGTCCCACAGAGTCGAAGTAATCCTTAATTTTTGGAAGGTGATCCCAGTAATCATGGAAAGCTTGACTAGTGTGCAGACTTTTGCGGTAGGCGTGGAAATGTGACTGGATATGCTCGGGAAGATAGCCGTAGGGGCTACGGCCAAATGGATCAGTCGGAACCTTATGGAATTTGGTGATGCCCCAGAAATCAAGATCTCGCTGGTTCATTGCCTTGAACATTTCAGAGAACGGATAAACGGGGCCCATGATAGTGGCATTGAACAGCACTATTTCGTCGAATGTTGCTAGTTTCTCCCAACCATAGGAATCTAGCGCCGTTTTGTATGCCCATGCGTCAAGTCCTCTGTTCTCCCTGACGATAAGGTTATTCGTTCGAGAGAGGAATTTTGTGCGACCGTTGTCATCGAGCTTGCCATTGACCACGATGGTTAGTTCACTGAAGTAAGGCTCTAATCCGTCCAACAGGGTGTCCACGTAATCGTCGACAACGCCATCCTTGTCATAAAAGAAAAAGATGCCTAGGCGGTTTACTTTTCCATCGACAAGACGCATGAATTCTCCTTGCTGTTATTGTAATGAAGTCAAGACCGTATGATGGCTACAAATTTTAGCTCTTGGACAGAATATTAAAGGCCTTTCGCTGTTTGTGGTGGGTGGTGGGTCTGTTTGGTGGTACCGATCGGATAGGTTGGGGCATGGATGCCTCTCACCTGTTCACCGCCGCCCTGCAGTTGCAGTCTCCTTGGAAGGTCGAGTCCGTGGATTTCAGGGATGCGGGGGACGGCAGGCAGGAGCTGCACATCGCGATCGGTTTCGAGGTGGGCTCGCGCTTCTGTTGTCCCGAGCCGGGGTGCGGCGAGACCGTTTGCCCGGTGCATGACACCCGTGAGCGCACGTGGCGGCATCCGGACTTCTTCCAGTACAAGGCGTTCGTCCACGCCGGTGTGCCGCGGGTCTCCTGTCCCGTGCGCGGGGTGGGGACGGTTCCCGTCCCGTGGGCGAGGCCGGGCGGCGGGTTCACGCTCCTGTTCGAGGCGTGGGCCGCGGAGATGGCCCGGCACCTGCCCGCCGGCACGCTCGCCGAGCGGGTCGACGAGACCGACACCCGCCTGTGGCGGTTCATCGTGTTTTTGTTCAATAGGAAGTTGAGGTTTTAGTCACGAAGATTTTTCGGGTTTAGGCGGAAAGGCATGCCGACCACCCGTGGGCCTTAGCCTGATGGTGCTTCTAGTTCCATTCGGGAAAGGTCCGGAAAGGCAATGATCAGCATGCCCCAAATACAGTCTATCCGTTCGCGTCGCAGGAACGGTGAGTCCATCGCCTCGATAGCGCGCAGCGAGAGGGTCAGCGAGCCGACCGTGCGCAAGTATCTGAGGGTCGACGACCTGTCGGCCAGGCCGCCCGTGAGGCGACGTCGTGGTTCGGTGCTCGACGAGTGGCTGCCCGTGATCGAGGGCATGCTCGCCGAGGACCGGGAGACCTGGCGCAAGCAGCGGCATACCGCGACCCGCATCCACGAACGGCTGCGTGACGAATATGGTGCGGACGTGTCGTTGTCGACGGTGACCCGGACCGTGGCGCGGCTCAGGCGCGAGGCCGCGGCGGAGCGGGAGGCCGGTTTCCTGGACCTGTCGTGGCATCCGGGCGAATGCCAGGCGGACTTCGGCCAGGTCGACGTGCGCTACCGGGGCGTCGTGACGCGAATGCGGCATTTCGTGTTGGATTTCCCGTACTCGAACATCGGGCCGAGCCAGCTGATGCCCGGGGAGAACGCGGAGTGCACGTGCCAGGCCCTCAGGAACCTGTTCGAATGGCTGGGCGGGGTGCCCGAACGCATCGTGTATGACAACGCCGCCGGCGTCGGACGCAAATGGTTCGACGGGATCCGCCTGACCCGCCTGTTCCAGGCGTTCCAGGCGCACTACGGGTTCGAGTACACGTTCTGCAACCCGTACTCGGGACACGAGAAGGGCGCGGTCGAGGCCAGGGTCGGGGCCGTGCGCCGCAGGCTGTTCGTGCCGGTGCCCGGCGTATGGAACCTCGACAGCTTCAACCTGCGCCTGCCCGGCCGCTGCCTCGAACTGGG
>OFMG01001684.1_pt1 | contig 14611 bp, 13 predicted proteins | sample 1541751 | NCBI WGS metagenome assembly OFMG01 (sample SAMN04209232, study PRJEB22552) | human gut metagenome | biome: gut; material: feces | host: Homo sapiens | place: USA: Oklahoma
AGCATGATTTCTGTGCATCGCGAAGCGCGTTACTGTGAACGGAGTGAACAGTAACTAGTTACACAAATTTTACTTATATTTTTCAAAAAGACACGTGCAAAAGGCTTCTCTGCACGTGTCTTTCATTATTTTTGTCAGCAAAGTGTCTATAGGCCAGACACTGACAAATTATTCCTCACTGATTAAACCGGATATGCTCCGTTTTGGGTATCAGCAACCGTCTCATCCACCTTTTTCTCCTGAGCCTGACGATACTTGAAGAAGTCAGTAGCAACCTGTGGGAACAGTGCATAGGACAGAACGTCCTCATCCTGCTCTTTATACTGTGCCATCTCGCCTTCAAGTTTGCCCAGCTCATTCTCAAGAAGATCTGCCGGACGGCATGTGATCGGCTGTGTGTCACCGATACATTTCTTCTGAACTTCTGGATTGAATGGTTTTGCTGTAGCACCATATTTTCCGCTGAGAACATCTTTTGTCTCTTTGGTAACCATCTTGTATCTCTCGCCCATGAGAACGTTAAATACAGCCTGTGTACCAACGATCTGGGAAGACGGAGTAACAAGCGGCGGCTCACCAAGGTCTTTACGTACACGCGGAACTTCCTCAAGAACATCATAGAACTTGTCTTCTGCATGCTGCTCTTTCAGCTGGGAAGTAAGGTTGGATAACATACCACCTGGTACCTGATACAGAAGAGTCTTGATGTTTACGCCAAGGTTCTTCGGATTCAGAAGGCCGCTCTCAAGAGCCTCGTCACGCATTGGACGGAAGTAGTCTGCGATCTCAGCAAGAAGCTGCTGATCAAATCCGGTATCATATGGAGTGCCTTTGAAGGTCTCAACCATAACCTCAGTTGCAGGCTGGGAAGTACCCAGTGCAAATGGAGACATTGCAGTATCGATGATATCAACACCAGCTTCAACAGCTTTTAAGTAAGTCATGGAAGCTACACCAGAGGTGTAATGTGTATGAAGATCGATCGGGATCTTAACAGTCTCTTTCAGGGCTGTAACAAGCTCAGTTGCCTTATATGGAAGAAGAAGGCCGGCCATATCTTTGATACAGATAGAGTCTGCACCCATTTCCTCGATACGTTTCGCAATGCTTGTCCAGTACTCAAGAGTATAAGCATCACCAAGTGTATAGGAAAGAGCAACCTGTGCATGGCCATGCTCTTTGTTTGCAGCATGTACAGCAGTCTGAAGGTTACGAAGGTCGTTCATACAGTCGAAAATACGGATGATATCGATACCATTTGCCAGAGATTTCTGAACAAAATACTCTACAACATCATCAGCGTATGGACGGTATCCAAGAATGTTCTGGCCACGGAAAAGCATCTGCAGCTTTGTGTTCTTGAATCCTGCACGTAATTTACGAAGTCTTTCCCACGGATCCTCATGAAGGAAACGAAGGCTTGCATCGAAAGTAGCACCGCCCCAGCACTCAACTGCATGGTAGCCTACTTTATCAAGTTTATCAACGATTGGAAGCATCTGCTCTGTTGTCATACGGGTTGCAATCAGGGACTGATGTGCATCACGCAGAATGGTTTCCACAATTTTAACAGGTTTTTTTTCAATTTCTGCCATAATTGTTCTCCTTATTTATTTAGTTCATCCGGACTTCCCGGTTTCACTATAGAAAGCCGGGAAAAATCCGAATTTCTGGTATCATTATTAGATTCCGTAAATAGCCATAAATGCTCCGGCAGCAACGGCTGTACCGATAACACCGGCAACGTTTGGTCCCATTGCATGCATCAGAAGGAAGTTGGTAGGATCTGCCTCAGCACCAACCTTCTGGGAAACACGGGCTGCCATAGGTACCGCAGATACACCGGCGGAACCGATAAGCGGATTGATCTTGCCGCCTGTAAGCTTGCACATAACCTTTCCGAGCATAACACCGCCGAAAGTACCACATGCAAATGCCACAAGACCTAATACAACGATCTTCAAAGTATCCACATTCAGGAATGCCTCTGCACTTGTGGAAGCACCAACAGATGTACCAAGAAGGATAACTACGATGTACATAAGTGCATTGGAAGCTGTCTCTGTAAGCTGTTTTACAACGCCGCACTCTCTGAACAGGTTACCAAGCATAAGCATACCAACCAGAGGAGCTGTTGTCGGAAGGATCATGCAGACAACGATTGTGATTACGATTGGGAAGAGGATCTTCTCAAGCTTGGATACAGGGCGAAGCTGCTCCATCTTGATCTTACGCTCTTTCTCAGTGGTAAACAGTTTCATGATCGGAGGCTGGATGATCGGAACCAGTGACATATAAGAATATGCCGCCACGGCGATCGGTCCCATAAGAGCAGTCTGACCAAGCTTACCTGCAAGGAAAATGGAGGTCGGACCATCTGCACCACCGATGATGGAGATTGCTGCTGCTGCTTTTCCGTTGAATCCAAGGAAGATTGCAAGGAAGTAAGCCATATAGATACCGAGCTGTGCTGCAGCACCCATCAGGAAGCTCTTCGGGTTCGCGATCAGCGGACCAAAGTCTGTCATGGCACCTACACCCATAAAGATAAGGGAAGGAAGAATACTCCACTCATCAAGGATGTAGAAGTAATGAAGAAGACCACCAACACCGTTGGACATGTCTTCCGGATTTGCCATAATGTCCGGATAAATATTAACAAGGAGCATACCAAATGCAATGGGAACAAGCAGCAGAGGCTCAAATCCCTTTGCAATGGCAAGATATAAGAATACACAAGCAACCACGATCATCAGGTAGTTACCCCATGTCAGATTAAAAAATGCGGTCTGATGGATCAGGTTGGACAAAGTGTCTGCTACGTAAGACATCCTATTACCTCCCGACTTAGTTCATTGTTGCCAGGGTATCTCCATTTTCTACAGAGGCACCTTCTGCAACATCAATGCTTGCAACGGTTCCGTCCTGAGGAGCTACAACCGGGATCTCCATCTTCATGGATTCCAGGATTACAATGTTGTCTCCGGCTTTTACAGCCTGTCCAACGCTTGCTGCGATTTTCAGAACCTTTCCAGGTACGGAAGCTGCAACCTTAACTGCGCCTGCTCCGGCTGCTGCCTTCGGAGCTGCCTTCGGTGCAGGTGCTGCCTTCGGAGCTGCTGCAGGAGCTGCAGCTGCTGGTGCAGAAACGCTTCCTGTCTCTTCAACAGTTACTTCATATGCTGTTCCGTTAACGGTAATTGTATAACTTTTCATTTTAGGATCCTCCTGTATTTATCTCTTTTTACGATTGATTTTGCGGATGGAACGTACAACGAATCCATCTGTAGTGGTTCCCTCAGCTGCTGCAATTGCTGCTGCGATAACCGCGATCAGTTCTGTATCGTCTGCTTCTGCAACTTCTACTGGTGCTGCCACCGGAGCAGGTGCAGGGGCTGCTGCCTGAGCTTTTTTCTTTGCTTCCGGATTCGGGATGAATCTGAACAGATAGATCAGGAAGCTTAGGAAAATAAGAACGATGAATACGATCGCAATACCCATGATAGTATTCATAACAGCTCTTCTTAAGGTCTCAGCCATGGAGTACTGTACATCAACAGTAAGGGATGTAGGTGCTCCTGTAGAAGCATCGAAAATATAAACGAAATTTGCATCTGCTTTCTCAAAGGAGACCGGTACAGTAACGGTATATCCATCGTCAGAAGCCTTCACCTCTGTCTCTCCGGTTCTCTCCTTTAAAGCCCCAACTTCATCCTTGGAGCCTGCCCATGCAGTCATTGCACCAACAGTAAACTCATCAGATGACTTGGTATAATTCTCAATATCTTCATCACTGAGAGCAATGATGGTATCGGTAAGTCCCTCAGCAGTAGTGACCAAAGTCTGCTTTACCGAGTCATCTACCTCATCAGCTGCCCATACGGAGGAAGCTCCGGTAAGAGTGAGAACTGCCATCATGAGAAGTACTGTGCAAAGGGAGGATACTTTCTTAAAAATCTGTTTCATATGCTCCACCTCGCTTAGACCGTGCCGTGTTTCTTGGACGGACGTTCTTCCCTTTTTGTGAACAGCATTTCAAATGCACCGATCACATATTTTCTTGTATCAGCCGGGCTGATAATGGTGTCAACATATCCTCTTGCTGCTGCAGAGGAAACAGAGTTCTGAAGTTCTCTGTACTCAGCTGCTTTCTCAGTAAGAGCTGCTGCGTCATCGCCTGCATACATGATCTTGGCTGCAAGGTCTGCATCCATCATACCGATCTCTGCGTTCTCCCATGCGTATACCATGTCTGCACCGATTGCTTTGCTGTTCATAGCTGTGTAAGCGGTTCCAAATGCTTTGCCGATCACAACGTTAACCTTCGGAACAGTAGCGTCTGCAAATGCATGAACCAGTGCTCCGACAGATTTCGCCATCATCTTCTCGCCACATACAGTAGCCTTAAAGCCGTTTACATTTGTAAGAGTAAGTACCGGGATCTCGAAAGCGTCACAGAATTTTACGAACTCTGCTGCTTTTCTTGCACCGCGTGCACTAAGGGTACCATCAGACTCCCATACCTTTTTGCCTTCTGCATCATAGCTCTCGCTTCTGTTTGCAACAGCACCAACGGTAGCGCCGTTCAGTCTGATAAATCCAACAGCAACACTCTTGCCGTAGTCAGCTTTTACCTCGAAGAACTGGCCGTTATCAGCGATTCTGGAAAGTGCAATGGCTGTGTCGCCTGTGCAGTTCTCAATATCCTCGCATACACGGTTCAGGTCGTCTGTGCACTCCATGTAAGAATCAGTGTCTTCGCAGTTAGATGGCAGATATGTTACGAGTTCACGGATTTTTCCAAGGATCTCGTCCTCAGTGCCGATTCCGTCTACAAGACCTGTCTCTTCGCTCTGGAATCTGGCAGAGGATGTGTCACATTTGGAAACGTGATTGCCTTCAAGGGCGTTCGGGGTGTTTACAAACAGTTTGCCTTTCTTCTCTTCAACAAATGTGAAGTCTGTCAGTGCCGGTACAAGTGCCATACCACCACCGCAGGTACCGAAGATACCTGTGATCTGTGGGATCAGTCCGGATGCCAGAGTCTGTTTCATATAAATTTCACCGAATGCTTCCAGTGCGTCAGTTGCCTCCTGAAGACGGAGACCTGCACAATCGATCAGGCCGATCACCGGAGCACCGGTCTTCATAGCCATATCATAAAGTCTGGTAATCTTCTTGGCATGCATTTCACCAACGGTTCCGTTCAGTACGGAAACATCCTGGCTGTACACATACACCAGATTTCCATCGATTACACCATATCCGGTAATAACACCGTCTGAAGGTGCTTTTTTCTCAGTCATGTTGAAATCTGTATTTCTGGCTGTTACACTTTGGCCGATCTCAACAAAACTGTTCGCGTCAAGCAAAGAAGTGATTCTTGTGCCCGCTAAACTTTGTGTTGCGTTACTCATTCTTTCTTGCCCTCCATTTTATAATAATTTAAAAGTATAACCAAAAATTCTGCCGATTCTAATTGTACATTTTTTCACACAATTTTTCAATAGTTTTCCGTGTTTTTATGCAAAAAAATCCCTCGATTTTCGGGGGATTTTTTTATATATCATACATATTCCGTCAGGCTTTTTAGTGAAAAAAGTCATGAAACACCTTGTTTGCACACCATAAATAGGTGATTTTGACGATATTGCGATCTGATGTCACAAAATAGTTATCCAGGACAAGTTCTCCAAGGCTAAAAGTGACCTGACCAATTTTCTGCCCCTTTTTCACAGGCGCTGTCAAATTTTTCTCAATACGCAGATGGCAGGTAATCTTTTCCCCTTCTTTCAGAAGGATCTGTTTCTTTTTGTCAGAATCAGATGCCTGAATCCGGCCATTTATATATGCATCTGCGAAACCTGTCCCAGTTTCTGTGAGAATTTTTCCGGGATTTTCCTGGTTTTCCTTACCAGATTCTTTCCCGCTGCTTTCGTCAGTCCCATCCTTTACTGGTATAGCCGGAATCTCTGGCTCCTGCCAATAGGTTTCCTTGTGAAAATTTGCTTTGCCATATTCCAGCAGTTTCATGGCATCTTTCCATTTATATGTCTTATTATTCGGCCAGCCGCAGCCAAGAAGGGAAATAATAAATTTTCTTTCCTCATTTTCACAGGCTGCCACATAACAATAACCCGCATTTCCTGTAAAACCTGTTTTTCCTGAAATGGCGTCCGGAGTCATATCAAGAAATGCATTTGCATTATGGACGGAAAACTGACGTTTTCCTGTAATATCAGAAAAAGAATAATCCCTGGTCTGTGTGATATGAAGAAATGCTTTATTTTTCACAGCATAGCTCATGATCAAAGCCAGATCTCTTGCGGTAGTCTGATGAATGCCTCCTGCATCTGCACTGTCAAGACCGTTCGGCGTAACAAAATGAGTGTTCGTGCAGCCAATCTCCTTTGCTTTTGCATTCATCATTTTTGCAAACCCTTCCACAGAACCGCCAATGTGTTCAGCAATTGCCACAGCCGTATCATTATGGCTTTTCAACATTAAAGAATAAAGAAGATCTTCCAGGTAATACTGCTCCCCTTCCTTTAAATTCAGCTTTACTTCTGGTTGAGAGGCCGCATTTTCTGACACCATTACATAATCATCACCGGAGCCCTTTTCCAAGGCAAGGATACAGGTCATTACCTTTGTGGTACTGGCATTCGGACGAGCTGTATAGCCCTCTTTTTCGTACAGTACCCGGCCAGAATCCCCATCCATAAGAACTGCTGATAAGGCATAGAGATTTCCAGGTCCGTCTGTTTCTTTCATATCAACAGCTGCCGGTATCATCTGCACAATGGAACTGACAGTCTTTTTTTCATCTGTGCCAGTGCTTCCTGACACCTGGGCAGCAGTGCATAAAACAAGTACAAAAGTCAGTGTAAAACAAAAGAATCTGTATCTGCTTTTCATAGTCCACCCCACATTCCGTTTATAGTATTTTACGCGGACCTGTCCCAAACTATGCAAAGCTCACTCTACAAGTTTTGCCTGATAAAAAGAACAGGTATCTTACAAAATACCTGTCCCTGAAATTGGTTCAATTTTCAGTTTGTATATCACAGCTAACCATTGTAAGTCAGATTCCATCGCTCAGACAACAGCATGTCCTCCTGGGAAAGCTGATACAGCTCCAGCAATTCTGCCGGTGCCTCTTTCACCTCTTTTTCAAACAATGTATTCAGCTGTTCCACAGGTTCCCTGCTGCCACCTGCCGGCTGAGCCATCATATAGTGATCGATCAAAGCAGACTGTGCTCTTCTTCCTCCAAGGCTGGAAAGCTTCGACAGACGCGCCCGTCTCGTCCCGCCATCGTCACATACCAGCAGATTTGTCATAAATTTCATCAGTTTAAGGCTCAGAAGAATATCTCCTGTTTTTACAAGAGGAAAAGCCTTGTGGATTTCCGCTGCATTTTTGCGTTTTGCTTTGATACAATCAGAAGGATAAAAGGCATATGGATTTTTCCCATTTTCTTCCATAAGGAAGCGGTCAAATTCAATTTCCAGAAGGCTGTGGGAAATCCTGCCCTTATCATTCATTTCATTTACAAAAGGATGACAGGAAGAGTCCAGAAGATAATGACAGCCAAAGCCAAGAAGATAGGCAAGAAGTGCCTCATCACCAGTCTCTCTGACCTGCGCCATTCCCTGGGTAAAAAATGCCCGGGCTTTTTCTTTGTGCATACGGTATCCTACACTGCTTACGTGATTCTTAAAAATAAAATAATAGAAGAAAATATCCGGTCCGTGAAGACCGATCCGATACAGTTCACCGTTTTTCCGAATAATTTCTTTCACTTGATCGGGCAATTGCCTGTATACTTTCTGACCAAACAAATCATGTGCATATGTTGTGGGCATTTTTTCTCTCCTGTCTTATCGCCTGCAGTTTATCTGCGGCTTACTTGTCCTGTTTCATTGTCTGCAGTTTATCCGCGGCTTACTTATCCTGTTTCATTGTCTGCAGTTTATCCGCAGCTTACTTGTCCTGTCATATCGTCTGCAGTTTATCCGTAGCTTACTTGTCCTGTCTTATATATCCAGCTTCAGCTGTACTTCCTCTTCTGCCTCAGCCTTAAAATCCGCCATTTTTACCGGATCCACAGCCGGAAGCTCTTCCAGACCCTGCACACCAAATGTGCGAAGGAATTCTTCTGTAGTGCCGAAAAGAATCGGCCGTCCAGGTGCATCAAGACGTCCAAGCTCCTTTACCAGATTATACTCAACCAGCTTATTTACTGCATGATCGCTTTTTACTCCCCGGATCTTTTCAATCTCAGCTTTTGTCACAGGCTGCTTATAGGCTATAATAGACAGCGTTTCCAGCATAACATCTGTAAGGGCAGGTTTCTTAGGCTGCATGGCAATCCGGATCAGACAGCCATAGTAATCCCGTTTGGTACACAGCTGATAAGAGCCCTCCAGCTCAATGATCTGGATTCCCCTTCCCTCATCCTTATATTTATCCATCAGATTATGGAGTAGTTTTTCTGTCGTTGGCTTATCCTGCTGGATTGCTTTCGCAATCTGACCTAATTCCACAGATTCTCCCATCGCAAACAGAATTGCCTCAACAGCACCTTCTAATCGTTTAATTTCCATACACTATCCTTCTTCCTCTGCAAATTCTGTCAGATTCTTCCAGGTTTCCGGCTCTGTCACAACATTGATCTGAATGTCATCAAAAATCTCTTCCTGAACCACATGAATGTGTCCCATTTTTATCAGTTCCAGCACGGAAAGGAAGGTAACGATTACCTGTACTTTGGAACACTGCTTTTTCAACAGGTCCCGAAAGCTGAATTTCCTGTGAGTCTTTGCAAATTCTTTCATCTCCAGCATTTTATCAGAAAGACTGACTTCTTCCTTCTCGATTTTTCCAAACTGACTTCGGATAGGGTCCCGTCTGTCGTCCTGCCGCCTGATGATCGACTGGTAAATGGCGTTTAATTTCTCAAGAGTAAGACCAGCCAGAAGTTCTGAGGGATCCACTGGCTCCCGATACTGAAGCACCTCCCTTGGCACATCCGGCTCACGGAAATAAACGCCGCTGGCATCGTCCATTTTGTCCTTCAGCTCATAAGACATATATTTATACATCTTATATTCCAGAAGTTTCTGAACCAGCTCCGCTCTGGGGTCCTCCTCTTCTCCTTCTTCATTGATTTCTTTTGGAAGAAGCATCCGGCACTTGATATCCAGAAGTGTGGCTGCCATGACCATAAACTCACTCATAACTCCAAGATCTTCTTTTTCCATAGCGTGAATGTATTCCATATACTGATCCGTAATCTCCACAATCGGTATATCATAAATATCAATTTTATTTTTATCAATAAGGTGAAGGAGCAGATCAAGCGGTCCTTCAAAAACATTCAGTTTTACGGGAATTGCCATGCGCTTTCCTCTCTCCCTTACGGTTTCATTTCTATAAAAATCAGCTCTCTTGGATTATGGATTCGAAGAGGCACTGTATGTTCCCCAAGGCCTGCACTTACGATCATACATTTGCCATTTTTGTAAAAATCGCCGCAACAGTATTTTGGAAAAGGTATAAACTGGGAACTGATGGCTCCCACATGTCTGGAAAAACGGAGCACACCGCCATGGTAATGTCCAGACAGAATCAGGTCTGCACCCCAGTGGAAATAGGTTCTGCCATATTTTGGGTTATGGGCAAGAAGAATATTTATGGCTTCCGGATCTGGCTTTCCCATAAGCTCTTCCATTTTTTCAGAAGTTAGCTTCGGGGAAAAAGGCTTGTGATAGTATTCCAGTGGAAGTTCCAGTCCATTTACCACAAAGGAATTGCCAGCCAGAACAACTTTGCTCTTCTCATTTGCCAGAAAACAGATTCCTTTTTGTTTCAACTCTGCCTGATATTTCAGGTACTCATTCCGATAAAGGTGCCCTTTGGCTTTCATTTTGGTTTCGTGGTTTCCCATGGCGTAAAAGATGGGGAAGTTCTTCGCCAGTGTACAAAGCAGTTTTCTGGCAGTTTTCAGGGTGAAAGGATCCATCCGGACCACCATGTCTCCGGCAAGAAGAATGGCATCGGGGGCATTTTCCTGGATTTTTTTCAGCAAAGCACTATTCTCTTCGCCGAAAATGCTTCCGTGAAGGTCTGCAAGAACAGCAAAGCGCACGCTTTTTTTTATTTTCGGGTTATGGACTTCATAGGTTACAGTTCGAAATTTTTCCATAAATCTCCTTAAATACTTTGTAATTTCCAGAGCGTGTTTGAAAAAGGCCTTCTGCAATCTGCACGCCCCAGGCCCTGCTTACTTTCCAAATCCACAATTGGGGAAGGTACAGACTTTGCAGCTCAGGCAGAGACCGCCTTCTCCGTATGCAGCAACTTCTTCCGGGAAAATTTCATCGTCTGCCATGATTCTTGGCAGAACCAGGTCAAATACAGTACGCTTCGCATACATGACACATCCAGGAAGCCCAAGGATTGGGATGCATTTGCCCTCTTTCTCATAGTAAGCGATGAGAAGCATGGCTCCTGGCAGTACCGGTGCACCGTAAGTAACAACTCTGGCTCCTGTATCACGGATTCCTCCAGGTGTACGGTCATCTGGATCCACACTCATACCGCCGCTGCAGACTACCATGTCTGCACCCTGGTTAATAAATTCCATAATGTCGTCTGTGATCTGTGCCTTGTCATCTCCTGGAGTCGTCTGACCGATCACCTCAGTGGGGTACTCAGAAAGCTTTTCTTTTAATACAGGGGTAAAAGTATCCTGAATCAGACCTTTTTTTACCTCGCTTCCAGTTGTAACGATTCCAACCTTTTTAAAATGATAGGGAAGAATGGAAAAAATCGGTTCCGGGCCAGCGGCTTCCACAGCTCTGTCCATTTTTTCTTTTTCGATTACAAGAGGGATGATCCTGGTGCCAGCCAGTTTATCTCCTTTTTTTACCGGGAAGTCCCCATGGCGGGAAGCAATCATCATCTCCCCCAGAGAATTCACTGCCAGAAGGGCATCTCTGCGAATTTTCAGAACTCCGTCCTCGTCTGCTACCAGTTCGATCTTGCCTTCTTTCACATCAGTTCCATGCATGGAATCTCCTGCACAGATTTTATACAAAATATCAGCGCCCTCATTTTCATGAAGAATTCCCTCTTTCTTTTCCCACACAAAAAGATGTTCTTTTCCAACAGAAAGGAGCAGCGGAATGTCCTCTTCTTTCACAATATGTCCTTTGGAAAACAGAACGCCTTTCTTCTCATCCTTTATAATCTGTGTAATATCATGGCAGAGGATCTGGCCTGCTGCGTCTTCGGTTCTTATTTCTTTCATTCTGCAATTCATCCTTTCGCATATAATTGCTGTTTACGATCACAATCCGGCTTTGCAAAGTTTCGCATATACGCCGTCCTTCTCCATCAGCTCCTGATGTGTACCTTCTTCTGCAATTCCATCTTCGGTCAGCACCAGGATCCTTCTGGCATTGCGGATCGTGGAAAGACGATGGGCGATCACGAAGGTGGTTCGGTCTTTGGCAAGACGTTCCAGAGATTGCTGCACTACCTTCTCACTTTCGTTATCCAGGGCGGATGTTGCCTCATCAAAGATCAGGATCGGCGGATTCTTCAGAAAAGCTCTCGCAATGGAAAGACGCTGTTTCTGTCCTCCGGAAAGCTTCACGCCACGCTGTCCAATGTCTGTGCCATAGTTATCCGGCATTTCCATAATAAAATCATGAGCATTGGCAAGCTTGGCTGCGCGGATGACTTCCTCGTCGGTAGCGTCCGGACGGCCATATCGGATATTTTCCATAATGTTTCCTGCAAACAGGTATACATCCTGCTGCACAATGCCAATCTGATTACGAAGATCCTTCAGTTTGATCTTTCGGATATCTTTTCCATCCAGATAAATGGCACCAGATGAAACATCATAAAATCTGGGGATCAGACTGCAAAGGGTAGTCTTTCCAGCTCCAGAGGTGCCTACAAGGGCAACATAGTCACCGGGCTTCACTTCCAGATTTACGTTAGAAAGCACTTTCTCATTGTGGTCTTCATAGTGGAAAGAAACATTCTCGAAGCGGATATCTCCTTTTACATGATCCATAGAAACGGCATCCGGCGCATCCTCAATATCCGGCGCAATGGACATCATTTCCAGGAAGCGGTCATAACCACTGTAGCCGTTCTGGAACTGCTCGGTAAAGTTTACCAGCTTGGTAACCGGCTCTGTAAAATTGTTAATATACAAAAGAAAAGTCACAAGATCTGTGGCGCTTAAATCTCCTGCTGCCAGGAACATGGCTCCGGAAACCAGTGCAGTAACTGTGATCAGTGTGGTAAACGCATCCATGCCTGCATGATAACCTGCCATATAGCGGTAAGTCACACGCTTGGAATCCACAAAACGCTCATTTCCTTTACGGAATTTCTCAATCTCACGCTTCTCATTTCCAAAAGATTTTACCACACGGATTCCGGAAAGACTGTCCTCGATCTGGCTGTTGATCTCGCCCATGCGCACACGGTTTTCCTTAAATGCACTTTTCATCTTTTTATTATAAATCAGTGCATAGATCAGCATAATAATTACAACTGCGAAGCACAGCAGTGCCATCTGCGGCTTCACATTCATAAGAATGATCAGTGCTCCGAACAGCTTGATCACTGAGATCAGAATATCCTCCGGTCCATGGTGGAGAAGCTCTGTAATATCAAAAAGATCACTTGTGATCCTGGAAAGAAGCTGACCGACCTTCTGATTATCATAAAATGCAAAAGAGAGCTTCTGGTAATGGCTGAATATCTCGTTTCGCATATCATGCTCAATGTAAGCCCCCATCATATGTCCATAATAGGTGATAAAATAACGGCTTCCAAGCTGCACCAGGATCAGTACCAGCATTCCCACCCCGATTTTCAAAATCATGGTCTTCGCTTCAGCCGCTGGCATTTCACTTATGGAATTCATAATATAACGAACCATCAGTGGAATGACAAGTGTCACTGCAGCCCCAAGGAATGCAAAAAAAAGATCTGCAAAAAACAGTCCCTTATATGGTTTATAATAGCCTGCAAGCATCTTTAATCTGCCAGGCTGTTTTTTCTCTTGTTTCATATGATTCTCCTCCGCTTTTGCTGCTATATTTTTGTAAGACATCAGCAAAAATTTTCATACAGAGTTTATTATAAACCGACGAGGACTGTTTTGTCAAAATGCTTCTGTAATTATTTTCTCCAAACAGTTTTTATAGGTTGCTTTTTCTATGGTTTCAGTGAAAAGAATGTTGATCTCGCCAAGCTTTTGCCCATCTCTGTAGTATTCCAGAGTACCAGCAGTTTCGCCCTTTTTCACCGGAGCCTGCACCTGGGTTTCCAGATTCAGTTTCCGTTCCACTTCGCCTATGGGTTTTCCATCGGTGCTGAGATACTGGAAATTCTTTTCGTATTTTACTTCTGCGGTGGGCTTGGTTCCTTTTCGAACCTCTATCTGGGGAAGCTTTTCGGGATTTTCATCTGTAAAAAGACTGCATTTGGAAAAACCATAGTTCAACATGGCTGCTGCATCTTTAAAACGGACTTTGTAATCAGGAGCCGCCATAACCACGGAAATCAGAGTAATATTATTTCGGGACACTACAGCAGATACGCAGTACTTTGCCAGACTGGTACTTCCTGTTTTTAATCCTACACAGCCGTCGTAGCTGCGAAGAAGCTTGTTAGTGTTTGTTAATCCGAACTCTTTGGAACCTTGTCTGGTCACATGGGTAATATTTTCCATCCAGATAGAGGAATATTCCAGTATCTTCGGATATTTTGTAATCAGTTCCCGGCTCATGAGGGCAATGTCACGGGCTGTTGTGTAGTGATCCGTGGAATCTGTCAGCCCACAGCAGTCCACAAAATGGGTATTTTGCATTCCAAGACCAGCCGCCCGCTCATTCATCTGCCGCACAAATTCCTGCTCGCTGCCCCCGATATGCTCTGCCATCGCTACACTGGCGTCATTTCCAGAGGCGATCACAATGCACTTGATCATAGTCTCCACATTCTGGGTTTCCCCTTCCTCCAAAAATACCTGGGAGCCACCCATAGACTTAGCGTAAGCGCTGGTTGTTACAAGGTCATCCATTTTCAGTGTACCATTCTCCAACGCATCGAAAATCAGGATCAGTGTCATGATCTTCGTAATACTTGCCGGACTGCGTCTTGTGTCCGGATCTTTTTCGTAAATCACAGTACCGGTACCGGCTTCCATCAGAAGGGCTGAAGGCGCCTGTACAAAAGTGTCATCGGTAGCCACTTTTGACTCTGTGGTTTGCTGCTGTTCCTCCGCATATGTAATCCGACAACCAGCCCCCACCATGAGACTAGCCAGTAAAATGGGCAGAACCGCCTTTCTTATTGCCTTTTCAAGCATAGGATGTCTCCTCAAAAATAAGTTCTATTCTATTGTAAAACTCGTGCTTCTATTTTATTCCTCTAATCTCAAACGTAAAAAGCGGCGGCCAAGGAAACTTCCTCTTTGCCACCGCGGATTGCTATTTAATGTGTTGGTCATTATCCCGAACGCGATTTCACAATGTATATTCACCGCCGCGCGTCGCAACGTTCCGGCAAGCTA
>OFMG01001710.1_pt1 | contig 14267 bp, 10 predicted proteins | sample 1541751 | NCBI WGS metagenome assembly OFMG01 (sample SAMN04209232, study PRJEB22552) | human gut metagenome | biome: gut; material: feces | host: Homo sapiens | place: USA: Oklahoma
AGAATATGATGTGGATGACCTTATTGGTCTATGACTACATCATACCAGGAGAAAAGGAATGGGAATACTAAAGCGGAAAGAAAAAAAGGAATTGGAACCGCAGTATTATACTTCTGCGACCAATATTCAGACAGTGAATTATAAAGTTTATTATATGTCAAAAAAGGAAAAAATATTTTATTTCCTGCTCGCTTTTGCAGTAGGTGCACTGGTTGGATATTTATTTTATGGTGGGCTGGCAAAAGATGAGTTCTCTCAACCAACTAGATTAACATATATTTTAAATTGTACGATTATGCTTATCGTTGGGATAGTGGCAGGAAAAGTTTTTCTTCCAATACGAACAGAGCAGATTCTTAAAAAACGAAAAAATATGCTTACCAGACAGTTCAGGGACATGCTGGATGGTCTGACGACATCACTTGGAGCCGGCAACAATATAATGGATTCTCTTTATGCAGTCAGAGAAGATCTTCAGATGCAGTATGAAGAAGATGCGTACATATTGCAGGAAGTGAAAATCATGATAGCAGGTATGCAGAACAACGTTCCAATTGAAGATATGCTGGAAGATTTTGGAATAAGAAGCAATATTGATGATATCAAAAGTTTTGCGGAAGTATTTAAGGTATCCTATCGAAAAGGTGGAAATATTAAGGATGTCATTCAGAACACTTATACGATTCTAAATGACAAGATGGAGATTAGAGAAGAAATTGAGACAGTTGTTACATCAAGTAAAACGGAACAAAATCTTATGCTTGTAATGCCGGTGGCACTGATTGGGGTGATTAAGTCTATGAGTCCTGATTTTGCGGCTGATTTTGCAACTGCTTCAGGTGTATTAGCTACAACAATCGCAATAATAATATTTGCAGTGGCTTATTATGTTGGGAAGAAGATTTTGGATATCAAAATATAAGAGGAAGAGAGAATGTTTGTATCGGTACAGGATTTGATTATTTTGGGAATTGGTTGTATAAGCCTGATTATCTGGCTTGGAATCTTTATTGCAGCAAAAAAGTACGATGAATTATTTGAGCCATTAGATGAAAAGGAGTATGCACTGAAAGAGTTATATTCCATGGGATATTTTGTCATGGAAAAACTAAAGTATAACTATAAATCAAGACGAGATAGAAAACTACGTCAGGATATGGAAGTATTATATGAAAAAAAATATGTGGAGTATTATTTGAGGGTTACATATTCAAGGGCTGTAACTTATGGAATGTTACTTTTTGTACTTGCGTTCGTAGTTTATGGTCTTTCAGGTGAAATGGGTGTTTTATGGGTTATGTTTATGTTCAGTGGAGTATCTGTTTATTATGTAATGACTCTGGCACCTAAAAAAATAGAAGCCCGTTCAGCAGCATTATTGGGAGACTTTTCAGAAGTAGTATCAAAACTGGCGTTATTGACAAATGCAGGAATGATTTTAAGAGAGGCATGGGAGTTAACCGCAAATGCAGGAGAGGGAATCTTTTATGAAGAAATGCAGACTGCGGTTGCTGAAATGAAAAATGGAGTATCAGAGATGGAAGCAATACGAAGATTTGGAATCCGTTGTATGATGCCGGAGATAAAAAAGTTTTCAGCAACAGTGATTCAGGGGATACAAAAAGGTAACAGTGAATTATCGTCAATGCTGCAGGCTCAGAGTGCGGAAGTGTGGAATCTGAGAAAGCAGAATGTAAGAAGGCAGGGAGAAAAGGCGGCAAGTAAATTAATGATTCCAATTTTTATGATGTTCTTTGGAATTTTGATCATGGTGATTATCCCGATCTTCTCCAATATAGGTGTCTGATGGCACAAACCATTTAAGATAAAAAGGAAAAAGGAGGAAGCAAATGATGAACAGAGTAGACAAATGGATCTGGACAGCACAGTGGAAGGCTAAAAACCTGGTGAAAGATTTCTTCTATAATGAAGAGGGAGACGTAAATATCGTCAGCATGGTAGTTCTGATTGGAATAGCAGTTCTTCTTGCAGTGATCTTTAAGAATAATATTAAAGATTTGCTGGATGTATTATTTAAAGCAATTTCAGGAAATGCAGAAAAAGCAGTGAGTTAAAAGAAATAAAAATTAGTTAAATATCAGACCAGGGACTGGAATGATTCCGGTCTCTGGGAAAGAAAATGAGGATGAAAATGAGAAAAGAAGAAAAAGGAGCGTTGATACTGGAAGCTACGATAGTATTTCCGGTTATGTTTTTTATTCTTTTATTTTTAATATATACAGGAAATATGTTCTACATAAGATCACAGGTGGATTCAATTGCCAGCAGAGGTGCGATTCAGGCTGCTGCTTATGTGGCGGATCCAATGTTGGAAGAAGTCAAAGAAAGCGGGTCTGTTCCAAGAAGCATAAATAATGTTCAGCCATATCATAGTCTTCTGGGAAATGATGTTGGAAAAATTCAGAATAAAATGAATGAAGAGTTAAATGGACTGGGAACAGGTTTTTTTGCCGGAATGGGAATACAAAACCATTCCGTTTCCCTTCGATTTGAAAATCACATATTTTATTCTACAGTGACAGCGGATGTAGATTTTCAGGTGAAATTTCCAATTCGATTTTTTGGATCAGACCAACCCGTGGCTTTAAAGATGCATTCACGGAGCGTTGCACCGGTGACCGATACACCGGAGTTTATCCAGAATGTGGATATGGCAATAGATTACGCAGATTCAACAGGGCTGAGTGAGAAGTTAAATCAACTGACAGGAAAAGTCCGAGAATTTTTCGGAAGATAAAGAGGTGGGAAGGGTTGTTACAGATTTTTAGAAAAAAAGATGGAGCAGTATCGGTCTTTTTGACAATTATATTAGTTCCGATGATTGTAGTAAGCTGCTTATTCGTAGATGCCTGCAGAGCAAAGCTTGCAGAACCGGTAGTCAGTTCTGCTGGTGATCTGACATTGAATACTGCACTAACGCAGTATGATGCGACGTTGAATGACTATTATGGTCTTATGGCGTCCAGTCAGAATGTGGATGAATTTCTTAATAATGCAAATGAATATTTTCAGGCATGTATTACTTCTCAGGGAGTCAGTGCGTCAGAGGGAAAAGAATTTGCAGATGAGATTTCCGGGCTGCTGACAGGAAGAAGCAGTGACATCACAGATCTCTTACAGATTTCAGAAACAGAAGGAAGCAGTTTTACAATTAAACCAGTGGAAAATGGTACACTTGAAAATCCTGCCTTGATGAAAAAAGAAATTGTTGAGTTTATGAAATATCGGGCACCGATTGATGGAGTTTCTGATGTGCTTCAGAAGTTTAAAGATTCATCAAAAGATCTGACAGATGCTCAGAAGAATGCAGATCTGGTTGACAAAAAGCAGAAATTTTATGAAGAAGAAGGAGAACTTGTAAAAAAATCGAAAGAAGCTTATGACAAATTACAGGAATATATCAATCTGAATATTACACAAGAAAGTGTATCCGAGATGAAGTCCAGTTTTGAGAGTGTCGAGAATGATTATAAAAATCTGCATATCAAAATGGTGAAGGATTTGTATAATACACAAAGGTTGGCACAATATTCAAAATCGGATCTATATGAGAACTGGAAGCCAAAAGAAAACGAAATTCAAAAAGGGCAAGTTAATTCTTATATTAATAATGCAGCAACTTCAATCCGTGATTTTGTCAATGCAGCAGGACATCTTGATAACGTATATGGTCAGATGCCAAAATATCAGGCTGGTACAGTGTATGATATTCAGTATTGGGTAGCTTGTAATGAGATCCTGCAACAGAATAATTATTATTCCAATTATGTAAGTAAAGCACAGAGTCTGTGTAAAAATATGGCAAAGCTGAAAGCAGCCATGGATCAGTTAAGTGACGAAGAAAAGGAAGAATCTTATACATTAAAGAATTATAAGAATGTAGATACATATGGAGAAAAGAAACGTTCTGAGTTATATGAAGGATTGAGTACGCAGTATGAAAATTTAAAAAAGAATTATATAACGAACAGTCAATCCGCATACAATCAGTTGGCAGGAAATCTGGGAAGAATATCAAAAGAAAATATAGATAATATTACGACAGGTTCTACAGATGAGAAAGTCCGTGAGATTGCAAATAAATTTAACGAATATTATACGAAATATGATAATGCCTACAGTCTGATCGACAGTGCAGTTGGACTTTTAAAGGCTGCTAAAAGCAGATCCGAAGAGTATCAGGAAAAATATCGGACATGGAAAAACGCAGCAGATCAATGCAATACCACCATGGGAGAAGAAGACAGAAAAGAAATAGCAGATTTGAATGATGATGTATTTAAGAGAGCCACTCCAGAAAAAATACAGGAGTTGATCGATCGGCTTAATAATGTGAAAAGTCTGCTTGGCAATCTGAAGAAAGCCATTGATGAATACAAATACAATGGGACATCCGTAAGAAAAATCGACAGCTACAGTACGTTGAAAAATAAGTCGGGGGTAAATGCAAATAAGATATCCTATAAAAAGCAGGAACTTGAAAAATATACACAGGATAGCTTTAAATTTACAACCTCTTCAGCAATAGAAAAGACCGGAATTACCGATGCAAACAATCCGGCAATTGATAAAGTAAATACACCCGATTTTTATAATTGGATGAAGGATAGATTTCAAGATTATGATGAAGAAAAAAAGAACCAAGCTGAAAAGGATAAAGAAGAGGAAGAAAAAAAGCATGATGATAAAGTAAAAGATGCTAATCAGGCAAATTCAGATGCAGGTAATGAAATTAAGGATATAGCGGACAGACCATCAGCGGCTTATGCGGCATTACTCCAGGAGGGGTTTACTGATGGAAAAGTAAAGGCATCGAAGGTGGCATCAATTGTATCAGGACTGTTCTCGGATTTTTCAGGTACAGTCAATCAGACGGCGGTTGACCTGCGGGATGACCTCTATACACTGGACTACATTATGAATATGTTTAGCTATGATACATTTGAAAAAGAGGGAAAATATCATCTGTGCGGTGGTGGGGTGAATCTTTCAAATTATGAAAGTAATTATAATGCACAGTCAGAAGCCTGGAATAATGAGGCAGTAACTTTTTCGGAGAATAAGACACTAACTAATAAGATGATCAATAGTTCCAATAATTATTCTTATGGAAATGAAGTGGAGTATATCATCTACGGAAATTCCAATGAAAAAAATAAAAAATCAGCGTATGGAACTATTTTTGCTATCCGGTATGCCTTGAATCTGCCGCCGGAATTTCAGGAAAATTGGAATGACACTACATTAAAAGGTATGGCGATTGCAATAGAGAGTGCTTCCAGTGGTATTATCCCGGCTCCGTTATTTAAGTTAGTTGTAGTTTTAGGATTAACGGCAGCAGAGACTGCAAGTGATATGCAATACTTAAAAAATGGAATGCCGGTGGAATTAGTAAAGAATAAAGATCAGTTGACATGGACTTATGCAGGATATAGCGAAAAAGCAGTTTCTGGAAAAGGGTTCTTTTACAGTGATTATCTGAAACTGATTTTATTTACAAAATTAACCGGTAATAATGAATACGCAGTATATGCCAGAATTGCTGATGTTATACAGGCAAATATGGGACAAAAGATCAGTAATAATTCCGGTTTTGTTATGAAAAAAGCGAATGTCTATTATTCAGCAGAAGCAAATTTAAAGGTAGATCCATTAATGTTGAATCTGCCGCTGACATCGGATTATTCAGGAAGTGTATCAGATGGAATTATCGGACAGATAAAATACAAGGCATACAAAGGCTATTAAAAAAGGAGAAAGTGGAAATGAGGAAGAAAATTTTAGTTGGTTTATTAATTGCAGTAAGTGTGACCTGCTTTTCAGGATGTGGCAGTAGTTCTGATCAAGGGAATAATACAAAAGAAGAAGTTGTAACAAAGAAGAATGCAGATGAAAAAGATGAAAATGATCTGACATTTGATTATTATGAGCTAGATGACGGAACGCTTGAAATTCAAGGATATGACAATAAAGATAAGGTTAAAATTGTAGAAATTCCAGATACAATTGATGGGAAAAAAGTGAGTGTATTGAATTTGGGATTATTTAGATCTAATGAGGTTGTTGAAGAGATTATATTGCCGGAAAGTTTAAAAATAATAGAAGATCAAGCTTTTTTGGGTGCAACTGCATTGAGAAAATTAGAGATTAATGGAATAGAAACGATGGGAGATTATTGTATCTATGGATGCCCTAAAATAAAAGAAGTTCGTCTGCCGGAGGGGTTAAAAGAGTTGGGAGAAAGTGCGATAGAAAATTGTGAAAACCTTACTGATATTTATTTGCCAAGTACACTTGAAACTATAGATGAATACAATTTTGATTTATGTGCGGATGGGTTAAAAATTCATGTCCCGGCAGGATCTAATACAGAGACACTCGTCAGAAAAGTGATAGAAAATCTGGAATATAACGTTGAAGTTGTTCCAGAATAATTCATTTCAAAGTCATCCGGAGGTATGCCATGAATAGAAAAAAGCAAAAGGCACTTATAAAAAATAAAAAACCTCTTGCATTCTCCCCGACAATATGATATTATAGTCAACGGTCACTGCGATAGCGGTGACCGCATATGGCCCCGTGGTCAAGCGGTTAAGACATCGCCCTTTCACGGCGGTAACACGGGTTCGATTCCCGTCGGGGTCATTTACATGAAGCAGAAGCATCATGTATTCACAATTTCATTTGTGGCGCAGTAGCCAAGCGGTAAGGCGTGGGTCTGCAACACCCTGATGCACCGGTTCAAATCCGGTCTGCGCCTCTCAAAACCTGAAGAGAAAGTATTCTTCAGGTTTTTTCTTTTGCCGGAATCCGCAAGTCTTGAATTAAGAACCTTTTAATAGTATAATCAATAACGACTAGGAGATAATGGCAATAAATAAAGTTTTATTAAGGAGGAAACTATTATGGTTACCTGGAACAACTTAAATACTCTGGCTTCATTTCAGGCTCTTTCAGAGACAGAACGGGTAGATCTCGTATCTGCAATGACAGGAGAAAATGGTGCTGAACGTGTGAAGAATTACAGCATCCCGATGGCAGCAGGACTTGTTTACAATTATGCTGCAAAGCAGGTGGATGGGAAAGTTCTCGATGCACTTGTAAAGCTGGCAGAGGAAGCTCAGCTTGGAGAGAAGTTTACAGCTCTTTACAACGGAGAAGTGATCAATACAGGAGAGAAGCGTCTCGTTCTTCATCATATGACCCGTGGACAGCTTGGAGAGGCTGTTGAGGCTGACGGTGTGGATAAGAGAGCTTTTTATGTAGAGCAGCAGCAGAGAATTGCGGAGTTCGCAAATAAAGTACATAACGGTGAGATCACGAATGCAGCAGGTGAGAAGTTTACTACAGTTGTTCAGATCGGTATCGGCGGTAGTGACCTTGGTCCGCGTGCAATGTATCTTGCACTTGAGAACTGGGCAAAAAAGAATGATACATTTAAGATGGAAGCAAAGTTCATCAGCAATGTTGACCCGGATGATGCGGCAGCAGTTCTGAATTCCATCGACGTGGCACATTCTATTTTCGTACTGGTTTCAAAGTCTGGTACAACACTGGAAACTCTGACAAATGAATCTTTTGTAAAGGATGCCCTGAAGAATGCAGGACTGGATGCATCCAGGCATATGATCGCTGTTACAAGTGAGACTTCACCGCTTGCAAAGAGTGATGACTATCTTGCAGCTTTCTTCATGGATGATTATATCGGAGGACGTTATTCATCCACATCCGCAGTTGGTGGTGCAGTTCTTTCACTGGCATTTGGACCGGAAGTATTTGCAGCATTCTTAAAAGGTGCGGCAGAGGAAGACCGGCTTGCTCTGAATAAGGATGTATTACAGAACCCGGCAATGCTGGATGCTCTGATCGGAGTTTACGAGCGTAATGTACTGGGATATCCAAGTACAGCAATCCTTCCATATTCACAGGCTCTGAGCCGTTTCCCGGCACATTTACAGCAGTTGGATATGGAGTCCAACGGTAAATCTGTAAACCGCTTTGGTGAGCCGGTAGATTATCCGACCGGACCGGTTATTTTCGGAGAGCCGGGAACAAATGGACAGCATTCTTTCTATCAGTTGCTTCATCAGGGAACGGATATCGTGCCGCTTCAGTTTATCGGATTTAAGAACAGTCAGATCGGAACAGATGTAGTGATCCAGGACAGCACAAGCCAGCAGAAGTTATGTGCGAATGTAGCCGCACAGATCGTAGCCTTTGCATGTGGAAAAGCTGATGAGAATAAAAATAAGAACTTTGAAGGTGGACGCCCGTCCAGTATCATTATTGGTGAGGCACTCACACCGGAGGCTCTCGGAGCTCTTCTTGCTCACTTTGAGAATAAAGTTATGTTCCAGGGATTTGTATGGAATGTAAACAGCTTCGATCAGGAAGGTGTTCAGCTTGGTAAGGTTCTCGCAAAGCGTGTGCTTGCACATGAGACAGACGGAGCATTGAAAGTGTTCAGCGACCTTCTGAATATCTAAAGATTCTAGAAATTCTGAATATTTAAGAATGTGGATCAGTGGATTCTGTAAGATCGGATCGTGATCTTCTGAATAAGATTCCAGAACAAAAATCCGTATGATATGGGAAAACTCATATCATACGGATTTTTTATGCCAAAGTATACAAGAGAAGCTGCTGCCTGTGGCAGACTCTCTGCATATAGATGAACAAGGAACCCAAGTTTATGCTGGCATTTAATTTATTGTACTTGCAGTCTCTTCACAATTTCAGGAAATTCCATAAAATGAGATGCCTTGACGAGAACAGTATCCTGCTCTTTTAAAAGCTGATCCATCTGCCGGTAAAAAGCTTCTTTTGTATCAAAATGATATACGAGAGTTTTGGTGTCGGAATCAGAAGATGCTTCAGAAGCTGTCCGGGCGGCATTCGCCATTTCTGCGGAAAGAGTTCCGATGCAGATGAGAAGGCTGATGCCCTTTTTAACGGCATAACTTCCCACTTCGGCATGCATTTTCTTTTCATCTGCTCCAAGTTCTCCCATATCACCGAGGATTGCTACGGTGCGGGTATCGGCAAAGGCGAGAACATCCAGAGAGGACTTCATAGAAGCCGGATTGGCATTATAACAGTCATCAATGATTGTATAATGTTCTGCCTCGATCAGATTGTTGCGTCCTGCGATCGGGACAAGCTTTTCAATTCCACGGATGATCTCTTCGTCTTTCATTCCAAGTGCATAACCGACGGCAACTCCTGCAAGTGCATTGGAGATCATGTGATCTCCGGGGATGGAAACGTGGGCGGAAAAACTGGAAGAAGGTGTCACGAATGTGGCAACTGTTCCTTTCAGTCCCATTTTCTGAATCTGTTCTGCATGGAACGGGCAGGTCGGGTCGAGTCCGAAGTAAACCGTCTGAATCCCACGTTTAGAAGTATATCCACGGAGCTTGTCATCATCACCGTTGAGAATGACAGTACCATCAGGATTCATGAAATCGAACATGGACGTCTTTTCTTTTAAAATACCATCCCTTGTTCCGAGATTTTCGAGATGAGCATATCCGATATTTGTGATCACGCAGACATCCGGGCGTGCAATCCTGGCAAGAGGTTCCATATCGCCGAAATGACTGATCCCCATTTCAAGAACAGCAACTTCATGCTCCTCACGGAGATTAAATACAGTCAGAGGAAGTCCGATCTCGTTATTGAAATTCCCTTCGGTCTTTAATACACAGTACTTTTCAGAAAGAACGGATGCGATCATTTCTTTGGTACTGGTCTTTCCAACGCTGCCGGAGATTCCTACCACTTTGATGTCCAGTGAACGACGGTAATGTTCTGCAAGATCCTTGAGAGCCTCTGTGCAGGATGCAACCTGGATATAAGGGTAAGTTACATCTCCAAGATCCTGTTCAGATAAAGAGCAGATGGCACCCTGGTCCATGACCTGAGGGATAAAGCTGTGGCCATCCACTCTGGCACCCTTAATTGCTACAAAGAGCGTATCTTTCTGGACCTTACGGCTGTCGATAGCGACGCTGGATGCCTCTTTTGAAAGAAGGGCAGGATCACCGTGGTATGTGCCGCCACAGGCAGCAGCTATTTCCTTTAAGCTCATATTTTTCATGATGAGTATCTTGCCTCCATTGATTTTTTAATGATTAATTCGCAAAGATCGCTGTATTCGATCCCTGCAACTTTTGCTTCCTTCGGCATCAGGCTGGCAGAAGTCATTCCCGGGAGTGTATTCATTTCCAGGCAGTAGAGGCTGCCTTCTGCATCGAGAAGAAAATCGGCACGGCTGTATACGTTGAGTTTTAACGCATTAAATGCTTTTACAGTCAGTGCTTTCATCCGCTCTGCAACCTCTTCCGGGATGTCGGCCGGGCAGACTTCCATGGTAGCACCGTCCTGATATTTGTTGGCATAATCAAAGAACCCTGTCTTTGGAATGATCTCGATCGGAGGGAGAGCCTTACCGTCAATGATTCCGCATGCGAATTCACGTCCTTTGATATAAGGTTCTACCACAATCTCATCTTCATAGTGGAAAGAATGCTCCAGAGCATTCTGATATTCTTCATCGGTATTCACAATATAAACTCCGATACTTGAACCGCCGGAGCATGGCTTTACAACGACCGGGAGTGTCAGTCCAAGAGACTGGTAGGAAAGATCCGATCCGTTCTTATATAAAGTTCCACCGCCAGGTGTGTCTACACCGGACTCAAGGAAGATCTGCTTTGCAACGCCCTTATGCATGGCAACGGCACATCCGAGAGAATCCGGTCCGGTATACTTAATGCCAAGAAGATCGAATGCAGCCTGAAGCTTTCCATTCTCTCCCTCTCCGCCATGAAGGCCGAGGAAAGTAATATCTGCAAGGCGGCACAGCTCAATGACGTTCGGACCGAAAAAGCAGTCAGACTGATCCGGGCGGGATGCTTTAACTGCGGCAAGATCCGGTTCTTCTGTGCTGATATTTTTGACGATATCAAGGCCATGATCCGGAAGTGTAAAGACATCTTCGAGATTTTCCGGTGTATGCTCCAGTCCCATAAATACGTCGAGAAGGAACGCATCATGTCCTTTTTCAAGTAATGTACGGCAGATGCCGGCAGCGGAAGAAAGTGATACATCACGTTCTGTGCTGAGACCTCCGGCTAATACGATAATTTTCATAATCAATAACTCCTTTTATTGAGAAATAATGGTAAATTTCAGATCCATCCGGTATATCATGAATAAAAATACAGCGGATGGACACATACAGATTTATTATAGCATATGTATATGGAAAGTGAAAGAATTGATGAACCATCATTTGCATCATCATTTACAATCATCATTGTAGAAATGCCGTGAAAATGTTAAAATAAACCACAGTGAATCTTGAATGACCGGAGGGATGACTTATGAGTGGAACAGCAGGAACTCAGGGAGAATGCAGAGCAGAAAAAGAGACGGAAGAGGAAATCATCCAAAGATGCATTTCCCATCTTGATACAGACTATTCCTGTCGGCTGGCAAAGCAGATGGAGAGGGAGAAGACGAACCCTGTGTTAGGTTTCCGTACCGCAGGTTCTCATGCAGAGAAGGCAACCGGTGATTTCCTGTATGAGGAAATGAGATCCATCGGACTGACTGATGTTCAAAAAGAAGAATTCTGGCTGGATTCGTGGACTTTCGGGCGGGCAGTTCTGCGGTTTAAGGACAGAAGTGGGAAAGAATATACCTGTCAGCTTGGGGCTTATCAGACGAATTTTGAGACGGATGGATTTCAAGAGTATGAGCTGGTTTATGTAGGAAGAGGGACGGCAGCGGATTATAAAAATCTGGATGTACGGGGCAAGCTGGTGCTGGCAGATATCAATCAGAGAGATGAATGGTGGATCAATTATCCGGTCTATCAGGCATATCTGAAAGGGGCAGTGGGGCTGATTGCTGTGCAGATGCAGGGATATGGAGAAGTGGATCAGAAAGCACTGAATGCTCAGGATATCGCAGGACCGGAATATGCACCGGCATTTTCAATTTCCAGGAGAGATGCAGCACTTCTGAAAGACCGATTTTGTGAAAATGAGAAATCTGTCATGGTAGAACTGGATGCGTGTTCACGAGTGGAGAGAAATCGTCCGGCTTATAATATTACCGGAAAGATTCCGGGAACGGAGACAGATCAGATGATCCTTCTGTCAGCACATTATGATTCCTATTTTGATGGATTTCAGGATGATAACTGTGCAGTGTCCATGACGATTGGCATTGCGAAAGCACTTTTAGAGAGCGGTTACAGACCCCGTCATACGATTGTGATCTGTGCGTTGGCAGCAGAAGAATGGGGTGTGTGTGATTCAAAGTATGACTGGTCTACGGGAGCATGGAATCAGGTGTTCCGCATCCATCCGGAGTGGCAGGGAAAGGTGCTGGCAGATCTGAACTTTGAACTGCCGGCACATGCTCACAGCAGTCGGGATGCCATTCGCTGTACTTATGAATATGCAGATTTTCTGAAAAAGTTTGCAGATGAAATGATTGTGCCAGAGGATGCCTACCCGGATGGACTGACTGTGCTTGCCCCGATCGAGACATGGTCGGATGATTTCTCTATGGCGATCGCGGGAATCCCGTCAACGGTGAATGATTTCAGTGCCGGTCCTTTTATGGAGACACATTATCATTCTCAGTATGATAATGAAGAGATCTATCAGGAAAATGTCTACCGGTTTCACCATGAACTCTATACAAGACTTTTGTTGAAGCTGGATGCTTTAGTCTTTCCACCACTGGACTTTTCCCGACTGTTCAGGGAAATGCACAGTTCTGTCTCTGCAAGGATGGCGGAACAGGATGAAGAACATCTGCAGGGAGAGATGCAGACGCTGATCCGGGAAACAGAACAGGCAGAGCAGACAGCGGAAGAATTGTATGAATGGATTGAAAAATCACAGATCGTCCGCCCGGTGGATGCAAAAAGCAGAGAGGATATTTCACAGAGACTGCTTGGGATTTTCAGAAAGGGACAGGATTATTTTGTGCGGCTGAACTGGCAGGATGAAGTATTATTTCCACATGAAGCCGCATCGAACAATATCTGTTATCTGAATCAGGCAGTGCAGGCACTGGAGGAGGGTGAAATAGAGGAAGCGTTGAAGGCACTTTATGAAGTGGATAATAACTGTTATGCATTTCTTTTTGACGAGGAAGTCTATTATCATTTTACGGAATATATTCTTCATCAGCCAAAAGACAGGCTGATGTGGGGAGCCGGAAGAATTTTGCATCATGAAAATCTTTACGGGATTGTGAAACGGCTCAGAAAGCTGGAAAGCTGGCAGGCAGAGCATGGACAGCTCCCGGATCTGGAAGAGGAAATACGTCGGCTGCAGGCAGCACAGCGAAGACAGAGGGCATATCTGACGGATGATATCCGGTATATGACAGAATCTGTAAGAAAGATGCAGAAGATGATGAAAGACAGTTTACAGGAAATCAAAGATTAAAATAATAAAAGGAAGGAGCCGGAGGCGGCAGGGTACTGACTCAAGCCTCCGACAGAAATTATGGAATGCAAAAATTTATACCGGGTTCAGGAGAAAGATCTGGACAGGTTAAGGGAGATACTGACGATTTGCTTTAAAAACGATCCGCTGTACAGTGCGTTGATCGAAGATCAGGAGACAAGAGAAAGACTGATGCCGCATTTATTTTCGTGCGATGTAACGGAATGTTTTGAAACGTGTGAGGTGTATGCGGACAGTGAAGAGCTGAAAGGAATCCTGATCGTTTCTGATGAGTCGGATCACCGTCATGCATTTTATAATTATTTTGTAAGTCTGAAAGAAAGCCTGGTGACAGACGGATGGCTGATTCATGAAGATCCGAGCACAAGGACTTTTTGGAATTTTATGCTTGGAAAAGATTATCTCAACTCGGCATGGACGGCACAGCTTCATCAGACCCGGCGGCTGCATGTGATTTACCTTGCGGTAGATCCGGCATATCAGCATCATGGACTGGCAGAGATGATGATGCAGGAAGTGATCGACCAGGCAGAAGAGCATGGTATGATGATCTCTTTAGAGACGCACAATCCGAAGAACGTCGCATTTTATGAACATCTTGGATTTAAGACATTCGGGGTGGTTGAAAAAGCACCTTTTCATCTGAAGCAATACTGCATGATAAGAGAATTGGGTTCAGAGAAGCCCAATTCCCTCTAGTATAATCCACGCAAATTAGAAGCCTGTTTCAAATTAGCATTTTATGCTAAT
>OFMG01001768.1_pt1 | contig 13577 bp, 8 predicted proteins | sample 1541751 | NCBI WGS metagenome assembly OFMG01 (sample SAMN04209232, study PRJEB22552) | human gut metagenome | biome: gut; material: feces | host: Homo sapiens | place: USA: Oklahoma
TATATTTTATCATATCTTCAAGTCGTTGTCAACAACTTTTTTATTTTTCTTTGTTGTCGTTCTTTCGCGGCAACTCTGATATCTTATCATGTCTGTCGCTTTTTGTCAACAACTTTTTCTCGGCAATTTATTCTGTCGGAGCTCAATATCACTTGGCTTTATCCGATCAGAACTGCTCTGCACGAGTCAGCTTTGTTATAATACCACCCAGCTCGAATTTTGTCAATCAGAAATTACAAATTAAATTATATTCAGACAATTTATGTTGTATTCTAAAATTGTTATATCATGCTTTTTATTTTTCACACAATACAAGAAATTCATATCACATAGCCTACGCCTGAATTGCATCCAGTGCCTCCCTGACATTTGCCACCCCGATCAGCTTCATTGCATACTTCTTCCCTACAGAAGGAAGGGATACTTTTGGCAGAATGCATACTTCAAAACCGAGTTTGGCTGCCTCTGCCACACGTTGTTCTGCCATGCTTACACCACGCACTTCCCCGCTTAATCCCACCTCGCCAAAACAGATGGTCTTCTCATCAATCGTCAGATCCAGTTTGCTTGACATAATGGCAAGCACAATTCCCAGATCAATTGCCGGTTCATTCATACGGATTCCGCCCGCGATATTTACATAAGCATCACAATCCGACAACTGCATTCCAATACGTTTTTCCAAAACTGCCATCAGCAGATTCACGCGGTTAAAGTCCGTTCCGGTCGCAGTTCTCCTCGGATTGTTGAAATAGCTGTGACAGATCAGCGCCTGAATTTCCAAAAGAATCGGACGGGTACCCTCGATGGAACATGCCACGACAGAACCGGAAGCATCCTTTGGTTTGCCGCTGAGCATATACTCGGACGGATTCTCCACCTCAACCAGTCCCTCTGTGCGCATCTCAAAAACACCGATCTCGTTCGTGGAGCCAAAACGGTTCTTCACGCCACGCAGAATCCGGTAGCTTTCATGACGGTCTCCTTCAAAATAAAGAACCGTATCCACCATATGTTCCAGTACACGTGGACCTGCCACGACCCCTTCCTTTGTCACATGCCCGACAATAAAGATCGAGATATCCATTCCTTTTGCGATCTGCATAAGAACACCTGTAGACTCACGCACCTGTGACACGCTGCCAGGCGCCGAGGAAACGTTTTCGTTATACATGGTCTGGATACTGTCGATCACCACAATCTGTGGCTTATTCCGTTCAATTACCGTGCGTATGGTGTCCAGACTGGTCTCACACAACAGTTCCAGATGATCACTGAACGTGCCAATCCGCTCTGCACGCAGTTTGATCTGCTGCAGGGACTCTTCCCCGGACACATACAGTACCGAAAGATTCTGCCCGGACAGATTCCGGCAGACTTGTAATAAAAGCGTTGATTTACCAATTCCCGGATCTCCTCCAACCAGAACGAGGGAGCCTTTTACAACTCCCCCGCCCAATACACGATCCAGCTCCGGCATGGATGTGGAAATCCGCTCCTCATCCGATGTCTTTATTGCAGAAAGCGGAACAGGTTTCGCTTCTGTCGCTGGTTTTATTTTTCCGGAAGTACTGAGTGCTTTCCGGTCCACCAGTTCCTCTACGAACGTGTTCCACTCTCTGCATGCCGGACACTGGCCCATCCATTTGGATGATTCATATCCGCAATTCTGGCAAAAAAACGCACTGGTTTTTGCTTTTGCCATATATTATCTCTTTTCTACGCGGATTGCTACCGCATCTGCTCCTTCTAATTCTACGCTCAGGCTTAATTTGCCTCCAAGATTGGTCTTCATTGTTCCTGCAGACTTGCCATCGATATCAATCTCGTACTCTGTCTCTTCTGCCAGCTCCAATGTGATCTGTGCATCTTCCGGTCCCTCTACCGTAAAGCTGACAGTATTCTCATTCTCTGTAAAATTGGTGACAGCTGTACCCGGTACAGATTCATATACAAACAGTCCGTTACGCTCCAGCTTTGTAATCTCCTTGAACGTTTTTACTTTGTATTTATCTCCATGAAATTCGTAGTTATCAAGCTTTGCTTTCGCTCCCAGAGTGTAATCGCCGAAACTAAGGGTTCCGTTTCCTTCCGTACGAATTAATTCACTGATTGCAGCCATGATTTTTCCTCCTGTGTGGTTGATTATTTGGTTCTTAAATTATATCACTTTTTATCTTTTGATACAATGATTTCCTTGTTCTTCGTCGTCACGATCACACGGTCTTTCTCATGGATTTCTCCACGGATCAGTGCGTCTGCCAAACGGTCTTCCACCTCATTCTGCAGTTTTCTGCGCAGAGGTCTGGCACCGTATTTGCGGTCATAAGCTTTTTCAACAATAGATTCCTTTGCAGCTTCCCGTACCACCAGATCGATCTGTAACTGTTCCTTACAGCGTTTCTGTAAATCACGCACCATAATACCGATGATTTTTTTCATATCGTCTTTGTTCAACGCACGGAATACAATTGTCTCATCAATACGGTTTAAAAACTCCGGTTTAAAAATACGTTTGACTTCTTCCATCACGCTGGCTTTCATCCGCTCGTGATCCTGCTTTTCATCTTCTTTTGCACCAAAGCCAAGCTTCTTCGGCTCGATGATCGACTGTGCGCCCGCATTACTGGTCATGATGATAATGGTATTCTTGAAATCTACTTTGCGTCCCTGGGAATCTGTAATATGCCCGTCATCCAGCACTTGAAGTAAGATGTTAAACACATCCGGATGGGCTTTTTCAATTTCATCAAACAAAATCACAGAAAACGGATTTCTGCGGACTTTTTCAGAAAGCTGTCCTCCATCCTCATGGCCCACATATCCTGGCGGGGAGCCAATCATTTTGGATACACTGTGCTTTTCCATATACTCCGACATATCTACCCGGATCATGGATTCCTCGTTGCCAAACACAGCCTCTGCCAGTGCTTTGGAAACTTCCGTCTTTCCGACACCGGTTGGTCCCAAAAACAGGAACGAACCGATCGGACGCTTCGGGTCTTTGAGTCCCACGCGACCACGGCGGACAGCCTTAGAAACTGCAGATACCGCTTCTTCCTGTCCAATCACGCGCTTGTGCAGTGTTTCTTCCAGTTTCTGCAGACGGGATGCCTCGCTTTCTGTCAGACGGCTGACCGGAATCTTTGTCCATCCAGCCACCACATCGGCAATCTCATTTTCGCCCACCACCGGAACTTTGTTTTTGGATACGCGGCGGTTCTTTTTTTCGAGTTTTTCCCTGGATGCCTGCAGGTTCTCCCGTGTCTCTTTCAATGTGCGGGCTTTCTCGATATCTCCCTCCTGCAGCGCATGTTCCATATCCAGTTCCGTCTGATGTATCTCACGGTTTAACTGCATCATCTCATCCGATCCATGCATCATTCCAAGCCGTGCTTTTGCAGCTGCCTCATCCATCAGATCAATCGCCTTATCCGGCAGAAAACGGTCATTGACATAACGGGCAGATAAACGCACGGATGCTTCCACTCCCTCATCCGTAATCTGCACATGATGATGCTTTTCATACAGCTTTCGCAGCCCTTTTAAAATCTCAATGGATTCTTCCTCTGTCGGTTCCTCCACCTGTACCGGCTGGAACCGCCGCTCGAGTGCTGCGTCTTTTTCAATATACTTGCGATACTCTTCGATCGTGGTTGCACCGATCACCTGCACATCTCCGCGTGCAAGTGCCGGTTTTAAAATATTAGACGCATCCAGTGCACCTTCTGCTCCACCTGCGCCAATAATCGTGTGCAGTTCATCAATAAACAGCAGCACGTTCCCAGCCGTTTCCACTTCATTTATCACTTTTTTAATACGGTCTTCAAATTCCCCACGGTATTTGGATTTTGCAACGAGTCCGGACATATCCAGAGATACCAGACGTTTATCTGCCACAATATCCGGTACGTTTCCGTTTACCAGACTCTGTGCAATTCCTTCAACGATCGCTGTCTTACCGACACCCGGCTCTCCGATCAGACACGGATTATTTTTGCCTCTGCGGCACAGGATCTGGATCACCCGTTCGGTTTCCTTTTCCCTGCCAATTACCGGGTCTAACCGTCCGGCCCGCGCCATAGCTGTCAGATCGCGGGAATACTGATCGAGCGTAGGGGTAAGTGTTGCCTCCTCATTTCTTCCACGCTGGATTTCTTCCCGGTACTGTGCCGGGTCCTCTCCCATCGCTGCAAGAATATCCACAAAAAGTTTCTGTGGGTTGGCTCCCATTGTATTTAAAAGCCGGGAAGCTGCACAATCCCCCTCTTTTATGATGGCAAGCAGCAGGTGTTCGGTTCCGATCCGTTCACTGTCAAAACGGTCTGCCATCTCCCTGGCACGATCCAGCACCATCTGGGTACGCGGAGAATATCCGTCACGGTCTGCCACCGTCACCTCCTCACCTGCCGCAACCAGTTCATCAATCAGCTTAAGCAGCGCTTCCAGTTCCACATTATTGGCTGTCAGTACTTCTGCTGCTACACCGGTTCCTTCCTTGAGCAGCCCCGCCAGAATATGTTCGGTTCCGACATAGTTGCAGCCGGACGAACGGGAAAGGCGGTTCGCATAATTCAGAGCTTTTTTCGCCTTATCTGTATATGGAATCAAAATTTATACCTCCTGTTACAATTCTACAAATCAATAAATTCGATATCGTCATCGGTATCTTTTTTGGTTGTTTTCTTCTTTCTTCCGAGCATGGAGCTTCGAACTTCTTCTGCCAGTTCTTTCTGCAGCATGATATCTTCATCATCTGCATCCCGGTAATGGTCCTCCCTCTTCTCCCGCTCTTTTTCCCTGTCATCGGTATCTTCTTCCGGATCATCCAGGTCATCCTCCAGATTATCGTCCAGATCATCCTCAATACCCTCTAACAGTTTATGCATAAATCCGCCTTTTTTGCGGAATGTTTCCTTTCCGTAACGCTTGGATATCCCGGTGTCATCCGGATCATCCGTTTCATACAGTTTTTCATCGTCCGGATCATCGTAATCGTAATCCTCATCGTCATCATCATCGTCATAAAAATCATCATAAGGATCGTCATCATCTTTTTTTCTTTTGACGATCAGAACCACTATGATAATCAGAAGAATCAGTACAACCACAACGAACGCACAGAGAATCAGCCGCATCTGGCTTTCCGTACTCTGGAACAGGCCCGTTTCCCCTTCCTGGGTAGAAGCTTCTGCAGATGTTGTCTCTTCCCCTATGGTATGCTTATACTGGTTATAGTTCATACATACAAACGGATAAATTTCTTCCGGATCATCCAGATCCAGCATATACAAAGCACCGTTTTGTCCGTTTTCATCCACCAGATACAAAAGTCTCAGCGGTGTGTCTATTCCGTCTTTGCGCATGCACGGATACTGATTTTCCCACAAAGTCACTGTATCTTTGACAAAGCCATCCAAAACATAGCGATCCGGAATACTGTCTGTCAGATAGAGATTTGTTCCATCAATCGTAAAATACTGCTGCCCGTCTGCCGGAGCCTGTGTCTCTCCTTTTTGCTGTGTATCCTGTGATTCCTGCTGCGCAGCTCCTCTGGTCACCTGAATGGTATAGGTCTTTTTCACACCATTTTCCGCCTGCACGACGATCTGCACTTTATTTACACCAGTTTTCAGTTTGTCTGCCCCACTGACCGAGATCACAGATGCCTTAGCATCATTTGGCTGTGCGCTGACTGCCAGCGATGTCACCTGATCTCCCACTTTTGCCTGATATTCGGTAACTTTCGACTGAAATTCCGGAGAAAGGGTTCCTTCGGAAATCGTCAGGGATGCCAGCGTATTGTCTTTTGATTTGTCATCTGCTGCCACTGCCGAATTTTCAACAGCTACAGATACACTTGCACCTCCCACATCCACGCGGTCCCCTTCCTGATTGCCCGCAGATGGTGCGGATGCGGCAAAACTTGCAGTTCCCGCCGCATCTGCTTTAAATTTAACAGTTCCGCTTGCACGTTTGTTTCCGGAACCGTAACTTCCCAGAGTCATAGAAACCGTGCCTGCATTTACACTGGTTTCCGCTGTTGCTGACTGATAAGTAAAAAGATCTTTGGAATATGTCAGATTTACCGTTCCCGTCACCCCTGCCGGAAGTGTCACTGTCACTGCCAGAGTATCTCCTATTTTCACGGATCTGGCGCTTAAAGCAATGATCATGCTCTCCGCCTGTGCATGCACATCCGGTGTCATGATACAACTGATCAGAAATACCAATGCCAGTACCACTCCCAGTATCCGTTTTCCTTTTGCTTTGCTTTTTTGTCTCATATGTTCTGCCTTTCTTTTACTGCTGAATGGTGATCTTCCCCTGAAGATGTTTGTTCAGATATACCAGATCAAGCACATTGACCCCGTCTTTTTTGCGGTTTGTATCTGCGGCCTTAAGATAACATCCGGTAAGCTTTTGGGTACCATTCAGATGCCTGTTCAAACGGTTCAGATCTGTTTTGTCGATCTTTCCATCTCCGTTTACATCTCCATAAATCACAAGCGTATAGGAAGAAATTTTCTTGTTTTTGCTGTCATACACCTGCAGAACATTGCCGGTTGAAACGATTCCGGTAACACTCTTTTTGGATGCACTGAACAGTTTGACCGTTCCCGCGGTCACTTTAAGTTTTTTTAAAAATGCTGCCGCCTTTGTTCCCGGCGCAATCCCCGTAACCATTTTGTTTTTCAACTGATATGTTTTCGAAGTCACGGAAGTCTTCTCGGTCTCTGCCGCTGCACCAGCTTTCTTTACAATGGTAAGCGTATAGGTTTTGGATGCTCCGCTCTCCGATTTGCAGGTAACTTTACACGTATTGGTTCCCGTCTGAAGTTTTTTTGTGCCGGTTCCCGTCACAGAAGATTTCGCAGCTACCGGTGATGCACTTATGGTAACGGAGGAAACTTTGCTGTCCACGACGAGGGAATACGAAGTAGTATCTCCGCGAAATACCGGTGTCAGTGTCTGTCCGGTTACGCTGAGCGATTTCAGATAGTTATTCGGATTTCCACTGGCTGTAAATGTCTCTGCAGATGCCGGCATACCGGAATAAACCGGAATACGGAATACAAATGCCTGCTGCTTGTCCGCATACCCCTGTCCAAGCTTTCTGCCCTCGTTGTAAGCAGCCGCAAGGTTTGCCATATACTGGTGGCTGTACAGATTCTTCTTGTTTACTACATTAAACTTCTGGAAATACAAGGTATCCTGACCCACGCCAATGTAGTTTTTCGCCAGAATTTTTGCTCCTCCTTCGAGTGCTGCATACCGGGTATTCCATCCCGCTTTTTTTGCATATGCCAGTCCGTTTTTGATGACCAGTGTGGAGGTAATGCCCGCTGCCCCCACATTAAAATAGTTATAGTACCCCTTATAACCGCTATAAGTTCCGGAAATCAGGGAACTGGTTCCTTTTAACCCCTGCTCCTGGCGCACTCTCGATGCAAGATGATATGGGCTGACCCCGGTTTCCTCACCGATATCCATAAATGCCTGCGCATAATCCAGCTCAGATCCGTCGCTGTCCTCAACCATATTCTCCATAAAGGTTCCTTTCAGGATAGAAGAAACTCCCTGCCTGGTCTGCACCTTGCTGAAACTTAAACTTTCAAATTGAAAAATATCGGTTTCATTGAGAAAATTCCGTGGATCTAAATAATAAGCGATATAGTCTGCATCAGCACCGACCCACGAAGATCCGTCATAGACCGTCCACACATTGGTGGTCCAGTCATATGCACCGTCTGCGGTGGATTTGGTTGCGTCATTTCCGGTCTTCGGAACAAGATTGACTCCGTTTACACTCTCTTTGCTGACCACGGTATTCCAGTCAAGCCCGGTCTTAACCGCCTGAAACTGCCACTGCGGATATGCTGTGTGAAGTGCGGAAAGTGCACTGATGTAACTATCCGGAAATCCTGCCGCACGCAGCTGCACGGCATAACTGCTGGCTGCTGCATCTGTACGCACACTGACTCCGGCAAGCGTTCCTGTTATAAGAATTGCCCCACAAAGCAGGGCACTCAAAAAGCGTTTTATCTTTCGCATATTCTTCCTCACCTGTTATGATCTGACTGCGCGGCATCCCAAATGCAGTGCAGTCTTTCTGTATCATTATATAGAAAAAGCATATCTGCGTCAATTCTGTGCGTTGTTCTTTTTGTTCTGGGTACAGTTACTCTCCTTTATGATGTAATGCGGACGTCTTTTGACTTCCATATAGGTTTTTGCAATATACTGTCCCATAATTCCCATACAAAACAGCTGGATTCCGCCAATGCATGTCACGATACATACCAGCGACGGCCAGCCGGCAACCGGATCCCCGAATACCAATGCGCGTACGATTTCCGCGATGATTGCAATAAAAGAAACCACGGTGAGCACCAGCCCCAGATACGAGGAAATCTTTAGCGGAACATCGGAAAAATTGATAATTCCGTCAAACGAATAGCGCACAAGTTTCCAGAAATTCCACTTGGTTTCTCCCGCAGAACGTTTTACATTTTGAAATTCCAGCCATTTGGTATCATATCCAACCCAGGCAAAGATTCCCTTGGAAAACCGGTTGTATTCGCTGACGGAAAGAATGGAATCTACCATTGCACGGTTCATCAGACGGTAATCCCTTGCCCCATCTGCAATCTCAATGTGGGAAAGTTTCCGCATAACTTTATAAAACATGCGTGCAAAAAACGAACGGATCTTCGGCTCTCCCTGCCGGTTCACCCGGCGGGTTGCCACATTGTCACAGTCTCCGGCTTCTAACATCGCAGCCATCTGTGGCAAGAGCGATGGCGGATCCTGCAGATCCGCATCCATCGTCGTCACATAATCCCCCTTTGCATAGGACAATCCTGCCAGCAGCGCCGCTTCTTTTCCAAAATTGCGGGAAAAAGAAAGATAGTGCACACGCTCATCTTCTGCTGCAAGTTCCCGGATCTTTTGCAGTGTTGCATCCTTCGATCCGTCATTGACAAATAAATATTCAAAATCATAATCGCCCATTTCCCGTGTCACGCGGTTTAATTCCCGGTACAAAATCTGCAGAGATTCCTGCTCATTGTACATCGGTACGACGATACTGATGCATTTTTTCCCCATGTTTCCCCCTTGTCTTATATCTTATCCACATACTAAACAGGAATAACAGAAGCGCAGCTATACTGATGGCAGCTCCGATCTGTACGCCCGGTGTGGTATAACGCAGCTCGATTTTGTGCGTTCCTTCTTTTAAGTGTACACCAATGAGTGCATCTGCGAAAGGCTTTATTTTCGTCTTTTTCCCATCTACATACAACGTCCATCCCTCATCTGCCGGTACCGACAGAATCAGTCTTCCCGCCTTCCTGACATCGATACTTCCAACGATCCTGCGATCTGTCATTTTTTCGAGTGACATGGTCTGTTCGCTGAGCGTCTCATACGCAGTGCACATGGCCTTGAAATTCAGGCGATACACATGGTATTCGATCGTTTCTGCATTGAAATTGGTAATATGGACCTTTGTTCCGGCTTTGCACTCTCCCAGATCCAGCAGATAGCGGTGGGTGGTCTTTCCATACTGCTGCGTCCATCCGTCATCTCTTGATACTGTCAGGGAATCCGCATTGCAGGTCACATAATCCGCATAATAATATCCATCCTCGGAAATATCAATTGTCGTATCCCCGGCTGCCTGCGACTGTGTACAGGTTGCCGGATAAAGCATGTCTCCTTTTGCTCCCAGCTGCTGTGCCAGGGAATTCAGGGAACCGATCCTATCAAGCATGGAAGATTCCCAGCCTTTTATTGCCTTCTCGCTCATCATATAGCCAAGTGGCAGGCAGTAGTTATTCCGATAAAGATAATTTCCATTGCTGCTTCCCACAAGTGTCCGCAGTGGACTTTCATCCACCGGATTAGAGGAAAGCATATACTTCACCGAAAACATGGCTGACGGAAGCGGGGAAGCACCATTGTAACAGTAGAAATTTTTTCCGCCCTCCATATACAGGCTCTGGAAGAGATGGCTGACATCCAGATTCATCAGGGAGGAAAATATGGTTGACGAACGGTATCCGTACAGGCTGTCATCGTTTTTGGTTTTCCGCCCACTGTCCTCCACCCGGTAAAATCCGTCATTTCCGTTATCCTCTTTTGCCTGTTGCAGCAGATCTTCGTAGTACCCCTGTTTATCCGTATATGCCACGCGGCTGGTAACGCCAAGCCCGGTTACCGCCATATTGACAGCCAGTTCTGCAATGGCAACACAAAAGGCAGCTTCCCGCAGGACTATCCGCATTTTCTTCGGGGCAATCTTAAGCAAAAGAAGCAGGATTCCATAAACTAAGATAAACAGCATGGTAATCACAACTGCCATGTACTCTGTCACCAGTTCATCCCCGTAATATCCGGAGAGAACCATCAGTGTCAGTGCGGCAAGCACTGCTATGATGATATGCCAGCGCCTGGTTCCTTTCCATTTGCGGATCGTTGCAAATCCCATGACCAGAAGCACAAAAATGTAAAGGAATGACTGTCTGCCCGGCAACGCCTGCGGAAAATGCATACCATGCCAGATATAATCCAGCTGATTATCCGCAAAGCTCACAAGGAAAAAGACAAGCATCAGCATACGCGGAACTTTTTCCTTCCAGGAGATTCTGCGGTTCAGCACATACAGCCATACCAGTACCAGGGTAAATGCCCCGGCATACAGATTCGGCCAGTGATCATTCCCCGTATAACTTGTAGTGACGGCTGCCGCACGCCCCAGCTCCGCAATAACAGAAAAATACCACTCCAGCGTTTTCGGAAAGCTGTCTTCAGCAGACCCGGAAGCAGAAAGCACGGCGATCTCCGGCAATAGCAGTACCATCGAGACAGACCCTGCCAGCATGGAATACCATGCAAACCGTAAAAATGCTTTCAGTTTTCCTCCTTTCTGCGTAAAAAAGAGAAGAATAAAATAAAACACCAGAAAGATACAGATCATGATGGAAATGTAATAATTTGCAAACACCGACAATGCAAGTGTCACAAAATACAGTCCCGGTTTCTGCTCCCGTACCAGTTTTTCCAGTCCCACCATGATCAGAGGAAAAAGAAGGATGCAGTCCATCCACATGATATCCCAGCTGTAGGCTGCCACAAATCCGGACAATGCATATGCCGTAGAAAATACAAGTGCCGGAATCACCTGATTTTTATGGAGTTTTGAGTCTTTTCCAATCAGATGAAAATGATATTTTAAGAATAAGAAAAAAGTCAGTCCGCACAGGGCAATCTTTGCCAGCACCAGTATCGTCATAAACTCGATCACATAATGTTTCGGGCAGAGCACGATCAGAAAATTAAGCGGACTCGCCAGATAATAGGCATACAGGGAAACAAAATCCGATCCCAGTCCCAGATTCCAGGAATACTGCAGACTTCCGCCGGTTCTTAATTTATGAAGAAACTCTGTAAAAAACGGACAGTACTGATGATACATATCGATATGCAGAATACAGTTATCCCCGAAAGGATATACCCCGTTTCCGATACAGATGACCACACAGATTATAAATGGCATAAGAAATGCCATCACATAAGGAAATGACCGGTGCGACACCATCCGCGAAATCATTTTTTTCATGTTCTTACTCATCCTTTTCCTTGTTTTTTTCAAACAACTGATAATACTGAAGCTTCTTGTAAGTCTGAAGCTGTTTTTCATCGGCTCCGATCCCTTTTGTCTGCCCCGCTGCAGAGATCACCGGGTAAGTTTTGCTCAGACTTAAGAGGTAATTCTGGTATGCATTCGTCGGCACTCCTGCTGCGGTAAGTACCTGCGCCGCAAGATAATTCAGACTCGTATTTTTATCTTTCGCTCCCTCGATCCCATAATTACTCCACACCAGATAAGGTACGAGATAACGTTTTTGTGTCTCTGCCTGTGCCCCGTTTTCCACGACAGAAGCCACTGTATCATTCGGCTGATGATCCCCGAAAAATACGATGATCGTCCTGTCATCCACTTTGGAAAAATAATCAATCAGATTTTCGAGTGCCTGATCGGTCTTGTGGATCAGTGTCAGGTACTGATTGAGCGGTTCGCTGGCATACTGTGACTGGATATCATTAGTCAGATTCATATAGGTATCGGTATATCCGCCATGATTCTGCATCGTCACATTGAAAATAAAGGCCGGTTTGCCGGAGGCTTTGTTTTTCTCATAAGTTTCTATAATATGCTCCATATCCGATGCATCGCTGATATAATTGCGCACATAGGAGACATCCCTGTAATCTTCCATAAAATCCAGATTGTCAAATCCAAGCAGAGGATACACTTTATCCCGGTTCCATCCGCTGGCCTGATACGGATGCTGTGCATAGGTCGCATATCCTAAGGATTTCAGATAACCTGCTAAAGACGGTGTCCTGCTCTTGATGTACTGCTGATACGGAATACTTCCGTTCGGAAGGAATGCCATCGTATTGCCTGTCAGAAATTCAAATTCCGAATCCGCAGTGTTTCCCCCACACACAGATGTCTGGACATATCCCGTGACCGTGTTTTTCTCCCCCTGCTGCATCCGGTGCATAAACGGCATGTAATCCTCATTGGTTTCTAACGGTCCCAGCACTTTTAAATCCGAAAATGCCTCATCCATGATGACAATGATGTTGGGCAGATCCTGTGTGTCGGTTTCTGTTGTTTTAGTTTCGTATTTCGCCAGCGTCTCTTTTGCTTCATCCGCATCGTATCCTGCCGGACGCTCCACTGCCACATAGGCAAGATCCATGGCAAAGGTCACCGCCATGCCGTTTACTTTTGTCATATATGCCGGTGTGAACAGAAACGGATACAGATAATGTTTTGTCTGAAACGATTCCTGCTGCAGGGCATTGACAAATGTACACAATGCCAGTCCCACCAGTACGATACTCCCCAGCCTTATTTTCCAGGAAAAACGCGGACCTTTTTTAAAAAGGCGGGTCAGCACAAATAATGCAATAAAAACAAGTGTAACAATCACCATGCGCCGGTCCGGTGTAAAATCATAGTTTCCAGCCACACTGGCTGCTGTTCCGGCCGAAAACAGATCCCACGGAACAAACGGTGTGGAACGGAATTTCATCACATAATGATTGGTAATTCCAAACGCCACAGCAAGTCCGTACAGCACTCTGGACGCAAAACACATTCTTCCGGTCAGAAAATATAACATCCATCCGATCAGCTCAAACAAAAAAATATTAAAAAGCTGTGCTCCCACACGCACTTCCGCAAACGGATTGTGTTCATAACACTCCATCAGGTAAAAAGCAAACACCGGAACCACGGCATACCAAAACAGCCATATGCCCTTCTGTTTCCACCCTTCTGTCCGTTTTTGTGTGTTGTTTTTCTCCCTTTTTGTCTGCTTACGTGCGACTATCTGCTCCATGTTCCCTAACATAAAAATGAGTATGGCTCCTTCCATTCCTTCCATTTCCATCGCTTTTCATACGATTTTATCTGAATAGAATTTTACCACACTCATTCTGCTTTTAAAACGCATTTCACATTTTTATCATAATTTCATTCTAGTAATTGGATA
>OFMG01001799.1_pt1 | contig 13161 bp, 9 predicted proteins | sample 1541751 | NCBI WGS metagenome assembly OFMG01 (sample SAMN04209232, study PRJEB22552) | human gut metagenome | biome: gut; material: feces | host: Homo sapiens | place: USA: Oklahoma
CTCCCACAAATTGTGACGCACATCTTGCAGAAAGCCTTTTTCAAACACGCTCTAAGGGAAAAGGAGGAACTATATTTATGAAATTCAGAGTTGAGGGCATTTATGATGCCAAAAAGCTGGGAATCCCACAGATGCTGATTCTGGGGCTCCAGCATATGTTCGCCATGTTTGGCGCTACCATTCTGGTGCCGATCCTGGTAAACAACTATTTTCACGGCGAGGGCTTATCCATTCAGGTAACCCTGTTCTGTGCCGGATTTGGAACACTTCTGTTCCATGTACTGACTAAGCTGAAGGTACCTGCATTCCTGGGATCATCATTTGCATTTCTTGGCGGATTTGCCACCGTTGCAGAGCTTGACACCGGAATTTTTGCCAACATGTCTTATGGAGAGAAGCTTCCATATGCATGCGGTGGTGTGTTTGTAGCAGGACTTCTGTATCTGGTACTTGCAATGATCGTTAAGGTAATTGGCGTAAAGCGCGTCATGCGTTATCTGCCTCCGGTTGTAACTGGTCCGATTATTATCTGTATTGGTCTTAGCCTTGCACCGTCTGCAATCAGCAACGCATCCCAGAACTGGATCCTTGCTTTGATCGCACTTGGAACTGTTATTTTCTTCAACATCTGGGGCGTTGGAATGTTCCGTATTATTCCGATTCTGATGGGTATTGTTGTTTCTTATGTGGTTGCCCTGATCATGAATGCCTTGGGTATGACAAACGCAGATGGAAGTGCTATCCTCAGCTTTGCAGGAGTAGCAAGTGCGCCGATCGTAGGTGTTCCGAAATTCTTCCTCTGCAAATTTAACATTACTGCAATCCTTGCAATGGCACCGATCGCAATTGCTTCCATGATGGAGCACATTGGCGATATTTCTGCTATTTCCGCAACGGTTGACCGCAATTTCATCGAAGACCCGGGGCTTCACCGTACACTTCTGGGTGACGGACTTGCAACCTCTCTGTCAGCACTGATCGGTGGACCTGCAAATACAACTTACGGAGAGAACACCAGTGTTCTTGCTCTGAGCCGTGTTTACGACCCGAAGGTAATCCGTCTGGCTGCTATTTATGCAGTTATCCTCAGCTTTATCCCGAAGATGGCTGAGGTGATCAGTTCCCTTCCGTCTGCGATCATCGGTGGTATCAGTTTTATTCTTTATGGAATGATCTCTGCTGTTGGTGTCCGTAATGTAGTTGAGAACAAAGTAGACCTGACACGTTCTCGTAACCTGGTTATTACAGCGGTTATCCTGGTTTGTGGTCTTGGCATTTCCGATGGACTTACATTTACTATCGCAGGCGCACATATTACTCTTACAGGACTTGCACTTGCTGCAATTGTAGGAATCCTGCTGAACGCCGTTCTTCCGGGAAATGACTATGTGTTTGAGACTGCAAAGAAGAAAGAGGAGATGGAAGACGACTGATCCGGCTGGCTTTCCTATATGGTGATGCTGCCGGCAGGTGAAATGTCTGTTTAGCTGATATATAAAAAGAACTCGATTCAAAGTAAATAAATGCGGGAGTCTTTTTCAAAGAGGCTCTAAGTACATTTATTTGCCATGTATGAATCGAGTTCTTTTTTATGTTGTAATAGGAAATGCTGTTGGAATTTCCTATTACCAGGCAGAATCGCACTGCGGCGGAAGGGGAGGTGTCGTTCGAGGCGACCTGCCGCAGTGCAATTCTGCAAGAAGGAATCTTTTTAGAAGCTTCCGCCTGTACCTCCGTGATCGCTGTCTGAGCCGCCGGAGGAACTGTCACTATCCTTCGGTTTCGCTGTTTTGGTAACTGTGTGATACAGGAAAATATCGTTTGATCTTGTCAGTGCCATACTTCCCTGGCGCACATAATCCACTGCGCTGTCCTGTGTCCGTACGCTTTTCAGCTGGGCTCTCATGCCCATGGTGCACAGAAACGCAAGCACAAGACCGATTCCCAGGGAAATGAGAATCCATATGGGAGAAAAGGGCTCTGTATAAGGCTCCCCGTTAGCAGCCATTTCCAACAGATCCTGACACAGATCTGCGTAGGTATCGAAAGCGCCGTAGAAGTTTTCATCCTTTAACAGAGGCTCTACATTTTCCTTCAGATAAGCAAGTCCGTCATCGTTAAACGCAGTCATACCATATCCGTGGGTGGTAATGTGCCATTCACGGTCGCCAATGCTGACCATGAACAGGATTCCGTCGTGGTTTTCGCCGGTTCCGTAACCATTCTCATCGAAGAAATGATCTGTAAAGTAGTTCATCTCATTGCCGTCTTTCGACTCTACTGTGGCAACTGCCACTTCCAGATTGTATTCCCCGGTGATGGCTTCCAGCTTATCCAGAAGCTGGGATTCTTCTTCATCTGTGAGAAGATCCGCCTCGTCCAGGACAAGGGAAAATTCGGAGGCTGCAAAGTCCTGATAAGAGTCATCTTCCTCACTGCCGGATCCGCCAAAGCTGTTGGAAGCTTCGGCCTGTACCGTAACAGCTCCCGTACCTGGCAAAGCAGTAGTAAAAAGCGCATCCGTGCCTGGAATAACTGCACTGAAAAGGCTTCCTGCTCCCAGCACTGCCGCCAGAATAATTCCAAATGATTGTTTTTTCATGGCATGTTCCTCCTTAACAAAATGTGTGAATCAGCCATGCAATGGCGTAAGCAGCAACGGAAAAACCTGCAGTAAGTCCAAGGAACCATTTAGTGAAAATACCTTTATCTACAGGCAGATTTCCTACAAATTTACCAGTCTGTCCGTTCATGCCGAACAGATAGTGGTTGCCCTTCCAGGTGGTGGAAAGAAGCCATACCGGGAAAAGGGCATAGTGGGTTTTACCGCCTTTTAACTGAATACGGGTATCTTCAGGGGTAACGCTGTCATAACCGATAACCGTATCGCGAAAAGCATCCTCAGCGGCTTTTCTTACACGCTGGTTGGCGCGCTCAGCAGATTCTTCTGCGGATACATCATATTTGTCCGCAACGTATCCTGCCAGGTAAGGAGTGGCAAAGTCCACAGCCTCGGAAATTACGTAAGGCTCCAGAGACTCTGTTAAATCATTGTCAATTTTGGAAGAACCGTCTACCGGAATCTGGTCGAATCCGATGTTTCCAGCCCGGAAAACAGAGTAATGGCTGGTTTCCGTATAATCATAGTCGCTGTCACTCCAGAAACGGGTCTTGGTGGCATGATAGCGGATATCTGCAGAAGCGTCGGTGTCAAAAAGCCAGAAAGGCACATAAACACCTTTGATCTCGTCAATGTGATTTTCCTTTTTAAATACTTTGGGTAAAAGGATCTTGCCGTGAAGATGTTTGGTCAGACCTTCTTTGGCTGCCTTTTTGTCCAGCTTAAACGGAATGATAAAATCCGGACGCAGGGTACCGGAAAATTTGCCGGACATTACCACTGGATTGCCGCAGAATGGGCAGGAGGAAGCACCTGTGCTTTCATCGGCAACGATTTCCCCGCCGCAGGACTGGCATATGTAAACGGACATTCCGCTGGCTTCATCTTCCTTCCAGGAGTTGTCTGAAGCACTCTCCCAGTTCAATTCATCAGATTGCTGGTTAGCTGCTGCTTCGTTAAATTCTTTGACGGTTTCCATATCAAATTCAGTGTCGCAGTAAGGACATTTCATCTTCTGGAGCGTACTGTTGAATTCGATTGCTCCGCCGCAGCAGGGGCATTTATATTCAAGTAAATCGGACATAGTTCATTTCCTTTTATGCTGCTTTTTTACTGGGTATCGTTTTCATTAAATGGATCGCCACAGTTCGGACAGAATTTTGGTGGATTGGTTGGATCTTCCGGTTCCCAGCCGCACTTGTCACAGCGGTACCGAGGCTTCATAGCCGGTTTAGGAGAACCGCAGTTGGTGCAGAATTTGCCTGTATTTACAGCGCCGCAGGAACAGGTCCAGCTTGCATTTGCTGCAGGTGTCTGAGGCTTTTTCGCGCCGCATTCCGGGCAGAAATTACCGGAAACCATAGCACCGCAGGAGCATTTCCACTGGTCAGCTGCCGGAGCAGAACCGCCTGCCTGAGCCTGGGATACGGCCGGATTTGGCTGTGGCTGGACCATCTGCTGTGCCTGAGCTGCCTGCTGCTGTCCCATAGCGTAAAGATTCTGTGCGTTAAAACCGCCTGTCATGCCTGCCATGTTCATGCCCATGAAACCGGTCATGGCACCGCCGGCGTTACCTGCTGCTGTCTTCATGGCGTCTGCCTGTGCTCCTGCAAGAGTAGCAGCTGCCATGGCAGGATTGCGGAGGATAGCCATACGCTGAGCTTCTTTGATCATCTGAGCGTCTTCCTCAGGAAGAGTGATCGGATTCATGGCAACAGATACGATCACGAGACCACGAAGCTGACTCCATTTCTGGGTGAGAGCCTGGTTCATGGCATCACAGAGCTCCATTGCATGAGCCGGAAGTGCGCTTGGACGGATTCCCTGCTGGGAAATGCTGGCAAATGCCGGCTGAAGAGCTGAGATAAATTCTGTTTTCAGCTGTCCCTCGATCTGTTCTCTGTCGTACTGCTGTTCAAAGTTTCCGCAGACGTTGGAATAGAAGAGAAGCGGGTCTGCAATGCGGTAGGAATAAACACCGCTGCAGCGGACAGAAACATCAATGTCCAGTCCGATGTTCTGGTCTACAACACGGAATGGAATCGGGTTCGGAGTTCCGAATTTATTGTCCACCAGTTCTTTGGTATTGAAATAGTAAACACGCTGGTCTTTGCCAGTGTCACCGCCGAATGTGAAACGCTTGCCAATGGTGTGGAAAGTGTTCATGATGGCGTCGCCCAGATTTCCGGAGAAAATACTTGGCTCGGTAGAAGCATCGTAGGTGTATTCGCCTGGTTCCGCGCAGATATCAACGATCTTGCCTTGCTCTACGATCATCATACATTGTCCGTCTGCGACTGCGATTCCGGATCCGGTGGTGATAATGTTGTCGCTTCCCTTGGTATTGGAGGAACGTTTGGATGTGCGTTTCTGACCTTTTACTGCCAGAACGTCATTGTCGATGGCATCACAGTAGAAAAATTCTTTCCACTGATCTGCAAGTGTACCGCCTGCGGCGCCAAGTGCTGCTTTAATAAGTCCCATATTGTAACTCCTTTCTTTTTGACCGGTCAATGACTGGAAAAATTATGTAAACGAATGCCACCTGATGCCAATAGCAGGAGTGCATTGGCGCAGAAACCATGGATTTCATATCTGGTGGTGCCTGTGTGAGCAGACATAGTGGTTTCGTTAATTTGTACAGTTATTGTCCGAAAATGATTTTATTAATTATTCTACATAACGATTCAGCAGACATTATTCCGCGAGGTGTTTTTGTGAACGAAGTTCACAGAAAAAACGAGAAATGCGGCGCGAAATCGTATAAAACATGATTTCTGTGTATCCAGAAGGATATCACTGTGAATGTGCGGAATCGTTACTACTCTACTATAAATTTTATCTGATTTTGTCTGAAAAAACAACCTATATGTGATAAATGACTGGTTTTCGTGACAATAAGACATAGATACTATCTGATTTGCAGTAAATAGGAATTGTATACCAGCCATTTGATGACAAAAAAATGTTTGGAATGCCGGAATAACAAAAATCTGCAGCCTATATATTATAGTACTGCAGATTTTGTCATTAGTAATATTGAACCTGGTATGGGGCACATTTAACCTTCTGAATTGTCATCAGATGCGTCTGAGCTGTCTGATCCGGAATTGCCTGATCCAGAGCCGTCAGAACTGGAACTGCTTTGGGTGGCAAGTGTCTGATAGTACCAGGAGGAGGTGATGGAATCATTATCCTCCACGTAATTTCCGTTGGAATCCAGCATATTTCCGTCGGAATCAAATGTGACATCCAGAAGATCCGTCTTAGTAGATGGTGTGACGTTCATGGACATGATTTCATCATATTTTGTCTGAAGGTTTTCTAGGGAAAACTCATCTCCGATGGACTGGCGGACGCTGTGTGCAGCTGCAAGAGCGTCCGTATAATCGTCCAGCTTATATGGTGCATATTCCGGGGTATCGTAGCTGTAATGCATAACCAGCGGTGTCAGTGTGGCATCCTGGATCTGGATGCTGGTCTGATCGCCGTCTACGGTCTTCTGAATGGTAAAGGCTGCCATTCCGCCAAGAAGCTGCTTCAGTGTTTCCTGACCAGTAACAAAGTTGCCAAGGGAGTAGTAGATCAGCATGTTGTGACCAGAGTCATCTGTAAGGTAGCCATATGGCTGGAGCACATTCGGATTGGTTCCGATCACAACGTCAACACCTTGCTCCATAAGGAAGTTGGCCCATTCTTTTTCGTATTCGGTAGGCATTGGTTCTTCGGTCTTGCCCCAGTTTGCAGAGAAAATCACACAGTCTGCGGAAGCTTTGGCCTGTTTGATGGCGGCTGCAACATCGGCAGTATTGAATGTGTCAATCATGGAGCCTTTGCTGGAAGATGATGTAGCTGCGCTTCCGGAGCTGGCTGAACTTCCGGTGGTGTCTGCTGAATTATCGGAAGCAGAACTGTCAGTACCGTCTGTTGAGCCGTCGGTACCACCTGCTGAGTTATCAGAAGCAGAGCTGTCCGTGCTGTCTGTGGAGCTATCGGATCCTGTGGAGTCTCCGGAAGTGTCAAAACTATCGGAGATTCCGGACTGGCTTCCATATGCCGGGAAAGTATAGTCAAGGAATGCAATTTTGATTCCGTTTATCTCTACAATTTTTGCTGTATTTGTACTGGTCTGGCTCTTATGAATACCAACCAGAGTGACATCCGGATGACTGGTTTCCCAGTAATTTAAAGTTTCGTTGATCATGGAAGAACCATTGTCATCGATCAGTGCTGTGGCAGATGTGATTACATTAAATCCGGCATTTATAAGTGCGTCGCCAATCTCTGTAGGAGTGGCGTAAGGCGCGGTACCGCTGACTGCGCTGTGGTCTGTTGTGAAAGGTGTTTCCTGATTGACCATAGCAATGTCGGCAGCCTGTATATCGGATTTCAGATTAGCATAAACACTGTCATAATTCCAGGCGCCGGTTTCTGACTGACCGGATGCAAGAAGACTTGGCTGAACCAGGTTATCCCCAACTGCAAGAACTGTGGCTGTAGTGACTTCCTGGGTGGTGGCAGTTGCCTCTTCTTCCTTCTGTTTTTGTAAGTCAGCTGCCTTTTTCGCCTGGGCAGCTGGCTGGCGGATCATGGTGTAGTCCATCTGGTTAAACACCAGGCAGAGAACCACCAGAACCGCGATGGATACCAGAAAGCTGGTTCTGGAATTCAGTCGTTCTTTATAATTTAATGGGAGATTATCTCGTTTTTTCATGATTTTGCCCTTCTCTAATGTAGGAAAATATGACTAGCAGGATCAGAAAATCAGATGGATCCTGCATATTTTCAATGTGAGTTCATTATAGCAAATTATTGTGCTCAAAGAAAGAAGTTATTACATAAATATTTAAAAAAATGTTACAGCATTTCGGGAATTTTCGGGTAATATTGCGCGTGAACCTGACAGGCAGAAGCCGGGCGAAAATACTGCAGCTTCAGAGGCAATCACAATTTCTCGTTCATGTATTTTCGCAAAACCGGAAACTGCACAGGGCCGATTTCCAGTATCTTCTGATGAAAACTTTTCAGATCAAAGTTTTCGCCAAGGAGGGACTGCTGTTCTTCTTTCAGATCCAGAAAATTCAGATATCCCACATAGTATTTCAGATAATTAGCAGGTGTTTCGGTGATATATCGGTAAATCTCGGCCGTGACAGCAGCGTCACGGATTCCGAAAAGCTTCAGGAAGCGAGCGGCTTGCGCAGGAGTCCAGCCGTGGTAATGGATTCCCACATCCAACAGGGAGTAAATGCACAGATTCACGCTGCGGTTCAGCCAGGAAAGTCGCGTGCAGGCAGAAGCTTCCTGTGAGGATAAGGTGCCGGCAGACAGATAATCTGCTGCATAATCATACGCGTAACTTTCCACATAAGTGGCCCAGCCTTCCACGTATCCGCTGTAATCGATGAGATACCGGATATGGGATGGACTTTGTCGTCCGAAATAAACGGTCTGGTAAAGATGACCGGGGAAGCCTTCGTGCGCCAGCGTGGTAAAAAGCTCCAGATTGGAAATCTGCCGTCCATGATTGATGTAAATAACATTTGGCGCTCCTGTGTCCATTGGCGGTGTCAGGTAAAACGCCGGGCTGAGAAATTCTTCCATGGATTTATGTACAGACCGGATTTCGAAATCTACAGAAGCAGTGGAGGGGAAATCCTGCTGAATATTTTTTTCCAGAAGCTCCATGACCCGTGTGGGCTCCATATCTGACAAATCCATTTTCTCATTTAGCAATGTGAGAAGTTGTGGATGCTGTTTCAAAAGTTCTGAAATTTCCTGAGAATCGGTGGAAAGCTGCTGGGTGAGGCGCTTTTCCAGTTTTTCCACAGGTATGTAGATTCCCACCTGGCTTTTTAGAAGATATTGGTAATATTCCTTTCCACCGGAAAAATTGACCAGTCCTCCGGTATTTTTGCCTGTTCCCCGAAGCTGCTCCAGACCTTCTATCAGCGTTTGATATGCGGGGAGAACCTTTTCCTTCAGAATTTGTTTATGGGTCAGGTTCAGCTGTTCCTGGTCCTTTTCGGAAAGCTTTCCATAGGCTTTTAGTTTCTGGGAAAAAATTTCCAGCATATAATTGGAATCCGGGTTTTGAATAAAAGCACGGCACTGATCCTGAATGCGTTCCAGGGTTTCGTCGCACATAAAAAATCCGGCATCAGCTTTTGTCTGTTCAAAGGCGAGAATGCTCTGGAAATATTCTTTTGTGCTGCAGAGCAGATTCAGGTAGTCGGTGATGTCCTGATTGGTGTAGAAGGAGTATTCCGCCAGCAGTACAGGCAGCTGCGCCTGGATCCCGAGGCTTGGGCTAAGCGGCTCTTCCAAAAGATAATTGTCGCCCAGAGAGGTTTCGGTGTGGTAGTAAAGGAGGAGCAGATCAAGGGTCAGACGATTGGAAGTACTGAGCTTTGACTGGGAAAATTTTTTCAGCTTTTTTACATATTCCTGGTACTGGGCAGAGGTTTTTTCATTGTTTGGATGTATTGTGCCAAGGGTAGCGCGGGGGCGTGAGATGCCCTGTTTTTCCGGATAAGCCAGGGAATAATGAAGATTCAGGGCGTTGCCGGAAACCTCTTTTTCAAATATGGACTCTGCGAAGTTTTCGAAGCGGGCATTTTCGGAGAAGACATGACTGAAAAGCCAGGAAAATGTGAAGCAGATAACAAGAAAAAAAACCAGAATAGCGGCGGTGAATTTTGGTCTGTTTGACATAGGATGCCCTCTGCTCTGGGGGATTTCTACTATATTATTGAGAATTTCAGTGTAGTATGCGAAATATTTGGTTCCATGGCTTTGAGATTATGTGTATTTTGTGTACAAGACTGACGGGAATGACAAAATTAGTCTGGGATGACAGGTGGAAGTTGTTAGATTTCACGGAAATGTCAGCTTTATTATGTATGGGAGCAAAATTGACGGTAACAGATTGTTGTGATATTATGCGTAATTGTTACATATGCTTAATATAAATGTAACATTTCGAATGGGCTACGGCAACTGAATTCAGGAAAAATATACCGCAAAGTGGGGCGTGCAGATTGTGGAAATGATTTTTGGGCACGTTCAAAGCGGTGAAACGGTAAGGAAAATTTTGGAAATAGGAAATGAAGGGTAATTTTATATAAATTGAGAGGTGTATGAATGTTAAAGAATAAAATGAAAAAACTGATCTGCGGAATCACAATGTGTATAACGGTCTGTTCTCAGTTGATTTTTCCACAGATCGCGTTTGCAGCGACTAAGGTTGCTGTGGAAAAGGCGGGAGAGGCATTTGTAGCTGGGATGACAGAGACTGCAGAGGCAGAGGAGGTACTTTCTGAGGAAGAGATTCGTCAGCAAATCGTGGATTTTGCGCTGCAGTTTGAGGGAAATCCTTATGTTTACGGTGGGACAAGCCTGACAAACGGGGCAGATTGTTCTGGGTTTGTAATGTCTGTGTTTGCACAGTTTGGCTATTCACTGCCCAGAGTAGCAGCAGATCAGTATAATCAGTCGGTGAAAAAAAGCGTGGAAGACCTGGAGCCAGGAGATCTGGTTTTCTATGGAAGCGGAATCAGCCATGTGGCACTGTACATTGGAAATGGACAGATTATTCACGCAAGTACATCTGCGTCTGGGATCAAGATTTCCAACTATGATTATGAGGCACCTGTGGGAGTTGGAACTTATATTGAAGCGGACGGCTTCTTTAGTGAATAAGAGTGAGGGAGCGGGGCATTTGATAAAACGGATATGAAATCCGGTTATCCTGTTCTGACATTTATAGCCGGGGAAGGTTTCCCCGGCCTTTTTGTATATGGGGAGGTTTTATGAAGATTCCCGCATATTATATGAATCAAAAAGGCAATTGGGGTCGATTGATACAATATAGCAAGAAGTCCCCGCTTTAACATACGGGAATTAAGTGGTGGGAGTCTGCCGTTACTGTTCACTCAGTGACCAGTAACGCGCTTCGCGATGCACAGAAAACGAACCTTCTTGTGACAAGCACAAGAAGTAGCGTTTGCTGCGCAAACTTAATTCTCGGGTTTTCTGTGAACTTTGTTCACAAAAAACACCTCGCGGAATGTTACCAGTGAACAGTAACAGTCTGCCACGATACAAAGGGGAATGGTGAGAGGATAAAATTGATTTGTGTGTATTTTGTAAGGTATTGTAAATACGATATTTTGCAAGGGAAAATGTCGAAAAGTGTTGAAATTAGCAGATTGCACAAAGACTTAAAAAAAATGTGGATAGGTGAATTAATAGGTAGAAAGTTTTCCACTTTCAAAAATATGAAAAAATGTTGAAAAATCAAGTTATGCACAAAGTTATCCACATTATCCACATGGAAAAGCATGTGGATGAGTTGATTTACATAATGGGAATCGAAACAAATGTTTTGGTTATTGTTATGAAAATGTAAAATTCGACAGAAATCGGCAAAAAGGTATTGACTTTTACAAAATCAAAATATTATAGAATATTCGCGAAAAATATTACAATTAGAGATAAAAAACATAAAATGTCTGACAAAATAAATTGTTCATTACAGGGCATATTTTGTCTGAAGCTCCGAAAAACTATAGAGAAGTTACAATGAAATTCTGGTAAAATATGGAATTATATTAAGAAGCCCTTTGCGGAGAAAATTTCCTCTACAAAGGGCTTTCTTTATAATGTTTTTGATATTATTTTGGCGTTACTGGAAGATATGATTTTTCTTTGCCTGTTTTAAGGTTTTTTTATACCAGTAATAATCGCCCTGACCTTTACTGTAGTTCTGGATTTCTACGTCTACATCGTAGTAATATTTTTTACCATCTACGATGGCATAGTTCCAACTGTGGCCGGCTCTGGTGCCATCCAGATTCTTATAGTAGCCGTTGCAGACACCGGCATCTACGCCTACGTGGTTGCAGAGGATGACAAAGATTGCGGCCTGGTCGCTGCAGACTCCGCCGCGTTTCTGCATATAAGGAGCCATAAAGGATGACCAGGAGGAGCCACCGAAAATAAGTTTGCCGTTTTGGTAGTTCTGGAGAGTCTTTTTCTTGTAGTTTTTAATCCGCTTCTGGGCTTTGGTGCTGGTGAGATCGTAGTAATTTTTGGCTTTTACAAATTCATCGGCGTGTTTATGCTTGAAGTTTACAGTCATCCAGTGGTAGATACGTCGAACTTTTTCATCCTGGCTCATAGTGAGCTTTATTTTGGCTGACTGGATCATTTTTTCTGCCATGTAGTCTACAGTATCGACTCCGGTGTATTCTGGAATTGTGGTGGAAGCTGCGAGGCCTTTGCTTCCGGATGGGGCTTTGGAAGATACTTTAAAATTTTTGGTTTTGGTGACGGATTTTATGCAGATCTGGTCTTTTTCTACATAATAGAAAAGCTCAACTTTGTAAGTGCCATTTGATGCGTAGGCTGTGGGCTTTTTCCCAGCTTCATTTCCTTTTGAGGGTTTTCCGTTCCAGTCAAGGCGAATGGTTTTATGGTCAAAAGAAGTGACCGGATCGCCCCAGAAATTTGTTCCGCCAATGTTTTTGTATGTTTTTTCATAAACATATTTACCAGATTTGTTTAGAATCCTAAGACGTACATTGATGGCTGTGCCCTCAAGGTCCTGTTCGGTGTTAAATGATACTCCGGCACGAATGGAAAGATAGTTTCCTTTGCTTGGATGAAATCCTTTGGAGCTGATGCCTGTGAGCAGGCTGTCTACTGACATCTGGATTTCATCTGGATTGATCGTATCCGTTTCTTCCTTTGCTTTTACATTCTGTACACTGAACAGGAATATTATTGACAGCAACAGGAACGTGCTTAAGCAGATGTTTAAAAATTTTTTCCCTTTTTCAAGCATTTCTTTTCCTCCTTTGTTTTCTGATCTTCCTTAATTTTTGGTATAACCTGAAGTTTGTTCATTTTTGCAGAAGCAGCTTCGACCTCTTGGACGATACAGAAAAATTCTAATATGAGTATATTGGTTTTATTTAAGAGATTCAAGCTTAAAGTAATATTTTTCAAACACGCTCTAGGTTTCTGAAAAATTGGGATAGAAAAATAAAATGTATTCATGCAAAATAGGGCATAAGGAGGAAGGGATTTTTTACTTTACAAAAGATAAATATCGGAGTTTTCCGAGTTAAAGAAATTGATGAAGACGATAGCATATTTCAGCAATTGATGGAGGAATATAGACTTATCGGGGAAAGACTGGAGAAAGAACTTCTGGATGTGGGAAAAGAGAAACACTATCGAGATCTGATTGAATTGATTGACAGAATTGCAGATTATATTTTCAAGGAATCCCCCCGGGTGAAGAAAGGAATTGGTGAGATTATGGGTGGACAGGTATTGGAACTGGAGTCGGAACGATTGGAGAGATTGATTAGAGAAGGATGTGAAGCGGCAAGAGTTGATTTTACTGGCTTTAAGGGCACAAAAAAACACCGTCCCCGCGGCAATCGCTTTGTCCGCAAAAACAGTGCTTTCAGTGCGCCTTCAGGGGTTCGAACCCTGGACACCCTGATTAAGAGTCAGGTGCTCTACCAACT
>OFMG01001845.1_pt1 | contig 12660 bp, 9 predicted proteins | sample 1541751 | NCBI WGS metagenome assembly OFMG01 (sample SAMN04209232, study PRJEB22552) | human gut metagenome | biome: gut; material: feces | host: Homo sapiens | place: USA: Oklahoma
CCTGCAGCACTTTCCATGCGACTGCTGCTCCACATAACTCTTTAAAAGGATACGCACATTCCTGCTGCTTTGGATTCACGATTGCATCTGCGTTGCTGCGAAGGAACAGCTTTTCCCCGTTCTCCTCTGTATAGGGAATCTCGTGGTGATCGGTCACTAACACGGTCATCCCAAGTTCTTTGGCATGCGCAATCTCTGAGATTGCAGCAATTCCGTTATCGCACGTAAGAATGGTATCCATTCCGTCTCTTTTTGCCTGATCGATCAGATTCTCATTGATTCCATAGCCATCCTTCATGCGGTCCGGAATCTGCGTGGAAACATTTCCACCACAGTGTTTAATTCCCCGGTATAAAATATAGGTTGACATAACTCCATCTATATCATAGTCGCCGATAATACGGATCGGCTTTTGCTCTTCTATTTTAACTTTTAAAATATCTGTCAAACGATCTGCATCTTTCAATAAATGTGGATCGTATAAATCCTTTAAACTTCCATAGAGATATCTTTCAAATGCCGCCTCCCCGATCACCTCACGGTTTCGGATAAGACGCGCTGTGACAGGGCTGATCCCGAACTCTTTTCCAAGCTTTTCAAAATCAGCCCCTTTGTTGATTACAAACCATTTTTCCATGTAACACCTGCTGCCTGTTTTTTCTTATGAATTTATCTTTTAATAATGCACTTCCATCAGCATCAGTCCACATGCCGGTGCTGTATAGCCTGCGTTCTCCCGGTTTTTGCTCTCTAAGATCTGCGGCAGCTCCTCCGGCGCTCTCCTGCCATCCCCGACCTCGATCAGCGTACCCGTCAGGATCCGCACCATATTTTGCAAAAATCCATTCCCCCGGTAATCGATCCAGAGATCATTCCCTTTCTTCGTAAAATTGATCTCATAAATTGTGCGGACTGCCGTTTTTTTCATTTTCTTATTTCCGCAAAATGAAGTAAAATCATGTGTTCCGATCAGATAGGAAGCAGCTTCTTTCATGCGTTCCACATCGAGTGTTTTCTCATACTGGTACTCATATTTCCGCTCGAAAACATCCGAGATCTCTCCCATATGGATGTGATAGCGGTAGGTCTTTTTCTTTGCGGCGTAACGGCTGTGAAAACGCTCGTCCACCTGCTCAACCGCAATAACGGCAATGTCATCCGGCAGATAATGATTCAGATAGGACAGGATCTTTCCCTCCGTAAAATGCTCCTCAATATGAAAATTTGCCACCTGGCCTTTGGCATGCACGCCCGCATCCGTTCTCCCCGAACCGATGACTTCCACCGCGTGTCCTGCCATCTGTCCCAGCACTGCTTCTATTTTTCCCTGAATGGTCAGCCCGGTGCTGTTCTGCCCCTGCCAGCCCTTGTATCTTGTCCCATCATACTGGATTGTGATTTTATAGTTGTTCATACTTTTTATCCCTGCTTTACTGCAATCTAAACTAACTTTTAGTTTAACACATTTTCTACTCAAATCCTAGTCTGCGATCTGTTCCTGAAACGTTTTTGTGCCGGGGAACTGAAAAATACCAATCCCCCGGCACATTTACTCCACATTTTATACCAGTTCTGCAATCCTTGTCACCGCAACATAGATCTCCGATATTTTATACCAGGTGCGGTAATCTACCACTCCCGTCACAGGCAAGCCAAAAATAGACTGGAATTTTTCTACTGCTGCCTTCGTTGCCTCTCCGTAAATCCCATCCGGTGTGATCGTCGGGATTGCCGGATAAGCCTGCGAGATTCTCGCTAACTGTTCCTGGATCTGCCGGACCTTATCTCCGGCAGCGCCCACTTCCAGATTATACCGCGGCCAGGATGCAGGGATACCGGAAATCTCCTCCGCTGTATTGATAAACATATTATCACCATAATAATAACGGAGAATTTCTATCGTTTCGTAGTTCTGATCCCCAAGATATTTGCTTCCCCACTGGCTCAGCCAGTTGCTGCACGTCACGCGCTGTCCGTCACAATACTGCGTCAGGATTGGCTGTCTCACATTCGGTCTGGAAAGATAATTCTGGAACATTTCCTCTACCACATCCGAGATACTCTGGAAAATATTTCTTCCATATACAAATTTCTGGTCATAAGCAGTGGATGTTGTGATGGTGAAGTTATAGCCTTTGTTCCGGTACCATTCCGTGTAAACCCTGTTTAACGTAAAGGACATGATCGCAAGGATATTGGCACGCAGCGTGCTGTCCGGCCACGTGCTGTATATCTCGCTGGATGCCACATTTTTGATGTAATCCCGGTAACGGACATAATAATTTGCCGCATTGGGATCCGATGGCGGTCCGTCATGAACAACGACAAATTCCGGGATCACCACTTTACTCAGCACGATCTCCCCTGAGTCGGAGACAGGCTTGATCTCGGACTCTGCTATTTTTGCCGGGAAATTGCCAAACAACGTATTGACCGGAATCACAATGGAATCTATTTGATTTTCTTCCTCATTTTCTTCCGCCATTCGCACCTGTTGCAATGCGAGCTGCTCTGAAAAAACCTGAACACCCGAAATACTGACGGGACGATATCCCGGTGCGGTAACTTTGACCGTATATTGGGCAAATGGCTGATTTTCGGAGGGTTCCATCGAGTATTCAAGCGGAGGCGCATCAAGCGTAAGTTTCTCCGACATTCCTGAATCATCTGCGCTTACCTCCTCCACCGTGGAATCCGGCTTGCCCGAATAGGAAATCGTGATTTTCGCTCCCTCGATCGGTCGTCTGGTCCGGTTCGCAAGTACTTCTACCTTGAGGCTTCCTTTATCTACAGCCTCTGTCTGGGCATATTTGATATCTGGCATGAACAACCTCTTCCTATATTTCCTTATATTATATGCTCAGACATGCGATCCTGTTCTGCTTCCTGTGCAAAACATTCGATTTCCCAACTTCTCAATTTTTATTTCCGTTCTTTATCCAAATCCCCCAAAACTTAATTCTTACTCTACCGTAACTACCTTCGCCAGATTTCTTGGCTTATCAACATCAAATCCCTTATCGGATGACACGTAATATGCTAAAAGCTGTAATGCAACCGATGCAGGTAAAACCATAAATTCATCCTGCATATCCGGAAGCTTGATCACCTGATATTCGGTATCAAGATCACCGGAAAGTGCCTCTTTGATAAATAATACAATATCTGCACCTCTGGATTTTACTTCCTTAATATTGGAAAGCTCTTTTGACATGAGTTTTTCCTGTGTTACCGTTGCAACAACCGGTGTGTTAGTCGTGATCAGTGCAATTGGTCCGTGTTTTAATTCGCCGGAGGCATAAGCCTCAGAGTGAATATAAGAAACCTCTTTCAGTTTCAATGATCCTTCCAGTAAAATAGAGTAATCCAGTCCACGTCCGATCATAAACAGATCCTTTGCTTCCAGAATCTTCTTTGCGATCACATGGATGTCACGTCTTTTCTCCAATACTTTCTGCATCACTTCCGGAACACGCTCTAATTCTGCGATAAAGCTCTTTGTCTGCTCCTCTGTGTAGACACCTCGCAATAATGCCATTTTTGCAACCACAAGATAAAATACGGAAAGCTGTGTTGTGTAAGCTTTTGTACTTGCCACTGCAATTTCAGGTCCTGCTGCGGTGTATAACACATAATCACTTTCTCTTGCAATGGAAGAACCTTTTACGTTGATAACGGATAAACATTTTGCGCCCTGTCTCTTCGCATATTTTAATGCTTCCAAGGTATCAATTGTCTCACCGGACTGTGATACTGCGATCACCAATGTTTTCTCATCAATGACCGGATCGGAATACATAAACTCTGATGCAAGTTCTACGTCCATCTGCACATGAACGATAGATTTTACCAGAGCCTGTGCCACAAGTCCCGCATGCATGGCTGTTCCGCATGCTACCACACAAATTCTGTCACAGTCTGTAAAAAGAGAATCCGGCACACCATCCGAAGTAAAATCAGGCAGACCGTTCACGATACGGTCTTTGATCGTATTCCTGATTGCTTCCGGCTGCTCCATAATCTCTTTTTCCATATAAAATGGATAACCATTCTTTCCCGCGCTGTTCAACTCCCAGTCAACGGACAAAAATTCTGGTTCTACCACATTGTCATTTAAATCCGTAAGTACAACATGATCTTTGTGCAACTCTAAAATGTGATATTCCGGTACAACAAAGTATTCATTTGTAAAACGGCAGAGTGCAGTCAGATCTGATGCAAGCATTGCTCCCTCTTTGCATATGGTTGCAACGATCGGGCTGACATTCCGGATCGAGTAGATCACATCCGGCTGATCTTCAAACAGGATCACAAGCGCAAAGGTACCCTTTAATTTGCTCACTGTTTTTTTGATCGCTTCCTTTGGATCTCCCTTGTAATAATGATTTAATAATGCAGCCGCAACTTCACTATCTGTTTCAGAATGAAGGATTTCCTGCAAATCGTAATCAGCGATCAGCTCACGATAGTTTTCGATGATCCCGTTATGAACCAGAGTCACTTTTCCCTGCTGATGCGGATGTGCATTCTGATCCGTAACTCCACCGTGAGTTGCCCATCTTGTATGTCCGATACCGCAGGTAGACAAAATCTTCTTCGAATCACAAATTGCTCTTAAATCACTTACTCTTCCGGCACATTTATAAACATTTGTCACATGGGAAGTTTCGTCTTTCACTGCAATACCCGCACTGTCATATCCACGATACTCTAATAATTCCAACGCATCTAATAAAACATCTTTTACGTTTTCACTGCCTGTATAACCTATAATTCCACACATATTAAATTTCCTCTTCTTTTCTATTTAAAATTTAAATCATATTCGAATTCAATTGTCCCATTATACCGTATTTGTTTTGCAGTCACCTGCATATTTGCCGGCATATCTCGCACTGGGAAGTACGAAAGGGCGTCCGCCGAATTTTCGATAACCCTTTTCCTCGTTAACCTGTGTATGGTCGTCCTCACAGGTACATGGCGCTAGAAGAGAAACCTAAATGTCTGCAATCAGTCACAGACAGGATCGCATATCTGAAAATATAAACCTTATTCGATTATCAATGTGCTATATATATTGTAAATGCCTTCATAAATGCTGCTACATCTATGAAGGCATCTATAACATGATTACTATACTATGATATGTGAAAAATGTCCAGAAGTTATTTTACTTCTACTGTCCAGCCATATTTATCCGGGATTCTTCCCCACTGGATACCGGTTAAGGTATCATATAATTTCTGTGTCAGTTCACCGATCTCAAAGTTGTTGACTGTCACAACATCATCTTTGTAACGAAGTTCTCCAACTGGTGAGATAACGGCTGCTGTACCTGTACCAAATACCTCTTCCAATGTACCGTCATGTCCGGCTTTCATCAGATCATCTACGGAAAGTCTTGTCTCATTTACTTTGTAACCCCAGTCACGAAGCAGATGGATCATGGAATCTCTTGTAACACCCGGAAGAACGGTTCCTTCGATCGGTGCTGTGTAGATTTCACCGGCAATCTTGAACATGATGTTCATGGTTCCAACTTCCTCTACATATTTACGATGCTCACCATCTAACCAGAGAACCTGTGCATAACCAAGTTTTTCTGCTTTCACCTGTCCTAAAATAGAACCTGCGTAGTTACCACCACATTTTGTAAAGCCTGTACCACCTTTTACTGCACGGACAAGTTCATCCTCAACCAGAATCTTAACCGGGTTAAGACCTGCTGCATAGTAAGCACCTACCGGGCAGCAGATAATCATAAACTTGTATGCGTTTGCCATATGTACGCCGAGTGCTGCTTCTGTTGCAAACATAAATGGTCTGATATAAAGTGAAGTGTTTGGTTCAGATGGAACCCAGTCAGCTTCTACTTTTACAAGTGCTTCCACTGCTTCGACAAACATATCAACCGGGAATTCCGGCATGCAAAGTCTTGCGTTGGAATTGATCATTCTCTTTGCGTTCATCTCTGGACGGAACAACTGGATTTTTCCTTCTGCTGTACGGTATGCTTTCATACCTTCAAATGTTTCCTGTGCATAGTGAAGTGTCACACATGCCGGATCCATTGTGATAGGTCCTTCCGGAACGATTCTTGCATCTTTCCATCCGTCTTCTTTTGTCCAATCCATGACAAACATGTAATCTGTCATATACTTACCAAAACCAAGATTCTTCTGGTCTGGTTTCTCCTTTAATACCGGTCTTTTTTCAAATCTGATATCCATAATATCCTCCTTGTTTGCGAAGCAAATGCGACTGTCCTTACAGGAGCAGAGGATTTGGCCTCCTTTTCCCATTACACTTTTGGGAAATTAACTTTGACAACCATTATGATACTTTCTTTTTTTCATGTCAAGATTATTCCGAAGCCTTATGTTATGTATAACTATTAGTTATTGTCTGTTTTATTTTCTATAACCTGATTTTATTTTCTTTTTCAAGTGACTTTTCCACTCTCCTGTAATATAATAAAACTACCTAAAAAAATTATGAGAGGTGATCCCTATGCATACATTTCAGCCAATTCCAGTTGATATGCTGGACATGAATCCATTTACGAAAATCGGCAAAGAATGGGCACTGCTCACAGCCGGAAATAAACAGGAATCCAATACAATGACCATTAGCTGGGGCGGTGTTGGTGTTTTATGGGGCAAAAATGTTGTCTATGTTTTTGTCCGTGATTCCAGATATACCAAGGAACTGATCGATGCGGGAGACTTTTTCTCCCTTACATTTGTAAGTGACCAGTACCGCAATGCCTTGAATTACTGTGGCTCCCATTCCGGCCGGAACGAGGATAAGATTGCAAATGCAGGGCTTTCCGTGGACTACCGGCATGGAATCCCATACATTGATGAGGGAAATCTTGTTTTGGTCTGTGAAAAAATGTCTGCTACCAGAATCACGGATGATTCCTTCCTCGATTCCGAGATTACTGACAAATGGTACAAAGACGGCGACATGCACACCATGTACGTTGGACAGATCATTGATGTGCTCGCAAGATGATCATTTCTGCTAAACTCTTATTTTTTTGCAAAACGCTGCATTCCTAAACCACAAAAGCCTCCCGGCAAAAATGATCCGGATTGCCTTTCATCGCAATTCCCACATTTTTATCGGGAGGCTTTTTTACTCATGAAGCAGATAACCACTTCTTATTCAACAAAAAAATTTATTTTATTTCAATGGATATTTCTCTGTCAAAGATTTCACGATTGCCTTTGCCTTGTCGGCTGCCGGCTCACCCTCTTTGATCATCACTGCGATTGCCTCTGCGATCTGATCCATATCATCCGTGTTTAATCCGCGGGAAGTTACCGCCGGAGTTCCAAGACGTACACCACTTGTCACAAATGGAGATTTCGGATCGTTTGGAATGGTATTCTTATTGCAGGTAATGTTGACGGAATCCAGAAGTTTCTCAACTGCTTTTCCGGTAAGATCATAATTGATCAGATCTACGAGCATGAGGTGATTGTCTGTTCCACCGGATACGATCTTAATTCCACGATCCATCAGTCCCTTGCAGAGTGCCTGTGCGTTGTCAATAATATTCTGCTGGTAAACCTTAAATTCCGGCTGCAATGCCTCTTTGAAGCAGACTGCCTTGGCTGCGATCACATGCATCAGTGGTCCGCCCTGAATACCCGGGAAGATTGCTTTGTTAAAGTTATACTTGTCCGCAACTTCCTGACTGCTCAAAATCATTCCGCCTCTCGGTCCGCGCAGTGTCTTGTGTGTTGTGGTCGTCACAACGTGTGCATATGGAATTGGGCTTGGATGAAGTCCTGCTGCCACAAGTCCTGCAATATGCGCCATATCGACCATGAGCACTGCACCACATGCATCTGCAATCTCACGGAATCTCTTGAAATCAATGGTTCTCGCATAAGCGGATGCCCCTGCAATGATCATTTTTGGTTTACATTCCATTGCAAGTTCTTCCACTTTATCATAATCAATGAATCCCTCGTCATTGACACCATATGGTACTACATGAAAATAACTTCCGGAAAAATTGACCGGAGAACCATGTGTCAGATGTCCACCATGGTCTAAGTTCATTCCCATGATCGTATCACCCGGTTTTAAAATTGCAAACTGTACCGCCATATTTGCCTGCGCACCGGAATGTGGCTGCACATTGACATACTCACACCCAAATAATTCTTTTGCGCGCTCTCTTGCCAGTTCTTCCACAACGTCCACGCACTCGCAGCCACCGTAATATCTCTTTCCCGGATAACCTTCCGCATATTTATTCGTCAGGACACTTCCCATTGCTGACATAACCGCCGGGCTTACCCAGTTTTCGGATGCGATCAGCTCAATATGACTGTTCTGTCTGTCAAGTTCATCGGTAATTGCCTGTGCGACTTCCATATCCACTGCCTGAATATCTTCTAATGTGTACATAAACTCCTCCTTGTCTTCCGCCAGATTTTAAAGTTCATTATAAAGGACTTTCTGTAAATATTCAATTATAAATTTATTTAAAAAATGTATACACTGTCGCAAACCATGCCTTTATCACATCCCAAACCAATGCGTTTTCCAGATCAATACTGCAATGCATATCTGTAAGATCAGAATAAGTGGCATTCCCACCACAAAATACCAGTGCTTTGTCTTATGATGAAACAGATACATGCCGGCCCACGTTCCGACACTGCCGCCTAAAATACTCACAAGGAAAAGTGTTTTCTCCGGTATCCGCCATACATGATGCCGCGCCTTGCTTTTGTCCATTGCCATCACTGCAAGTCCAATGAGATTCATAACGATCAGATAGATCAAAAGTCCTTTTTGCATTCTCCTGTCTCCCTTCGTTTTTTCTGTAAATGTGAAATGCAAAAACGGCCGCCAGAAGGCAGCCGTTTTCCTATTTCACAACTATTTTGTTGCTTTATTTTTTCCTAAATGTACTTTCATGACATACCATAACTCTGTTGCGATGCAGATAGAAGAATAAGCACCACATACAAGACCTGCCATAAGTGGAAGTGAGAAATCACGGATACTTGCCACACCTAAAATGTAAAGCATTACGACCATAATAAAAGTTGTAATAGAAGTATTGATACTTCTGGATAATGTCTGAGTTAAACTCTTGTTTGCGATTTCTCTCAAATCCTCTGCAGTCTGTTTTCCAGTCTTTAATGCCAGGTTCTCACGGATACGGTCAAAAATAACGATCGTATCATTGATAGAGTAACCTACGATGGTAAGAACACATGCAATAAAAGTACTTCCTACAGAAATACGCACAAGTGCATATACTGTGATCACAACAAGAACGTCATGAACCAATGCAAGGATCGCACTTGCTGCAAATCTGATATCTTTAAAACGGAACCAGATGTAAAGTAACATAAAGATACAGGACACGATAACCGCTTTCAATGCATCGGAACGCATCTCACCACTGATGGTAGAACTGATACTCTGGGAAGTGATGGTGGATGCATCCACATCACAATTTTCTGCCAGTGTATCTTCCAATTCCTGACGCTCATCAAGACTTAAGGTACGTGTCTTAATTGTAACCTGTGTTGTTCCTTCTACTTTTGTTGCCTGCACATCGGAATCCCCGGTTACTTTTTCCACATAAGGAACAATGTCATTCTCGATATCCTCGATGGTCATATCTTTGCCAAAATCAGCCGTTGTGGAAGTTCCACCCATAAAGTCAAGACCATAGTTCAATGCCTTGCCCTCTGTTGCGGAATGTACTCCCATACTGATCAGTCCGGCAGCGATAATGATACCGGAAATTGTAAAGAATACTGCTTTTTTTCCAATAAAATCAATGCTCTTTCTCTCTTTTGCACGACCGTAAAGTTTTTCACTCTTCAGTCCCAATGCATACAGAGAATACAGAATGTATCTGGTCACAACCATCGCTGTAAAAAGGGAAAGGATGATACCGATCATTAATGTATAGGCAAAGCCTTTTACGGTACCGGAACCTAACGCCATAAGCACAACAGATGCGATCAGGGTTGTAATGTTACCATCTAAGATAGCTGACATCGCTTTCTGGAAACCGATCTTCATAGATGTCTGAACCGATTTTCCGGTTGCGATTTCCTCACGGACACGTGCAAATACAATAACGTTTGCATCCACCGCCATACCGATACCAAGGATAATACCTGCGATACCCGGAAGTGTCAGTGTGATCTCGAATAAATATAAGGTTGCAATCACTAAAGTTGTATAAATTGCAAGTGCTAAGGATGCTGCAATACCCGGTACTGCGTACATAATGATCATAAATACCATAACGATTGCAAGACCGATCGCACCGGCTTTTAAACTGGTAGAGATTGCCTGGCTTCCCAACTGTGCTCCTACAACAGAGGACTCTAACTCGGAAAGCTGTAAAGAAAGAGAACCGATACGGATCTGCGTTGCAAGTGTCTCAGCCTCTTCGAAGTCTGCCATACCTGTGATCTGTGCCTCACCGCCTGTGATAGCTGTCTGTACACGTGGATAACTGATGGTCTCTCCATCGTATACGATAGGAAGGTTTTTACCAATGTTTTCAGAAGTTACTTCTCCGAAAATCTTTGCACCCTCATCGGTCAGTTTTAAGGCAACCACATACTCTTTGTTGCCATACGTGTCTGTCTGGGTTGCAGCCTGTGCGTCTGCGACCATATCACCGGTCATAAATACCGTTCCATCCGGCATCTGGAACTCTAAAGATCCCGGATTTCCAAGATCCTCTAAAATCTCATTTGCGTCCTGTACACCAGGGATCTCAACTGTGATCCTGTCGTCTCCGACCTGATATACGGAAGCTTCTGTACTGTAACTGTCTACACGTTTCTGAAGTTTATAAATGGTATCACTCATATCTTCAGCACTTGGATTCTCGTCCACTACCTGATAAGTAATGGAAACACCACCGGAGAGATCCAGTCCCAGAGGAATTGACATATCTTCGCCGATTCCGGTGGATGAAAGAATAATTGATGCATAATAAGCAAGTCCCACAAACGCTGCAAGGATCACTGCCAATATGACTGCTGCTTTACTCTTTTTCATTGTTTTACCCTTCCTTTATTCTTCGTCTGCCTCGGCAGCCTTAATCATGATCGCGCATTCAATACGCTTTTTCTGAAGTGCACATCCGATGTCGTATGCATTGTGGATATCTCCATGGAAATTGTAGGAGTTTGCTGCACATCCGCCACTGCAATAGAATTTTGCAAAACAGTTACGGCATTTTTCTTTCGCATAAACATTGCAGCACTTAAATTCATCACAGATATCCTGACGTTTGATACCCTCGTCCACATTTCCAAGCAGGAAATCCTCATTTCCAACAAACTGATGACAAGGATAAAGGTCACCCCAAGGTGTCACTGCCAGATACTCTGTTCCTGAACCACAGCCGGAAAGACGTTTTGCCACGCACGGTCCACCCTCCAGATCTATCATAAAATGGAAGAAGTTGAAATCATTTCCATTTTTATGTCTCTCTACCATCTCAGCAGCCAGCTTGTCATATTCCTCATAAAGCTGTGGAAGGTCTTCCTCACGGATTGCATAATCCTCGGTTGGCTGTGCCACTACAGGCTCTACTGAGATCTGTTTGAATCCAAGATCTGCCAGATGCAGCACATCATTGGAGAAATCAAGGTTATTGTGTGTGAAAGTACCTCTCACATAATACTTGTCCTGATTGCGGCTCTCTGCAAATTTCTGGAACTTCGGCACGATCAGGTCATAGCTTCCCGCTCCCTTGCGGAATGGTCTCATATGATCATGGACTTCTTTTCTTCCGTCAATGCTTAAGACCACATTGCCCATTTCTTTGTTGGCAAATTCCATGATCTCATCGTTTAATAAAACGCCGTTTGTAGTAAGTGTAAAACGGAAGTTCTTGTTGTGGATCTTCTCCTGCTCTCTTCCGTAGGCTACGAGGTCTTTTACAACCTGCCAGTTCATAAGAGGTTCTCCACCAAAGAAATCCACCTCTAAGTTTCTTCTGTTACCGGAATTTGCGATCAGGAAATCCAATGCTTTTTTACCGGTCTCAAAGGACATCAATGCCCTTCTTCCATGATACTCGCCCTCTTCTGCAAAGCAGTAACGACAGGCAAGATTGCAGTCATGTGCGATATGTAAACAAAGGGCTTTTACAACGGTCGGGCGCTTTTTGAAATCCATCATATAGTTTTCATAGGTGTCCTTTGTGAAAAGTTCCTCATTTTTGATCAATGTCTGAACTTCGTCAATCGCTTCTTCTACTTCTTCTTTTCCATATTTGCCGGATAATGCAGTTACAATCTCTTCCGCAGAGGTATCTGCTACGTTCTCACTTGCAGCATACATCTCAATGACATCATATGTCACATCGTCAACTACGTGGATTGCACCGCTGTTTACATCCAGAACAATATCATAGCCGTTGTTCTTATACTGATGAACCACTATAATATTTCCTCACTTTCTATCATCTTTTCCTCATAATATGTGCAATCATTACACATATCTATAACGTACAAATGACCGCACGCTGCGCGAACGGTCGTTTGTGAGTGTCATTATTCACTTTTGAGTTAAAACTTATCTGTTCTCGCAAGTCTGGTTTCCTACTGTACAGGATGTCTTACACGCAGACTGGCAGGATGTCTG
>OFMG01001866.1_pt1 | contig 12464 bp, 7 predicted proteins | sample 1541751 | NCBI WGS metagenome assembly OFMG01 (sample SAMN04209232, study PRJEB22552) | human gut metagenome | biome: gut; material: feces | host: Homo sapiens | place: USA: Oklahoma
TGCAGTCGGGGTGCTTCCGCTTCTGGAGTCGGGCCGTCAGCACCATGGGGGTCATGGTCATGGAGATATACGGCGCAAAGCCGGGGAACTCCTTCTTGGCCATGACGGACCATGCCGGGCAGCAGGAGGTTGCCATAAAGGGCTGTCTGGCGGGGACGTGCTCCATGAACTCCTCCGCCTCCTCCACGGCGCAGAGGTCGGCGCCCACCGCCACCTCCTCCAGTCCTTCGAAGCCCAGCCGCTTCATGGCGGTGAGGATCTGTCCGGGAGTGACCTTTTCACCAAACTGGCCCCAGAAGGCCGGGGCGATGATGGCGATGACCTTCTCCCCCTTCTTGATGGCGTGGATCAGCTGGAAGATCTGGCCCTTGTCGACAATGGCGCCAAAGGGGCAGTTCACCAGACACTGGCCGCAGTTGACGCACTTATCGTAGTCGATGTCCGCCCGGCCATACTGGTCCTTGCCGATGGCGTTCATGCCGCAGGCCTCCTGACAGGGCCGCAGGAACTTGATGATGGCCTGATAGGAGCAGGCCTCCTTGCACCGGCCGCACTTGATGCATTTGGTCTGATCGATGCGGGCCCGGCCATGCTCCAGCTCGATGGCGCCCTTGGGGCAGGACTGATAGCAGTGCTTGGCCAAGCACCCCTGACAGGCCTGCGTCACCTCGTAGTGGGTGTCCGGGCAGGCGTGACAGGCGTACTTGATGATGTTGATCAGCGGTGGATCGTAGTATTTTTCGGAGATGGCGCTAGCCTCCACGCCGTCGGAGATCATGTTCTCCTCCGTCACGTCCCGCAGCGGCAGACCCATGGCCAGCCGGATGCGCTCACCAACGATGGCCCGCTCCAGAAAAATGGATTCCCGATAGGTCCCCACCTCACCGGGGATGATCTCATAGGGCAGCTTCTCCATGCGGGAGCAGTAGTCCCCACCCTCATAGGCCAGCTTTGCCACAGCGGCAAAGACCTGCTTACGCAGCGCCTCCACGTTGCAGTACAAATTTCTCATGTGTTCCCTCGCTAAGTTCCCGTTAAGTTCCAAATGCATCATGCTCTGCCGACAACCCGGCACTTTTCACGCATATTATAGCAGATGTCCTCTATTCTTGGCAATAGAGGATTCCGTTTTATTATTAAAATAATAAATAATCATTACAACCTGAATACCCCCTCTTGACGGCCCTGCTGCCAGCGTGGTAAGCTAATCCATACCATGGATACAGAAAAATTCTCCCCTATGGAGGTGCCGCTATGGACATTCGGGAATATACCTCCCCCACCCTGCCGGTGGCTCAATTCGTGGAGCGGTATGTGGATACCGACCACTATGACGCCGGGTGCCGGGGGTGTGATAACTACGGGCAGGTGTGGGTATGTCCCCCCTATGATTTCTCCGTCTCCGGCTACTGGAGCGGATTCCGGGAGGTATGCCTGCGGGGCGTGCAGCTCCGATTCTCCCCGGAGGAGCAGGCCCGCAGCTATCATCCGGAGGATCTGGCGGAGCGACTACGGCAGCTGTTCTCCCGGACGGCCCGGCAGATGATCCTCCGGCTGCGGGAGGAGTATCCCCGGTCGGATATCCTCACCGTGGGCGGGTGCCATCTGTGCGAGCACTGCACCCGGCCGGAGGGCCGGCCCTGCCGGTATCCGGAGGGCATCGGCTATACGCTGGAGTCTTTGGGCTGCGACGTGTCCGCTGCGGCGGAGCAGCTGCTGGGCTGGCCGCTTCTGTGGAGCCGGAAGGGATGCCTGCCGGAGTATATGGCGCTGGTCTGCGGCGTGCTGATACGGTGAGAGACGGTCTTGCTATGATCGCCGCCGAGGGTAAAAATAAAGTCCGGAAACGACTGGTTTCCGGACTTTAATTCTATAATACAGAAGAAACTCAAACCAGGAACTTCGCCAGTCCCAGCACCAGCGGCATAGTGATCATGGACAGCAGCGTCTGCACCGCCACCAGCGATGGAGCCAGAGACACATCCCTGTCGAACTTGGCGGCGAACATCCCCAGCAGCGCCGCAGGAGGCGTACTGGCCGCAATGACCACCGCCAGCGTCACGCCGGAATCCAGCCGCATCAGCATACATACCCCCAGCGCCAGCAGCGGCAAAATCACCAGCCGCAGTGCCGCCGACACCCAGAAGCTGGCCCCGTGCAGCGCCCGGCGGAAATCCGCCTGAGACAGCTGATAACCGATGACCACCATGGGCAGGGGCGTATTCATGTCGGAGAGATATGTAATGGGAGAGAGAATGATCTCCGGCAGGGTGATCTGCAGCAGGTACAGCACCATGGCGATAGCCACGCCGATCACGCCGGGATTCATCAGCAGCGTGCGCCATGAGAACGCCATCTTGCCGCCCTTCACCAGCTGGATGCCCAGCGTCCAAGTCAGGACGGTGAACACCAGCAGATAGGCCGAGCCGTAGAACACACCCAGCGAACCCAGAATGGCCGTTTGCAGCGGCACTGCCATGAAGCCGCAGTTGGAGAAAATGGCGGAAAATCGGAAGAAGCTCTTTCGCATGGGATCCCGGTCCCGGATGACCAACTCACTGACCAGAATATTGATGCCGTGGATCACCAGCGCCGCCAGCAGCGCTACCCAAAAATTGTGGAAGGTCTCCGTCTCCAGCGGCCGCTGGAACACCACGATGAGGATACAGGGGGACACCACATACATCAGCAGGTTGGACATGGACACCGCACCCTTGTGGGTGATGAGGTGCAGCTTCCCCAGCACGAAGCCCGTGCCGATCATGAGGAACAGGATCAGCACCTGTGTGCCTACCGAGAGAAATGATTCGATCATACCGGATTCCTTCCCGCCCACAGGGGGCTGCGTACACACACAGCCGGGACAGACGGCTTGCGCCGTCTGTCCCGGTGGGTCACGCTGTGATTTTTTCTATCTGTATTTTAGTCCTTGTTGTAGCTGTGCGCCAGCGCCACATAGGTCTCATAGCGGGCATCTGCCTCCACCTGAGCCTCGGCAAAGAGCTTGGCCGCCGTCTCCGGATATTTGATCTTCAGGCCGGCATAGCGGACCTCGCCGTTGAAGAACTCCTCCACAGGCACAGAGGGCTTCTTATAGTCCAGAGAGAAGGGCTTTTCGGTCTTGTTGGGATCGTAGCGGTACAGGGGCCACAGGCCGCAGTCCACAGCCTTCTTCATCTCGGCCTGCACGTTGTTCATGCCAGCCTTGATGCCGTGGTTGATGCAGGGGGCGTAGGCGATGACGATGGAGGGACCCTTGTGGGCCACAGCCTCGGTGACGGCCTTCATCAGCTGAGCGGGATTGGCGCCCATGGCCACGGAGGCCACATACACGTTGGGATAGGTCATCATCAGACGGCCCAGATCCTTCTTGGCAGTCTTTTTGCCGCCGTCAGCAAACTTGGCGGAGGCGCCCACAGGCGTGGCCTTGGAGGACTGGCCGCCGGTGTTGGAGTACACCTCGGTATCCACCACAAAGACGTTGATGTCCTCGCCGGAGGCCATGACGTGATCCAGTCCGCCATAGCCGATGTCGTAGGCCCAGCCGTCGCCGCCGAAAAGCCATACCACCTTCTTGCCCAGCTGATCCTTGTTCTTCAGCAGCTTCTCGGCCAGCTCGGCAGCCTCACCGGTGAGGGAGGCAGACTCCAGAGCCGCCGTCAGCTTGCGGGCATCGGCATCGTTGGCATCCAGATCGTCGAAGGAGGCCAGCCATGCGTGGATGGCACCCTCCAGCTCCGTGCCGGGGACCAGCGGCAGCAGCTGCTGAGCCACCTGCTTGACGTAGGCCCGGCGCTGCTTGGTAGCCAGCACCACGCCCAGACCGTTCTCGGCCTGATCCTCGAACAGGGTACCGTAGAAGGCAGGGCCGCGGCCCTCCTTGTTCTTGGTATAGGGCAGGGACGGGAATGCACCGGCCCAAGCCAGAGAGCAGCCCACGCCGTTGACCCAGTAGGTCTTTTCGCCGTACAGCTGGGTGATGAGCTTGGCATAGGGGGTCTCGCCGCAGCCGGCGCAGGCGCCGGAGAACTCCACCAGCGGCTGGCTGAACTGGCTGCCCTTGAGGGTCTTGCGGTCGAACACACCGGGCTTGTCCTTCAGGGACAGGGCATAGTTCCAATTGGTCTCATCATACATAGTACCATCCACAGGCTGCATCGTCAAGGCCTTATCCTTGGCGAGACAGGAAGCGGCACAGCTGCCGCAGCCGGTGCAATCCAGCGTGCTGACCTGCAGGCGGTACTGCAAGCCCTTGGCTCCCTTGGCGGGAACGGTGGTGAAGGCGGCGGGAGCCGCAGCGGCCTCCTCCTCGTCCACCAGATAGGCCCGGATGGCGGCATGGGGGCAGACAAAGGTACACTGGTTGCACTGCAGGCACTTGTTGCTGTCCCACTGGGGCAGGAAGGCAGCAATGCCACGCTTGTCGTACTTGGAGGTACCCAGCGGATAGGTACCGTCCTGATAGGGCAGGAAGGCGGACACGGGCAAATCGTCGCCACGCTGACGGTTGCAGGGGACCACGATGTTCTTCACCACATCCGGCAGGCTCTCGTCCACGGTGCGGTCGTCGGCGGCATTCGCCCAGTCAGCGGGAACGTTGACCTTCACAGGGCTGTTGATACCGGCGTCCACGGCGGCCATGTTCATGTTGACCACCTTTTCGCCCTTCTTGGCGTAGGTCTTTTGCACAGCCTCCTTCATGTGGCGCACGGCGTCCTCCACCGGCATCACACCGGAGAGCTTGAAGAAGGCGGCCTGCAGGATCATGTTGGCGTGGTTGCCCAAGCCCAGCTCACGGGCCAGACGGTTGGCGTCCACGATATAGAACTGCACGTTGTGGCGGGCGATGTACTGCTTGACGTCGCCGGGCAGCTTCTCCGTCAGCTCCTCCTCGGTCCAGGAGGTGTTCAGCAGGAAGGTGCCGCCGTCCTTGATCTCGTGGATCATGTCATAGCGGGTGATGTAGGACTGGGAGTGACAGGCCAGGAAATCCGCCGCCTTGATGAGGTAGGTGGAGCGGATGGGACTCTTGCTGAACCGCAGGTGGCTCTTGGTGATGCCGTAGGACTTCTTGGAGTCGTACTCGAAGTAGGCCTGCGTATACATACCGGCGTAGTCACCGATGATCTTGGCGGAGTTCTTGTTGGCACCCACCGTACCGTCGGAGCCCAGACCCCAGAACTTGCAGGACACGGTGTCGGCGGACTCGGTGATGAGAGGCTCATGGACATCCAGAGACAGATGAGTCACATCGTCGTTGACGCCGATGGTGAACAGGTGCTTGCCGCTTTCATCCTTCATGTTGTCGAACACGGCCTTCAGCTGGGCGGGTGTCACGTCCTTGGAGGCCAGACCATAGCGACCGCCGTAGATCTCCGGGGCGTCGCTGCGGTTGGCAAAGGCGGCGCACACATCCAGATACACAGCGCCGGCAATGGCGCCGGGCTCCTTGGAGCGGTCCATGGCGGTGATCTTCTTCACCGTTCTGGGCAGGGCGTTCAGGAAGTACTCCATGTCGAAGGGGCGGAACAGATGGATCTGCATCAGACCCACCTTCTCGCCCTTGGCACACAGATAGTCCACCACCTCACGGGCGCACTCGCAGGCGGAGCCCATCATCACCATGACACGGTCGGCATCCTTGGCGCCGTAGTAATTGAAAATGTGGTAGTCCCGACCGGTGATCTCGTTGATGCCCTGCATATACCCCTCCACCACAGCGGGGATGCTGTCATAGGCGCCGTTGTTGGCCTCCTGAGACTGGTAGTAGACGTCGGGGCCCTGCACGGTGGTACGCATCACCGGATGCTCCGGGTTCATGGCGATGGCATGATAGTCCTCCAGCGCCTGACGGTCCAGCAGCTTCTCCACCTTGTCCAGATCGATGACCTCGATCTTCTGGATCTCGTGGCTGGTGCGGAAGCCGTCGTGGAAGTGGATGAAGGGTACACGGGTCTTGATGGTGGTCAGGTGGGCCACGGCGGCCAGATCCATGACCTCCTGCACGCTGCCGGTGGACATCATGGTGACGCCGGTGGTACGGCAGCTCATGACATCCTGATGGTCACCGAAGATGTTGTTGGCGTGCTGGGCCACGGAACGGGCAGCCACGTGGAACACGGCGGGCATCCGGTGACCGGCCATGATGTACAGGTTGGGGATCATCAGCAGCAGACCCTGAGAGGAGGTGAAGGTGGTGGCCAGCGCACCGGCCTCCGCCACGCCGTGGAGGGCGCCGGCAGCGCCCGCCTCGGACTGCATCTCCACCAGCCGCACAGGCTGGCCGAACATATTCTTCTTACCGGCGGCAGACCACTCATCCACCTTCTCGCTCATGGGAGAGGAGGGGGTGATGGGGTAGATACCGGCTACATCGGTGAAATGGTAGGCAACGGTGGCACAGGCCTCGTTACCGTCCATGGTTTTCATGACTTTCTTATCGGACATTACATTGCCTCCTAACGTATCCGTCGCCCGGCAGCAGCCGGTGCGGCATTTTTCTATCTGTCGGATGCTGAGTTACGCCTTGATGATAGCGCCCTCGTCGGCAGAGGCAGCCACCTTGGCATACAGCCGCAGATAGCCGTTGGGGATGTTCTTCTTGGGCAGTTCCAGTGTCTTGTAGCGCTCAGCGATCTCCTCGTCGGAGACGTGCAGCTCCAGAACGCCCTCATCCACGTCGATGAGGATCTCGTCGCCGTCGTGAACGATGGCCAGAGGACCGCCCTCGGCAGCCTCCGGGGAGATATGGCCCACGAAGCATCCGTTGTTGGTGCCGGAGAACCGGCCGTCGGTGATCAGGGCAGCGGACTTGCTCAGGCCCACGCCGTACATATACTTCATGGCCTTGAACATCTCACGCATACCGGGGCCGCCCTTGGGGCCCTCGTAGCGGATGACCACCACGTCGCCGGCCTGGATCTTGCCGCCCAGGATGGCCTCCTCGGCCTCCTCCTCGCTGTTGTAGCACTTGGCCTTACCCACAAAGCGGTGCATGGAGGGATCGATGGCGCCGGGCTTGGACACGGCGGTACGGGGGCAGAGGTTGCCGTGCAGAACGGCCACGCCGCCGGTCTTGGAGAAGGGCTCCTCCACCGTCTTGATGATGGTGGGATCCTCCGGATACTCGTAGACGTAGCCGGCCAGATTCTCGGCCAGCGTCTTGCCGCTGACGGTCATGACGGAGGTATCCAGCAGGCCGCCCAGATGCTGCATGACACGGGGGATACCGCCGGCCCGGTAGAATGCCTCCATCTCCGGCTTGGCAGCGGGATTGACCTTGGCGATCTGGGGTGTGGTCTTGGTGAGGGCCTCGAACTCCTCCAGCACGTTCATATCCAGCTCCGCCTCGTTGGCAATGGCGGGCAGATGCAGCACGGCGTTGGTGGAGCCGCAGATGGCCATGGTCACCTTGATGGCGTTGCGGATGGCCTCCTTGGTGAGGATCTGGCGGGCGGTGATGCCCTTCTTGCACAGCTCCACAATGGCACGGCCGGACTCGAAGGAGTGGCGCAGACGGCCGGCGTAAGCAGCGGGGATCAGAGCGCCGCCGGGCAGGGTCATGCCCAGTGCCTCGGACACGCAGCACATGGTGTTGGCGGTGCCAAGGAAGGAACAGGAGCCGCAGCCGGGACAGGCGGTGTTCTCCAGAGAGTTGTACTCGCACTCGGTGATCTTACCGGCCTTCAGCATACCCAGGGCCTCGGAGATGGAGGTCAGGTCGGACTTACGGCCGTCGAATTCGATGCCGCCCAGCATGGGACCGCCCACGCAGACAATGCAGGGGATATCCAGACGAGCCGCCGCCATCAGCATGGCAGGCACGATCTTATCGCAGGAGGCCAGCAGCACCAGACCGTCCAGCCGGTGGGCCTGCGCCATGATCTCCACGGAGTCGCAGATGATCTCACGGGAGGGCAGAATGTAGTGCATACCCTCATGACCCTGTGCCACACCATCGCAGGCAGCGATGGTGCCGAACTCCACAGCGGTGCCGCCGGCGGCATAGATGCCGTTCTTCACATACTCAGCCACCTTGTCCAGATTGTAGTGGCCGGGAACCAGCGTGTTCCAGGTGTTGGCAATGCCGATCAGGGGCTTGCCCTCCTTCAGTTCGCTGTCCGTGTAGCCCATGGACTTGAACAGGGAGCGGGCAAATGCACTGTCCTCCATGCCAAGGATCGCCTTACTACGGTTTTCCATTGTGTTTCCTCCTTCAAATATGACATATCTCTTTTTCTTATGTTACTGGCCGCAGGCTGCGGCTTGGTTTGGCGGTTATTCTATAATGCCGTTTATCATTCTGAAAATATTATAAAATCCATGGTGCCTTTTGTCAATAGGATATCTTCTGCTTTTCTAAAAAACTTGACTGTTTTCCGGTATTAGTTGACTTTATCTGTGAGAAGGTCTATAATGGTCTGAATTAGATCGGTTCGCAATGTTCTATGATACAGAACGAACAAGGAAGGAAAAGATATGGCAACCACAAAAACCATCCAGTCGGTGGAGCGGGCCTTCTCCATTCTGGAATACCTTCAACAGTGCGGCGGCGGAGAGCGCAGCGTCAAGGAGATCGCTAATGCACTGGAGCTGAACAAGAGCACCGCCTTCGGCCTCATCAACACCCTGACCACGCTGGGCTACCTGCAGCAGAACGCAGATAACCAGAAGTATGTGCTGAGCCTGAAGCTGCTGAGCTTCTCCAACACCATCAAGGTCCAGAACAGCATCATCCGCACCGTCCACCCCTATCTGGAGCAGATCAGCCTGAAATACGGCGAGATCGCCCACTGCGGCGTGGCTCAAGGGGACAGCGTCATCTATGTGGACAAGGTGGAGTCCAGCCGGTCGCTGTCTATCAACACCCAGATCGGCACCAAGAACTACCTCCACTGCACCGGCGTGGGCAAGTGTATTCTGGCCTATATGCCGGAGGATGAGCAGCAGCACATCCTCGCCGGACCGCTGAAGGCACTGACCTTCAACACCATTGTGGACCCCCGTCAGCTTCAGGCGGAGCTGCGGCACATCCGGGCCGACGGCTACGCCATGGACAACGAGGAGGTGGAGGTGGGTCTGTCCTGCGTGGCAGTGCCGGTGTTCTCCGCACCGGGGCAAGTCTCCTGCTCCATCAGCATCTCCGGCATGACCCCCCGTGTCCGCACTGCCCTGCGGGGTGGACTGCTGGACGATCTGAGGCAGGCCTCCGCCGACATCTCCCGCAGTCTTTACGGCTATCAGCCCGCCGATGACCTCCTGTAACGGGTCCTGCGATCCAACTGTATACCGATCGTCTCACAAAGCGGAGGGGAAACATGGTTTCCCCCTCCGCTTTCTTTTGCCTCAGTGCCGCACAGCAGACGGCAAATCTCTCACGGAAGGATCCATTCACTCCTTCCGCAATTTTTTAATAGCACGTCACGCCGCCGTCGATGGGCAGGTTCACGCCGTTGAGGAAGGACGCCTCGTCACTGGCCAGATACAGCACCGCATTGGCCACATCCTCCACGGAGGTCAGACGGCCCAGCGGGATCTCGTTGAGCCGGGCCTGCTTCTTCACCGGGTCCGCCATCAGAGCCGCCACAAAGGGCGTGTCCACGGTGGCGGGGTGGATGGAGTTGCAGCGGATGTTGTCCTTGCCATACCGGGCGGCCACAGACTTGGTCAGCAGGGTGATAGCGCCCTTGGTGGCCGTGTAGGCCTCCGGAGTGTTCATGTGGCCGATGAGGCCGCAGATGGAGGAGGTGTTGATGATGCACCCCTCGTGGTGGTGCAGCATGGCAGGCAGCACCGCCTGAATGGCGTGGTAGGCGCCGTCTACGTTGACGGAGAAGTAGCGGTGCCACAGCTCATCGGTGATGTCCTGAAATAGGGCCTGTCCCGCCACACCGGCGTTGTTCACCAGCAGCGCTACCGGGCCGAAGGCATCCTCCACCTGCCGGACCATGGTATTCACCTGTTCCCGGCAGGCCACATCCGCCTGCACCGCCATCACCCGGCAGCCCTCCCCGGTGAGCTGTTCCACCAGTGACCGGGCGCAGTCCTCCCTCTCCCGATAGTTGATACATACGGCCCAGCCCTGCCGGGCCAGTTCCGTGGCCACGGCCCGGCCGATGCCACGGGAGGAGCCCGTGACCAGTGCGATTTTCTCCATGAAGTGTTCCTCCTTGTGCGCCTGCGATGTTCTTTGACAGCAGTATAACAAAAACTTTTCAGATTGGCAAGAAAAGTGTTGACAAACGGGGGACTTTCCGGTAAAATACCTTTGTTCGCACGGTTAGCTCAGCTGGTAGAGCACATGCTTGACGTGCATGGGGTCACAGGTTCGAGTCCTGTACCGTGCACCACACGTCAAAGTCCCGGAATCACTACGGTTCCGGGACTTTTCTTTTTTTGCTCATTTCTTATTTGTTAGTAACGTGTTAGTAACAGCGTCCACAAGTGTCTGTGCGGCTATGTGCGTATATATGTTTGCGGTGGTGGAATAATCGGCGTGTCCGAGTATTTTTTGCAGCATTTCCGGTGGCAATCCCTCTTTTACCGCACGGGATGCGTATGTGTGGCGTGTGGGGTCTTGCGCTCTATGCCGTGTTCGCCGGATGTGTGATGGTTAGAATAATTATATAAAATGTAATCCCATACTGTCCAACAAATGGGGTGCAGTTCAGATCACCCGGTGCCCTTTTTATCCCCGAAGGGCTGGAAAAAGCCATCGTGAGAAAATTTTCGCACCCTGCCTGCCGAAGTACCTCCGCTCCGTAAGGATTTTGTATCACACCCGAAAAAACTGCCAAATTGTACCATTTGCCCACGTGACCTGACCGACACTCCGCTGCTCTGCGCAGTTTCCACGAAAAAGTCTGTAGAATCATTCTACAATACAGGACTACAAGCAGCATAAACGGACGAACTTTGTTAAATAATAGTTAATATATACGACGAGATAAGTTTTTTGATTGTTAAACTTTAGTCAACTTTACGGTTGCAATTTTTTTATTACGGAGATAGAATAGTATCAACATCCAATGTGTGTGTTGTTCCGCCACGGGCGGCATTCAAGATGTAAGGAGAAAAAGTATGTTCAAGAGATTCACCAACGCTTGCGTGCGTGTTGTGAACCGCTGGCTGCCGGATGCATTCCTGTTTGCCGTCATCCTGACCTTCGTGGTCTATGTGGCAGCCATGTTCGCCACCGGTATGGGTCCCATCAAGGTGCTGGCTGCATGGGGCAATTCCGACGGCTTCTGGGGTCTGCTGGCCTTTTCCATGCAGATGGCTCTGGTGCTGGTGCTGGGTTCCGCCATGGCTTCCGCCAAGCCCTGTAAGAAGGTGCTGCGGAAGGCCGCTGGTCTGTGCCACAATAATATGCAGGCCATCGTCATCACCACCATGGTCTCCACCGTGTGCTGCTGGCTCAACTGGGGCTTCGGACTGGTGGCCGGTGCGCTGCTGGCCAAGGAGGTGGCCAAGCGGGTCCCCACCGTGGACTATCCCTTGCTGATCGCCTCTGCCTATTCCGGCTTCGTCATCTGGCACGCCGGTCTCTCCGGATCCATTCCCCTGACGCTGGTCACCGGCGCCAAGTTCGGTGAGGTCACCTATCAGGCCGCCATTACCGAGACCATCTTCCACCCCATGAACATCATCATGTGCGCCGTGGTGCTGCTGGCCATGCCCTTCATCAACTACGCCATGCACCCTGACCGGGAGCGTGCCGTCACCATCGATCCCACCCTGCTGGTGGAGGACGAGGATAAGACCTACGAGATCAACACCCCCGCTGAGAAGCTGGAGCATTCCAAAATCCTGTGGGGCATCCTGTGCCTGGCCTTTCTGGTGTATATCATCTACTACTTCATCACCAACGGCTTCACGCTGGGCCTGAACATCGTGAACATGATCTTCATGTTCCTCGGTATCCTGCTCCACGGCGACCTGCGCCGCTATGTGGACGCTGTGGCGGAAGCCGCCGGCAGCGCCTCCGGCGTGCTGCTGCAGTTCCCCTTCTATGCCGGTATCATGGGTATGATGGTGGTGCAGAATGAGGCCGGTGTGTCTCTGGCAGGCGTCATCTCCCAGTTCTTCGTGAACATCTCCAACAACGTCACCTTCCCCATGCTGTCCTTCCTGGCAGCCGGTATCGTGAACTTCTTCGTTCCCTCCGGCGGCGGCCAGTGGGCCGTGCAGGGTCCCATCATGATGCCCGCCGGTGCAGAGCTGGGCATCGGCGCCGGCCGTACCGCTATGGCCATCGCTTGGGGCGACCAGTGGACCAACATGATCCAGCCCTTCTGGGCGCTGCCCGCTCTGGGTATCGCCAAGCTGTCTGCCCGTGACATCATGGGCTATCTGGTGGTGGTCCTGCTGTTCGTGGGTCTGGTAGCCTGCCTGGGCTTCCTGGCCTGGGGCCTTCTGTTCTGATATCTTCCTATCTTTTCCATACTCCTCAAAGCAAAAGAGGC
>OFMG01001868.1_pt1 | contig 12444 bp, 17 predicted proteins | sample 1541751 | NCBI WGS metagenome assembly OFMG01 (sample SAMN04209232, study PRJEB22552) | human gut metagenome | biome: gut; material: feces | host: Homo sapiens | place: USA: Oklahoma
TGCCCGCCCCCCCGAACTATCGACTTTCTGTCCTGCAACTATCGACTTTCTGTCCTGCAACTATCGACTTTCTGTCCCGAACTATCGACTTTCTGTCCTGACGGCGTTTTTTTACATGGCCCGCAAACCGTTGCGGCGCAAGGCTTTGCGTTATCTTTTTGAGAGACGGGAAAAAACGCAAGTATTATAAGTACTTAAAAGTACTTATAACAGGCAGGCCGCCCCGTTTGACACGGGCGGCGCAGCCTTTATATTATTTGGCAAGAGAGGGGCAAATTGTCGATACACTTTCAAGGGCTTTCGGCGTTATAAGACAAGGTAGCGCTACAATCAAAAGCGGCAATCTGAAAGTTTCCTTGCGCGACTTTCAAAGCATAGCAGGCTTTAAGACTTCTACGCACAAGCTACTTGATGCATTGACACGAAAATTTACGGAAACCGGCGCAAAAAGCCCGTTTGTAACGCTGCCTTTAGATGAATACATGGAGTTACGCGGGATCAGCGACAAAAAAGAAGCTCGCAAACAAGTAAACGCCGACTTACTGACCATGTATAACACCGACTTAGAGTTTACAGAGAAGCGGCGCGGAGCTGATGGCGGATGGTTCAAGATGCGTATATGTGATGCCGTTGGAGTAGTGAAGCGCGGAAATATTCTTTTCAGCTTTGGCAGCACTTACTATTCATATCTGATGCGCTGCACAATTATGCCTTACCCGAAAGACGCTTTTCGCCTCGACGACCGAAAAAACCCAAACAGCTATTACCTTGCCCGCAGAATTTCAGAGCATAAGAACATGAACGCAGGGAAACCCAACGAAGATATTATTTCCGTAGAAACTCTTTTATCCGCCTGCCCCTATCTCCCGAAGTATGCAGAGGTCAAAGACACCGACCGCGCTTTCGGGCGCCGTATTATAGAACCTTTTGAACGCGACATGAACGCCCTTTCGTCTTTTCTTTCGTGGGAATATTGCGGGAAGAACGGTTCCCCGTTGCCCGAACATGATTTGAGTATGCAGGACTACGAAACATTTGCGGCAACCCGTATCCATGTTTTTTGGACGGGCGAATACCCAGACCAAACAAAGCGCCTTGAAAGAAAAGAGGCCAGAAAAAGGGGGGGTAGCGGACAGCAAAAAGGGGGGTAGCGGACAGCAAAAAGGGGGGTAGCGGACAGCAAACATTTTTACAACCCCTTGCAGCACAAGGCTTTTCAAGGGGTGAAAATCCCTAAAATAACTAAAATATCTAAAATATTTAAGTAGCACTCCGCCTGCTCCGCTACGCGGGGCGGCGTGCTATAATAAACTCAATGTAAAAAGGGCGATTTTATATTGCGGAAAATCCCTTTTTATAGGCAAGAAAGGAGGGCTAACCGAGATTAGATACATACGCTTAATTAGAAATCCGCGCAAAAAGAGGACGGCAGCGCACACCGGCAAGTGAACACGCTACCGCCCCCGCAACCAGACTACACCGAAAGCGGCGCAGCCCTTGCCCTTTCAGTGTACCACAATAAGGGCGTTTTTACAACTGAAAGGAAAATGAAAATGAAAATCGATTTTAACGGGATCATTGATTTGGAGATCCCCAGTGATGACGAGCTTTTGAAAGTTTACGAAAGCGTAAAAAAGCAGATGGACGAGGAATCAGCCTATAATCTTCTGGTGGAGATCGGAGAAAACACCGCAGCAATGGAAAAGACAGAGGGCGCAGAGGGGGCATTCAAAAAGTGGCCAACGATAAAGAAAATGGCGTGGATCAGCAGCGAGGCGTATTGCATGGGATTTATGAACGCAACCCGAATTGTTTATGAAGCGCTCATTATGACCTTGCAGGAGCAGGCGGCAGAGCAGGGAGGGAAAGAATAAATGACGAGAGACCAGGCAAAGCAGGAAATTAAGAGCCGGTATGCGGACTATCTGCAGCCGGCGAAGAAGCACGGAACTTACATTTGCCCCTTGTGCAAGAACGGCACCGGCAGCACCGGGGACGGGATCACCGTTAAACCAGGCACAACGCATTTGAAGTGCTTCAAGTGCAGCTTTGGGGGCGATCTTATCGACCTTTACCAGCGGGAACACGGCGCAACCATGCCGGAGGCGTTTGCAGCCCTTTGTGAGCGCTTTAATATTGCCGTGGACGATCACACCGCCGCACCCGTTAAAACGCAGCCAGCGCCCACCAGCGCCCCCGCAACAGGGGGCGCGGAGGCGCAAGCGGATTATAAGGCGTATTTCATCGAGTGCGGGGAGAGACTTACAGACAGGGAAGCGATTGAATATCTTTCTTTTCGAGGTATCAGCTTAGAAACGGCGGCGCAGTATGGATTGGGCTTTGATCCTGCATGGAGAAGCCCGCAGGCCGTGAAGAACGGCAGAAACCCGCCGACAAGCCCCCGGCTGATTATTCCGACCAGCGCCAGCAGCTACCTTGCGCGAGATACGCGCCGGGAGCTGACGGAGCAGGAGAGGCGCTTTGCAAAGATGAAAGAGGGGGCCGCGCAGCTCTTTAACCCCGCTGCATTAACGAGAGCTGCAGAAAATGCCCCCGTGTTTATCGTGGAGGGGGAAATAGACGCGCTTTCTATCATCGAGGCAGGCGGGGAGGCCGTGGCGACCGGAAGCACCAGCAACACGCACAAATTGCTTGAGTATATCGAAGAACACGGCACAAAGGCAACGCTGCTGCTTTGCCCCGACAATGACGAAGCGGGGCGGAGAGCGGGCAGAGAGCTTGCAGAGGGCTTACAGGGGCTTAATATAGCCCATTTGAGCGTGGATATTACAGGGGGGCATAAAGACGCAAACGAAGCCCTTACAAGCGACAGGGCGGCTTTTATTGACGCGGTACAGGCCGCGCAGCGAAGCACCAGCGCCACGCCGGACAGCGTAACCGCCTATATTAACTCTTTGATGGCCGGGGAAATTGAGAATTTCCGGTGCAGCTCCACCCGCAAAACCGGCTTTGAAAACCTCGACCGGCAGGCGGGCGGCATTTACCCCGGTTTGTATGTATTGGGCGCTATTTCCTCTTTGGGGAAAACAACATTCATTCATCAAGTGGCGGACCAGATGGCGGCAGCGGGGGAACATATCTTGTTTTTCAGCATGGAGCAAAGCCGCCTTGAAATGGTGAGCAAGAGCCTTGCCAGGATCACCGCGCAGCGGGATATAAGCACCGCCTGCACAAGTCTTTCTATCCGGGGCGGCAGATTGACCCAGGCGGCGCTGGATGCCGCCAGAGCGTACACAGAGGCCGTGCAAGACCGCATGAGCGTTATTGAGGGGAACTTTGCTTGCACAGTTTCTTTTATAGGCGAGTATGTACGCCGGTACATGAGCCGCAACAAAGTAAAGCCCGTTGTTATCGTGGACTATCTGCAAATCTTGCAGGGAGAGGGGCGGCAGACAACAAAGGAACAGACAGACGGCAACATGACAGAGCTAAAGCGCATGAGCCGCGCCCTTGATTTGCCTATAATCGTTGTGAGCAGCGTAAACCGCAGCAATTATCTTGCCCCTATTGACTTTGAGAGCTTCAAAGAAAGCGGCGGCATTGAATATACCGCCGATGTAGTATGGGGCTTGCAGCTTTCGGCCTTGAATGAAGATTTATTTTTGACCTCAAAAGATAAAGATGTTATCAAAAAGCGGGATAGAGTGCGGGAGGCAAAGCAGGAAATGCCGCGGCAGGTTGAGCTTGTCTGCCTTAAAAACCGCTACGGGATCAGCAGCTACAAGGCAAGCTTTGAATACTACCCGCAATTTGACTTGTTTAGACCGGCCGAAAGCGAGGACGCAGCGGGCGCAAAGCGATTTTAAGGGGGCGGCAATATGAACTTATGGGAATATGCCGCGCAAACGGCACAGGAAGCCACCCAGGACGCACAGGAGGGCGCGGAGCGTATCAGCATAGCCTCGCTATTGCGAGAGCAGGAACGGCGCACAGAAGCCGAAGAAAGGGCGCTTGCTATCTGCAAAGAGAAACAAGCAGCCATAGCGGAAAGCGAGGCCGCAAGAACTTCTATTCTTAAAGGCATACAGGCGGGAGAGCCAACGGCAAAGCTGCTATTGCTTGCCGTGGATTGTATAGGCAGGATCACAGGGGATAGCGTCTTTGCAGCGCAGAGCCGCGCCGACCTTGTAACGGTGTACGGAAAGGCATTGATGCAGCCGGAGGCATTGCAGATCGAGTTAGCGGACATACAAGCCCGCCTCGCTATGCTGACAAGGCCGGAGCTGGACGCAGAGCCAGAGGACAGCCGCAGGCGCATACAAGCCGCGATCAGAGCGCACAAAAAGAGAGAAGCTGAAATAATGGCTTTTCAGTTTGATAAAATTATGGGGGCGATAAAATGAAAATTTGGGCTATTAGTAAAGAAAACGGCTACGAGCGCGAAATCGGCCTTGAGCTGGACGGCGTTGACCGCGAAACAGCCATCAATGAGCTTTACAAAATTGCCAGGAATCTTTTTGCCGGTGAACTTGATATGTTTTGGAAAGAGGGAGAGCAGGGCAAGGCGACCTTTTAAAGCTACGCTTCACGCTTGCACCCAATTACGGCTTGCAGCTGGGCAGTAAGGAGCAGGGGCAGGCGCTATGCGCCCGCCCTTTCCCTTTACCGCTTTCCGGGAAGTGAATACAGGCGAAGAGCGTCCCCGAAGTACCGGGGGCGCTTTTTTATGCCTCGAAGATACATAGCAAGCAGAGGGAAAATATATACACTCGATATATTTACCCGCTTGTTAGGGCGCACCCTAAAACCCCAAAAACCTAATTGAGCGTATTCTGATAATTCAAAATAGAGAAAGAAATAGATGTAGACAAAAGAACAAATGTTTGATATAATATATGCATAAGAAGTTTACAACGGTTAAGAACTTTAACAAGAATATAAAGCGAAAGGAGCGTAAGAAGCATGACGAACGAGGCCGCGGAGAAGCGCCGCACATATTACAAAGCGTGGAGAGCCGCCAACCCCGAAAAGGTAAAGGCGAACAATGCCCGATACTGGGAGCGCAAGGCAGAGCGTGAGCGAAAGAAAGCAGGTGAGCAGAACGAGCGGGAAACGGTCACAAGCTAAAGGACGCGCCGGGGAGCTTGAATTGTGCCGCCTATTGCAAGGCTACGGCTACCCCGTGCAACCGGTCGAGGCCGTGAGCTATGGCAGTACGCCAGATTTAACAGGGCTTGATGGCGTACACATTGAGTGTAAGCGCGGGGAAAGGCAAGCCCTTTATGAGTGGATCGAGCAGGCGCAGCGGGACAGCGGCAAATTTAAGGACGGTTTACCGGCTATCTTTTGGAGGAAAAACCGCGCCCCGTGGCTTGTCTGCATGACGCTTGAAAACTGGATAGAGCTTTACCAGCGGAAAAAAGCGGAAGAAATCGGAAAGGAGCGCAGCGAATGACACCCAATGAAGAACGCGCCTTATCTGCGCTCTTGACCTCGAAAACGAAGTTAGAGGCGGCAGAGAAAGCAGGGATCACAGACCGCACCATGAGGCGCTATTTTGAAAACCCCGAATTTTGCCAGCGATACCGGGAAGCGTTCGCCGGAGTAGTACAGGACGCAACGCGCAGGGCGCAGCAGCTATTAGAGCCTGCATTATCCACCTTGCAGACGGTCATGGAGGACGAGGAAATAAACCCCGCCGCCAGAGTAAACGCCGCGAAAATCGCCCTTGATTATGCCGTGCGCCTGACCGATCAGAACGACCTCGCAGAGCGTCTTACAGCGTTGGAGAAAATGCGGCAATGATAACACGGGACAAGCTGGAACAGCGCATAGCAGCCCTTGAAATGGCAGAGAAGCAGCGCCGGGATAGCATGACCATCACCGCCACCGTGGAGAACTTTATAGCCCCGTGCTATCTCCCATTGCATGAGGACATAAAGGCAGGGCAGCACCGCTTTTACAATCTTCCGGGCGGGCGCGGGAGCTGCAAAAGCTCTTTCGTATCGCTTGAGATCGTGGACGGCATACAGAGCGACCCCACAGGCCAGAGCAACGCTATTGTGTTCCGCAAAGTGGCGGGGACAATGCGCGACAGCGTTTTTTCTCAAATCGCATGGGCTATTGATATGCTGGGCGTTTCCCACCTCTGGAAAGCAACCGTTTCCCCGATGATGTATGAATACAGGCCGACCGGCGCACAGATCCTTTTTCGAGGGCTGGACGATGCAAGCAAGCTGAAATCTATCAAGCCCAGGCGTGGCACTTTCCGCTATTGTTGGTTTGAAGAATTTAGCGAGATAAGCGGCCCGAACTTCGCCCGAAATGTTTTGCAATCGGTCGTGCGAGGGCAAGGGACAAATCCGCAGGTATTCCGCAGCTTTAACCCGCCGATCAGTAAGGCGAATTGGGCGAATCAGTTTGTTGCAGAGCCGGACGCGCAGGGGATCACCTTTCACACCACCTATAAGGACATACCCGCCGAATGGTTAGGCGAGGCTTTCATAGCGGAGGCTGAACGCCTGGAGGCCGTCAATGAGCAGGCATACCGGCACGAATACTTAGGCGAGGCGACCGGCACCGGCGCGGAGGTATTCCAGGCGCTGGAAGTGCGGGAGATCACCGCCGAGGAAGTGGCGAACATGGAATACTTTTTTTCCGGCGTGGACTTTGGCTTTGCGGCAGACCCCGCTTGCTTTATCCGTTGCAGCTATGACCGTAAGCACGAAACAATCTACATTCTGAACGAGATTTACAAGCGCGGCATGAGTAACCGGCAGCTTGCGGAGGAAATCGCCCCGCTTGTGGAGGGGGACACCAAAGGCAGCAGCTACCTTTCCCCGGTAAGCGGCTTGTGCTTTCAAGATCACAGCGACATTTATTGCGATGCAGCAGAGCCGAAAAGCATAGCCGATCTACGCGACCACGGCTTAAAGCAGGCCAGAGCTTGCCACAAAGAGCCGGGATGCGTGGCGTATCGTGTCAAGTGGCTGCAACACCGGCGCATTGTGGTTGATCCTGCAAGGACACCAAACGCGGCGCGGGAGCTTGCAAACTACGAATACGAGAGGGACAAAGACGGCAATATGCTTTCCTCTCTCCCCGACAGGGACAACCACAGTATAGACGGCCTCGCTTATGCGTTAGACCGTGAGATATACCGCAAGCGAGGGCAGAGCGCTTAAAGAAAGGAGAAATTCATGGGCTATATGCGTATCAAGTGCCACTATTGCGGCGGCACATGGGAAGTGTACGGGCGAAGCATCACAGGCTTATCAAGTCCCACTATTATTAGCGGGGACTATCCCCGCACTTGCCCGCATTGCTTCAAGGCCATTGAAAGGCAGACATGGGAAAAGCAGATCATTCCGGCGTTTCATGCGCTGGACGATGCAAACCGCGAGCTTGTAAAGGACAGCAGCGGCTACCATACCCCGCTTTTTGAAGTCAGCTATGAGGCCGACAGCGTATTCCGCAACGGATATGAAAACTGTCCAAATTTGGACTGAAAGGAAGCACATGGACATTTTGAAGGAATACCCCCTAATTGATGAACACGGAAAAAGATACCGCGAGTTCGGGCACGGATGCCGTGAGTATGCGCCGGTTATTGTAACCTCTGCGGGCGAAGTGCCGATGGGAACGGTCATTTATAAGAAGATGCAGGAAGAACCACCCGCACAAAGAAAAGATTGCCCCTTTCAGGGCGGCCTATACCCGCAATGCAAAGAGGATTGCAGCTTTTACGAAAGCGGCAAGTGCAAGCCGGGAACAGCGCAGGCGGGCAAGCGCTGCCCTCTCCCCGCGCATTTGGCTTGCGGCGATACCTGCGCCATGTATGAGAATGGGCGCTGCACCCTCTTTTGCAGCAGAAAGGAAACGAAAGAATGAGCGAATATAACGGCTATGCACAGCGCCTTGATACCGCTTTCAAGGCATTTAGAAGCGACTTTCAGACCGCATACAAAGCCTTGCAGCAGGCGCGAGAGAACGCAAGCAAGCCCGGACAGGATGCCTTGAAAAAGCAGATTGCCGCGTTTGAACTTGAAGAAGCAACCAGAAACATGAGGACGGAAACAATGCGGCTTTGGGACAGATTTAGAACGGAACGCCGCACGATCCGCGCAGAGCTGGAAAATGCAGTCAAGGCCGCAGGGCTTGCGAACCCTGACGAAATCGACGGCAACGCCCTTGAACTGATGAAAAGCGGCGTTTTGAACTCCGCCGACTATGTAGCACTTGCGGAGCGTTTCGACCAAAACCGCACCATGTTAAAGCTCATTGCGAAACACTCACACGAGGCCGCAGAAGCCGCCAGAGCCGCAGGGAACAACAGCGAGAGAAGCACCCTTAATTCCGTCTATATCGCCTGCAAGGACGGCGACAGCGCCGTTTTAAGGGCGTTTGACAGCCTTTCCAAAGTTTCCGACTATTGCAGGGGCGAACGGTACGAGGGCGACAGATCAAGGCCGGAACATATTGCAGCCATGAGCGACAAATGGGAACACTTGACGGCGGCAGCAATCGAGGACTTTTAACCATTCTTTCGGGGAAGTGATACAAAGGCCACCAGCCGGAGAAAGCCCGGCAGCAGGCAGCAAGAGCGGCGGGATTGCCTATCCTTTGTCCCCTTGCGAAGTCCTGCCCGAAGTACAGCGGCAGGCAGCGCCCTAAAGTACCAGGGCGCGGGAGTGTGTAAATAGTGCCATAATCTCAATATATAGGGCGGGGGCAACAGTCCCCGCCCCTTTATTTGCATATAATGCACAAGAAGTTTATGAAGCTAAAAAAGTGCTTGACGGTTAAGAGGAGATGTGCTATTATAAGAGAAAGACAAAGACAACACCGCAAAAGGAGGCACACACGATGCAGGAAATCACCGTCTATAATAGCCAGCTTCAAAGCCGCGCAGCGATCAGCGCCGACCTTTTCCGGCGTTTCATCGAGTACACCGACAGAGAGCCAACCACAACAAAGGGATATATTACTTGCCTGCGCCAGTTTGCGAACTGGATCACCGCCACCGGCACAACGCAACCAGAGAGGGCGGACATTCTCGCCTATAAAGAATATCTGAACGGCGCACACTTTGGGCGCAGCGGCGCGGAGCTGCTAAAGGCCGGCACAAAGCAACAGTACCTTAGAGCCGTCAAGCACTTTTTCAAATGGACGGCAGCGGAGGGCATTTACCCGAACATAGCCGACAATATCCACGGCGTAAAGATCAACCATGACACCCACAAAAAAGACGCGCTCGACCGCGAAGCCGTGAAGATCATAGCGGATCATATCGACCGCAGCACAGAGAGCGGCAAGCGCCTATATGCTATGTATCTTCTTTGCATCTCTTGCGGCCTGCGAACAATCGAAATCAACCGCGCCAATATCGAGGACATAAAGAAAACCGGCGACCGCACCTATCTTTACTTACAGGGCAAAGGCCACAGCGAACACGATCAGCCAGTTTTGCTTATCCCCGAAGTAAAGGCCGCGCTGCAAGACTATTTGCAGAGCCGGACGGACACACCCACAGCAAAAAGCCCGCTTTTCGCCAGCACCAGCAATCGCAGCAAGGGCAAGCGCATAGCGCCTACCACAATAAGCACCATGCTTAAAGAAGCCCTTGTAAGTGCCGGATATGATAGCGACCGCCTGACGGCGCACAGCCTGCGCCACACCAGCGGCACGGGCGCTTATAAGGCAACAGGCAATATTTACCTTGCACAGAAGCACCAGCGCCACGCCGACCCGTCAACAACGGAAATATATGTCCACGCGGAGGAACGCGAGGAGCGGAACACGGAACAGCAAGTTTACAATTACTTTTTCAACCCGGCGGCGGGCAAGGATCAGCGGCAGGAAGCAATAGAGCTTATAGCCACCATTGACCCCGCAAAATTGGGCGCAGTCTGCGAGTTTCTAAAGGCTTTGCGCTAATCAGAATTACATTTATACGCTTAATTAGAAAATTGCACATGATGCGTATAAAGTATATAAAACGCTTGAAGAAAGAGAGGTTTATAAAGCATGGAAGAATGGAGCAACAACGCTTGCGAGGGCTACGCAATCCTTGCTATGCAGGCCGCAGGGCTGGACGCGCAGACCGTTTGCCGCGTCCTCGACCAGATGCGGGCTTGCTTTGATAGCGTATCCGTAGAAGAAGCGGAAGAAGTACAAGAGCCTTGAAAGGAGCATACACGATGCGTATTATCAGCGTATCAAACCAAAAAGGCGGCGTAGCAAAGACCAGCACAGCCGCAGCAATAGCGCAGGGGGCAATTAAACGCGGCAAGAACGCACTTTGTGTTGACCTCGACCCGCAAGGCAGCCTAACAACCATTTGCCGCGCAGACGGCACGAAAAAGGGCAGCTATGACCTTTTGAAAGGCGCAGATGCCGCCCCGCTTATCCAGCACATACCCGGTATGCCCGATATAATCCCCGCCAGCTTGCAGCTTGCCGGAGCTGATGCGGAACTATCCAGCAGAGCGGGGCGCGACTTTCTCTTGCAAGCAGCATTGAAGCCTCTAAAGGAATATTACCTTATCGTGATAGACACCCCGCCCACATTGGGAACGCTGCTTGTAAATAGCCTGACGGCAGCGCACGAGGTTATTATACCCTTACAGGCTGACACTTTCGCCTTGCAGAGCATTTACCAGCTTGCAGACACGATAAAGCAAGTGCAGCAGTATTGTAACCCCGGCTTGACGATCAGAGGGGCGCTATTGACGAAGTACAGCCCCCGCACCGTCCTTGCCCGCGATCTGCGCGACACCATAGCGGAGAAATGCGCGGAGCTGGGAATACCGATGCTTACAACGGCGATCCGCGAGGGCGTAGCCGTAAAAGAGGCGCAGACCATGCGGGAAAATCTCTTTGACTATGCACCACGCAGCAACCCCGCGAAAGACTATGAAGCCCTATTAAACGAATTGGAGGTATAAAGAATATGGGAAAGAGTTTCAAGCCCGCAGCAGAAGCCGCGCAGCCGGTTTATAGTACGATCATCGGAGCGGCGCAGGAAGTACAGGAAGTGCAAGAAGCAACACCAGCACAAAAGGCACTTGCAGACCTTAAAACACAAGGGCAGAAAGGCGCAAAGCTCGACCGCATCAATATGGCCTTTACCGCTGACAACATGGACTATATACGCACCATGTCAAAGCTGAAAGGCCAGACCATGACGCAGTTTGTAAATATCCTTGTAGCAGAGGAACGAGAGAAGAACGGCGCAGCGTTTGACGCTGCAAAGGCGATCCTTGAAAGCCTTTAAGAGAAAGGAGGGCGTGTCATGGCTGAAAAACTAACTGCCACCGACCGCGAGAACATACAGGCTTATTTATCGGCTATGAAAGCCCTTGAAGCGAAAGAGCCGGAATACAATTTCGAGGACGAGGCCAGCGCCGAGGCGTGGGAAGCCTGGAACGCCGAATGTTTAGCCACAACGAATAAATACCAAGACAGCATAAAGCGCGCCTTGTTCTTTAGCCTGGGCGACATGACCGGTTCCGCCCCGCAGAGCGTAGCGGCTATACTTTCTGCGTTTGTAGATTCCGGGCAGATCACCACAAGCACAACTGCGAGGCGGGCGGAAATAATAGAATATCCGCTTGATAAGATTAACTGCGTTATTTGGGGGCTTCTGGAGCGAGATACCGCGGGGCAAATCGCCATTGCCGCCGAAAAGAGAGGCCGCAAAAAAGAGATCAGTATTTTATACTCGATCAACTTTGACAATCTGGGCGATGAAGTCACAATATCAAAGCGGCTATTGCCGTTTGATAAGCGTGTCTATATTGCCGTTTCCGCTCTGTTCAATGCGGGGAACAATGTTATTTCCCTGACGCAAATACATTACGCGATGGGGAACACCAGCAGACCGAAAGCGGGGCAACTGCAACGGATCAACGAGGCTATAAAGAAGATGAACGGCGCAGCGATCACCGTTGACAACTCGCAGGAAATAGCGGCGAATTACAAATATATGCAATTCAAGTATGAGGGTAGCTTGTTGCCCCTTGAAAGAATAGAAGCAAGTGTAAACGGCCAACTAACAGATGCCGCAATTCATATTTTCCGAGAACCGCCGGTTATTACCTTTGCGAAGAAGCGCAACCAGATAACAACAATCCCCGTTAAACTGCTGCAAAGCCCGATGAATAAGACCGATGCAAATTTACAGCTTGAAGATTATTTATTGGAGCGGATCAGCAGGGAAGCACGAGGCAAAGGCAAAACCGCCCGTTTGCTTTACAAAACAATTTTCGATCATGCCGGGATCAGCACCGCAAAGCAGAAGCAGAGAGCGCCGGAAAAGATTGAAAAATATTTGCAGTATTACACGGAAACAAATTTTATAAAGGGCTATGCAATGGAGGCAGACGGAGTAACAATTATCTTTGCTTGACCTCTAAAAAGAAAGCCGATGCCCGCCCCCCCGAACTATCGACTTTCTGTCCTGCAACTATCGACTTTCTGTCC
>OFMG01001871.1_pt1 | contig 12434 bp, 13 predicted proteins | sample 1541751 | NCBI WGS metagenome assembly OFMG01 (sample SAMN04209232, study PRJEB22552) | human gut metagenome | biome: gut; material: feces | host: Homo sapiens | place: USA: Oklahoma
CAAAATGCCGGATGTGAACGTGTTCAAGGGTGTTCAAACAGTTTAAAAACAAAAAAAGCGCGGAAGCCTTGATTATAAGGCTTTCGCACCAAATTAAATAATGCGGAAGATGGGACTTGAACCCACACGATTGCAATAATCACAAGATCCTTAGTCTTGCTCGTCTGCCAGTTCCGACACTTCCGCATTTGCCATTATGTAGTTGTTTCAAACGACTTGATTATAATAACAAAATAAGTATAAAATGTCAAGCTATATTTTTGAAAATAATCTAATAAAATATACCCCTGATCATACGTAATACTGCTGAAGCTGAAACGAGGCAATTTTGTAATCCGAATTAGGTTAGTAAGTGGCCCTAGGTGATTTAACTTCCGATGTAGTTCACTCTAAGAAAGTAAAGACATCATCCCAGTATTCCTCGCCCAGTAGATACATTGCTTCTCCGTGACCTGCACCTGGGGCCGTGATTTTTTCTTTGTTATTACCAGGTTTTGCCTGATATAAAATATCCATCATTTCATATGGAATGAAATCGTCTGCGGTACCATGAATGAACAACATCGGCTTTTTGCAGTTTTTTACCTGATTTAGAGCAGATGCTTCTTTGAAAGAGTAACCGGCTTTTGCTATGGCAAACAGGTTGGCAGTGTACATCAGCGGAAATTCCGGCATACCAAAACGAAGTTTCAATTCACTGGAAAAAATATCCCACACGCTGGTATAACCGCAGTCTTCTATAAAGGCAACTACCTGATCCGGGGTATCTTCACCAGCTGTCATCATGGTTGTGGCAGCACCCATGGAAATACCATGAATAACGATTCTGGCATCGGAATCCTGAGCGATGATCCAGTTAATCCAGGAAAGGATATCCTTTCGGTCGAGCCAGCCCATGCCAAGGTAATTGCCATCTGTATCTCCACAGGCACGAAGATCCGGTGTCAATACCTGATAATTGTGAGTATAGTAGTGCTGAGCCAGGCTGGTTGCACCGAGATGGTCACCGCGGTAGCCATGCAGGGCAATTACCCAATCATGGGATTCGCCATTTGGATAATAAACACCATTGCAGTGAATATCATCTTCAGTTGTGATTTCAACCGTCTGTCCCGGATTTTCAGCAAGAAAAGCTTCGTTTGCTTCCTGCTGAGCAATTTTGCCTTCTGCGATTGTACGTTCTGTATCATCGGCTGTTTCCGGAATTTCCAGGGCAACGGTTCTGTTTCCACCATCACCGGAACGACCAATGGAATAATTCACAAGATAATTTCCGGCAAAGAGGGAAATCAGAACAAATAGTGCAGCTAGAATTGCTATGATGATGAGTATAACTTTTTTGATGCTGAGTTTTTTCTTTTTTGTTATTTTCATGTATATAAAAACCTTTCTTTCATATTTGTTTGGGTATCAAACCATTATAATATACATGATTGATGAAATATCTTCAAGAAAAAATATAATATGCAATGTAACAGGGAACAAAAAATACGTTCAAAGAGGTTCTACAATATATCCATGATGATTTAACAGACCGGAGCGGCTATTTTTGTGGCTTATTATTATCCTTGCCAAAGATATATCCAAGACCAAAGCAGGTTAAACCGAAACTTACCACAGCTATAAAGTCAATAATACTCATGGCTTAGCCAGCCTTTCCAGTGGATTCCCTTTCGGGTTTCTATGTAATCAGAGGGGTTCTGAGTGCCGGTGGCACTCGTTTAGCACCGACCGAAACGGAGTGTAGAGTTGCAGAGATGCACAGAAGAATATGTCATGCGTTGTATGACGTGCATCTCGCAGCAAGAATGCCGAGGGCATTCTTGAACATATTGTGCAAAGATTATCTATGCGGAATAAATGTAACATCACAACAAAATAACCGTTAATCATACGAAAAGAGGAAATCGATATCCAACAGGAACCCAACCTGTCAGGAGTCGGTTCCCTCTTTTTTTGTCTTCCGATTAAAACACGAAAAATTTTTTTTAAAATCCAAAAACTTCGATGCATCCAGAAAACAAGGGAATTTAGTCTGTAGCCAAAACGTGCAGCGATGCACACAAACGTGAAAATTTATTGACAATGCGGGGAGGGTGGTTTATAACTAATAAAAAGTGAAAGAAACTAACTAATAGTTATAAAAGCTAACCAAAGGAAATGAAGGTAATCAGAGAAAGCTAGTGCTAATTACGGAACATAACGACAGAGGAAGGAGGGATAAAAAATAAGAGAAAAAGAGAGGAGAGAGATGAAAAAAGCAGCAAAAAAATTGCTGACATTTGTGATGGCAGCAGCGATGCTGATCGGCAGTGTTCCGATGTCAGCATTTGCAGCAGATACAGATGACAGCTCAGGTTCCAATGCAGATGTTGCATCTACTGGAACAGAGATGGAAACTTTTCGGACACGATTTGGAAGTAAAAGTTGAAAATAGAACAGATGTATTTGACATGAAATATAAGCGGTGTTAATATAATATTGTAAAAGGTGCTACTAACAACGATTCGCCTGATATATAATTGGAAAAAAATAACCGCTTATTTAACAGGGAAGGCGGTTATTTTTTTGTGGTCTTATTACTATTAGAACCAATCGAATAGCCAAGACCAAAACAGGTTAAGCAGAGACTAAGCACTGCAATCAAGTCACCGATTGTAAGCATAAGCAGAGTTCTCCTTCCGTAAGATTTCTCCTAAGAGATATAATCTATGTAATCGGAGCTATGAACTCTCCGCAAAAAGCGAACCGCCATTCACGTCAATGTGAAGTAGCACCTTAGAGTCTATTTTATCAAACATCTGTTCTGAAATCAATGAATAATCCAAAATAAACAACATTAATAGTTACATGAGGTTACAGTTCACTCATCATATGGATTCAGGTAATGATCATGCTTGCATGAGGAATTACCTGGATACATAGTGATGAAGGGAGTGCCTTTTTATGAGCAAAAACAGTAGCAAAGCTACGGAGAAGCCCGAAAGGGCGTTTTGCAAATGGCGCGTGTGAACTGTAACTATATAAGCGTTGAAGGTATTCATGAAGTACCTGAAAATCGGAGGAAAGATATGAGAATTATATGGCTTGTTTTAGGTTGTCTTTGTCTGGGACTTGGATCGGTAGGGATTGTACTTCCGATTCTGCCGACGGTTCCATTTTACATGGCAACTCTGTTCTGCTTTGCAAAGAGTTCCCAGAAGCTGCATGACTGGTTCACCGGAAGCAACTTATATAAGAAGCATCTGGAGAATTTCGTGCAGAAGCGTTCCATGACGATGGGAACCAAGTTAAAGATCATCGGTATGGTAACCGTTGTGATGGCGATCGGTTTTATCTGCATGAAAAACGTGCCGATCGGACGGATCTGTATTGCCATTGTCTGGGTATGCCATCTGTTATATTTCTTTCTTCGGGTAAAAACGGAGAACCCCGGGGAGGTAGACGGAGAAAGTATCTGATCAATCAAGGAAACATTAAAGGAAAACAAATATGATAAAAACGAGACTTGTGGGGCTATTGTCCCATGCAAAAAAGTATATCGTATACACGATCCTGTGGCAGTGGTTTGCGTTACTGTCACAGGTTTTCGCAGTTTTTTCGATCGCAAATTTGCTGGAACGTGTCGTGTACCGGGCAGTGACAGTGCAAAGCATTGAGCTGACGGTGGTCACGCTGGCGATCGTGATCGTGTTGCGGTTTGTCTGTGAGCGGATGGGGGCAAGGTCTTCCTATCTGGCTTGCGTGGATGTAAAACGCATTTTAAGGGAAAAAATTTATGAAAAAATGCTGAAACTGGGGGCTTCTTACAGCGAACAGGTGTCATCTTCCGAGGTGGTGCAGGTTTCTACGGAAGGTGTAGAGCAGTTGGAAACTTATTTTGGAAAATACCTGCCACAGTTGTTCTACAGTCTGATCGCCCCGGTGACGCTATTTATTATTTTGTGCAGAGTCAGCTTAAAAGCAAGCGTGATTCTGCTGATCTGTGTGCCGCTGATCCCGATTTCTATCGTGGTGGTGCAGAAGATCGCCAAGAAGTTATTAAACAAGTATTGGAGCATTTATACCGGTTTGGGTGATTCCTTTCTGGAAAACCTGCAGGGACTTACTACTCTGAAAATCTATCAGGCAGACCAGCAGAAAGCAGATGAGATGGATGTGGAGTCTCAGAACTTCCGCCGGATCACTATGAAAGTGCTGACCATGCAGCTCAATTCTACCAGTGTGATGGATATCGTTGCATATGGTGGAGCGGCGATTGGTATGATAGTTGCTGTCACAGAGTTTTTGAAAGGAAATCTGACAATTTCGGGTACATTATGTATCGTGCTTCTGGCAAGTGAATTTTTCCTGCCGTTGCGTCTGCTTGGCTCTTTCTTTCATATCGCAATGAATGGTATGGCGGCAAGTGACAAGATCTTTAAGATTCTGGATCTGCCGGAGCCGGAGACAGGAGCAAAAACATTACCGGAGGGAGCATTAGACATTTCACTCAAAGATGTATATTTTTCTTATGAGGAAGACAGAGAAATCCTGAAAGGTATCAACCTGAATCTTCCGGCGGGAAGTTTTGTATCACTGGTCGGAGAATCCGGTTGTGGAAAGAGTACCATTGCAGGATTACTTTCTGCTAAAACCCAGGGATTTTCCGGGGAGATCACTATTGGCGGTGTGCCGTTATCGGAAGTGAATGAAACAAATCTGATGGAGCATGTAGTCTTGGTTTGCCATAACAGTTACTTATTTAAAGGAACCGTAGAAGAAAATTTACGGATGGCGAAAACGGATGCAACGGAAGAAGAAATGAATGCGGTGCTTCAGAAAGTCAATCTGCTTGGATTTTTGCAGACGCAGGATGGCTTGCAGACAAAACTTTTGGAGAAAGCAGGAAACTTATCCGGCGGACAGTGTCAGCGGCTTGTAATTGCAAGGGCACTGCTCAAAGATGCGGAAGTCTATATTTTTGATGAAGCAACAAGTAACATCGACATTGAAAGTGAAGAACTGATCATGCAGGTGATCCACGAACTGGCAAAGACCAGGACAGTGCTTTTGATCTCACATCGACTGGCAAATGTGGTGAAATCGGATCAGATCTATTTTCTGAAAGATGGCGAGATCAAAGAGCGTGGAACGCATGCGGAGTTGATGGAAGAAAACGGAGCCTACAGACACTTGTATGAGAGTCAGATGGCGCTGGAGCATTATGGAGAGGAGGGGAGTCTGTGATGGCAGAAGAAAGAAAAGAGATGCAGAGTGAGCAAAAGCAGACAACCCAAGTCAATGGATCTGCTGAAACGAAAAAGCGTAGAAGTGCGATTTCAATTATGGGAAGCCTGATTGGACTGGTAAAACCTCTGATTCATATCATGCTGGCGGCAATCGTCCTTGGAACCTTAGGTTATTTGTGTGCTATTTTTCTGACTATCCTTGCAGGACAGGTGATCGTGCATGGATTGTTGACCGGCGTGGCAGGCATGAATGTCCCGGTGGATAATATGTGGTTAGTATTTACACCGGTGAAAATAATTCTGATCGTGATGGTAGTAATTGCGGTATTGCGTGGTTTACTTCACTATGTGGAGCAATATTGTAACCATTTTATCGCATTTAAACTGCTGGCAATCATCCGTCACAAAGTATTTGCGGCACTTCGGAAACTCTGTCCGGCAAAACTGGAAGGAAGGGACAAAGGAAACCTGATCTCCATTATTACAACAGACATTGAGTTGTTGGAAGTATTTTATGCACATACAATCTCACCGATTGCGATTGCAACTTTAACATCTGCAATCATGGTGATTTTCATCGGAAGATATCATGTACTGGCAGGACTTCTTGCACTGGCGGCATATCTGATGGTTGGTGTTGTGATCCCGCTGTGGAATGGAAAACGCGGCAGTCAGAAAGGTATGGAATTCCGGACAGAATTTGGTGAGTTAAACAGTTTCGTACTGGATTCTTTACGCGGATTGGATGAAACCATTCGATACGGACAGGGTGAAAACCGCAAAGCACAGATGACAGAGCGTTCTAAAAAACTCTCTGGAATGCAAAAAGATTTGAGCCACATGGAAGGAGCACAGCGTTCCTTTACAAACATGGTAATCTTGCTGGCATCCTTTGGTATGCTGACGTTGACCATCTGGTTGTATGCAAGAGGAGCCATGGGATTTGAAGGCATTTTGACCTGTACGATTGCCATGTGGGGATCTTTTGGACCGGTAGTTGCGTTGTCCAGTCTGTCAAACAATCTGAATCAGACATTGGCAAGCGGTGAACGTGTACTTTCTTTATTAGAGGAAACACCTTTGGTAGAGGAAATTCCAGAGACAGGAAAAAGTATTGTATCAGTAACTGATCGTTCAGCAGGTTCAGCAGAAAATGATGATGCTACAGAACAGAACTTTACAAGTGAGACAGACAAAAATAGTGAATTTGCTGGCGCAAGTGCAGAACATGTAACTTTTGCATATGAGTCAGAAACCATTTTAGATGACTATTCCCTGAAACTGGAAGCTGGCAAGATTACCGGTATCCATGGAGCAAGCGGTTCCGGAAAATCTACGCTATTAAAATTATTGATGCGGTTCTGGGATGTCAACGCAGGAATCGTATCGGTGGACGGCGCCGATGTGCGTGAAATTCCAACGAAGTACTTACGTGATATGGAAAGTTATGTCACACAGGAAACACATCTGTTCCATGATTCCATTGCAAATAATATAGCTATTGCAAAACCGGGAGTAATCAGAGAAGAAATTATGGAAGCGGCAAAAAAAGCATCCATTCACGATTTTATCATGACCTTACCGAAAGGATATGATACCGAAGTTGGAGAACTGGGTGATACTTTATCCGGTGGAGAAAAGCAGCGAATTGGTATTGCAAGGGCATTTTTGCACGATGCACCACTTCTGCTTATGGATGAGCCGACATCAAATCTGGATTCACTAAATGAGGGTATTATTTTAAAATCTCTGAAAGAATCCGGAAAAAAACAGACAGTGGTACTGGTATCACACCGGACTTCAACGATGAATGTGGCAGATACCGTATATGAGATGGAAAACGGAAGGATATCATAGCGTAAATAGCGCCCGATTTATTTTTTCTTGAAGGGCGATTGTTAGCCCGAAAGACAAAATAAATCGGGCGCATCAATGAAGAAAAGTATAGCCACTAAAGAATTTATGTAAAAAGGAGCAGCACAGACATGGAACTTGGAGTGTCGAAAGAGGATTATCTCAAGGTAATATATCAATTAACGAAACAGTATGGAAGTGCGCGGGTAAACCGCATCGCAGAAGAACTGAATTACACCCCGGCGAGTACATCTGTGGCGGTCAACAAGCTGGAAGCACTGGGATTTGTGCAGAGAAACCATGACCGGTCAATCGTTCCGACACCGATGGCAATGGAACTTGCAGAAAAGCTGTTTAAAAAATATCATTTCCTGGTCGGATTTTTTTGTTGGCTTGGAGCTCCGGGGGACAAGGCCATGGAGGATGCGGACAAAATGGAGCATATCCTCAGTGATAAAAGTTTTGAGAAGATCTGTGTGTCGGTAAAGAAACATAAACCGCAGATCGAGAAGTTGGCGGTCCATTGTCTTGCAACCGGGGAAAATCCGTCAGAAAAGAAATTTCCGAAAGAAAAACCGGAACCGGAGATCAAGGAAATGGAAACGAAAAAGCAGTATACCTCGAAAATCCTGTGGGACTATTCCATGGAGCGTTTTGAGAGAATGCCGATGTCGGGCGCGGAGCGGTGCGAAGACATCATGGAGACAATCGGGGAATGGTACAACGCAGGAAAAAGTACTACCATGGAGGAACTGAGCCAGTATTTTGGAAATACACTGGCAGAGGTCCGCAAATATTTGACAGAGCTTGCCGCTAAGGATCAGATTTTCCCGATAAAAGGAAAACGGGATCCGATTTGTCCGACTTCCAAAGGTCTGGAAATTGGTGCAAAAGCGCTGGAAAAGCACAAGATCATGAGTGAATTTTTCCAGTTAATCGGTGTCAATGAGGATCAGGCGGAGGCAGAGGCATGCCGGATGGAGCATGTGGTAAGTGATGATTCCGGTATGCGGTTGAACACATTTCTTTGTAATGATGGAAAATATGAGCGTGTCATTACCGGATATAACCTGTATGCACGTTATCGTATGGGAACTTATCCTGGAATCATGGGAATGTATGAGATGGATGACAACAACTGCCTGCGCCGTTTGGTAGAAGAATTTTACCATTATAAACGAGACATTCTGTTGAAAGTGGAGCCGGAGAGCTGCTATTTTGTCTTGCAGTGGAAATCGGAAGAGGATCAGATGAAAGAACAGAAAAATCTTTGGTATAAGAATCCGGGGCTGGAATGGACCATGGCGCAGAGGACTGAGGATGGGGAATGTATCCCGACCAAACCGTTTGAGTTTGTTTTTATCCCGGATGATCCGGTGGTGGAAGCCTCTGTTTTGATCACGTTTCTTCCGGCAGAGGTGAAAAAGTTTTCCCTGGATGCACTGGAAAATATTTATGAGCTGAATGTAGAGGTCTGGTAGTCTGGAGGTGTGAAGAGTGCGGGATAATACAAATGAAAAAAATGAGATGACAAATTGGACGTATTTGCAGCTTCAGTACCTTCTGGAGCTGGAGCGGCTAAACATCAACGGGCTTTCCAGAGGCAAGATCCTTGAAGTTTCCAAAAAGTTTGATACAGACCGGACAACGGTGAGCCGCTTTTTTAAACGGTGTCATGAGGATGGACTGCTTGCCGAAGATCTGGAATTTACGCTTTCGATGGAAACGATCATGAATAACTATAAGCAGATGCTCCGGGGATTGAATCTTTCCCTGAAAAGACAGGGAATCAAAGATCCGGAACAGCGTCAGCGCATCATAGCAGTTCTGGTAAACGGACTAAATGCACAGGATCTGCAGGCGGTGATTGACAGCAGGGAAAATACATCTGTTCCGCAGCTCGGTATAGGCGAAAAATCCATTGATATCATCGGCTGTCTGGATCAGGGACGTTTTGATGTGCGGATCGTGCTGTTTCAGGTGTATCAGGAAAAACCATGGCATCTGTCGATGGCAGACCAGGGATTTGAGCCGATGGCAGTGGTGGCGCGCCACACCAGAGGAAACTGGCTGGAGCTGACCATCCGGGAGATGCAGGCACATTCGCGAATTGACGGAAGGATGATGCAGGGGCATCTGGCTTCCCTGAAATACGAGCAGGGTGGAATGATGAAAGTGGCGAAGGTGAAAAACGGAAAGGTTAAGATTCCGCTGGAGGCCTGCCAGTTTTACCAGAATACAAGGGGCAGGATCTATGGAAGCGTGCCGGTGACGCTGGCTTGCAGTGTGGGACAGATGCATATGCCGGAGAGTACGGCGTTGTTGCGGTTCTGGCTGTAATCGGGGAAGTGTCAGGCACTCTAAAGGAAAAGGTTAATATATTTGTAAAATATCTGAATAACAAGTCAAAACTGATGTAAATTTCACAGTATAATCTTGTGTTACATAAGGACGATAACTGGAAGTTTGTAGGATAAATATTACAGCAGAATAGTATAGTGGTTTGTTGCTTTATCTATACTATTCTGCTTTTTATTATGATATAGTATGAATTAAAGAGACATACAAAAAGATATTATTAAGGGGGCATAATTATGGGATATTTTGATAAATTCAAGAAAAAGAAAATTGAATCGGCAAACGAAAAATCTGTAGAAGTACAAGCAGATGATCAGTTTGAACTAACACTGGGTAATTTATATGGTGAATTAGCAAATGTTATTATATCTGCCATTCCGGAAGACTGGGAAGAATTTCATTATCTTGGAGAAGTAGCGAAAGAAAAGATAAGCTGGTCATCTGTCTTTTTTGTAAAAAACATCGGTTCGAATGAATATGTCAAATGTTTTGATTTGAAATCTTTTGGTGATCAATGCAGTAATGAAATGGATGCGGTATTGTTTAAAATATATGACTGCTTTATTCAAAATCATCAAAAGCCATGGGAGCAGTTATGCCTTTCCGTAAAAAATGCAGGAGATTTCAAAGTTAATTTTAAATATGATGTGATGGAAAAATCGGAATATGGACAGGTAGAGCGTGAAGTCATCTGGGCATATGAAACATTTGGCGGGAAAACTCAGAACAGTCCATTTCTGATCAGTATTTTGGAACAATATTTGAAAAAGCAGAAATAAATAGCAAAATTTAGAGGTATGGTTATGAACGAAACAATTAAAAATGCAATGGAAGAATTGGAAGAGTGGTTATCTGATCCAAGTGAACTGGGAAAGAAACCGGCGAAGATAGAATATACAAATGCATTTACAGATGAGGACGGTATAAACTGTTTGATTTTCAAGTATAAAAAGAATGTATTGGGTAAATGGTTATTGGGGATTGTAAGTGAATCCGGAACTTTCAGCGAAATGGGAGAATATCATCAGAAAACTGAGATTGATGATGCCAAAAGAATATTGGAAATGTTAAAGAATTATTGGAGAGAGATGGCGAATAATCAGTAAACCAAATTCTTTTTTTGAGAGGGAGCTTTTATGGAGTTAAATATTAATTCTCCGGCATATTTTACAGATCATTATGGTATAGATGATGAAGTATATAAATACTGTCAGCAGTTACATGATTTTTTCAAAACCAGGGAATACAGTGAGAGAATGAACATTATTGGAATTACACCTGTTATTGTACCAAAAGAAATATACGATCAGGGAATGTGGAAAGAGAAAGTCCAGGTAGTGGGATTAGGATCTTGTGCGATGATCGATATTAGAATGGATTTTGACAATTATTATAATTCCGACAGTAGTGGAAAAATAGAATTGATTCAGCAAATGATAATCAGAGCTGTGAGAAAAATTAAAGCGAAAGGAAAATTTGACTGGGAAAAGTTCAGAGATGATTTATTGAGTTATCAAGGTTAATTATAATGTAGTTAATATTAAATCAAATAGTAGAGGAGACATCATCATGGGATTATTCGACAAGTTAAAAGGAAAAAAAGGAACAGCAGATTGGAGCAATGCATATATCGCAACACCTAACTTCTATGGAAAACCAGATGGTACACCGTTTGGTGCTATTGCATTGACAGAGGGGACAGAAACGGTTTTATCTAAATCTCCGCGGGAAAAATATTTAGTAGACGGTAAGGTTGTATCCGAATGGAAATTAGTGCTTGTCAGTACCACAAAAGATACGATTATCGGAGATGCAGATTATTTTATGGCATTAAAGAATATTAAAAAATATGCTCTTGATTCAAAGGAAGATAGTATTTTAGTAAAAGGTCTTTCGTTAAGTGAATTGGAAAGTTTGGTGGGGTTATAATAATGAATGAACTTATTCAGGAAATAATGTCAAACATAAACAAGAAAGGCATCCAAAGGGACTGTAAAAAGATATTGAAGAAATGCAGCATGAAGTCTGCAAAAGATACCGGTTTTATTACTGAATTAGCAGTCTGGTTATATATTTATGGATACACCCAGGAAGCAATCTCTGTTTGTGATTTATTTGCAAATGAAAAATTTGATGGCAATTATACTCTTTGGAGCAACATGGATCATGCCTACTGTTTAAAAGCACGAATACTCAGAGAAATGGGGAAGTTGAAGGAAAGCCAGGAGATTATTAAGTTTGTCAATAAATATAGGCATCCGGAGTTATACATAAATGGTGTAGAATGGTTTACAAAAACAATAGATGTGAATATTCAAAGTAATCTTGATGCAAACAGTAAAGCAAGGGCAAGAAGTTGGAGATTATTAAAACTGGAAGAAGCAATAGCGCATAGAGAAGCCGGAAAATATCCAATATCATCGGATATTTTGGATAAAACCATTGATGAGTTAAAAGAAATATTATCTGCTGAGAAATAAAAGGACGAGATAGATATGAGACTGCTGGATAAATTTAAAAAGAGGAACGAAACGCACAAAGAAAGTTATTCAGAAGAACAAAAAAAATTAAAATTTATAATCCAACAAAATCAGGCTATATTTGGAAAGGCTTTTTTGGGAAAAAGAGCAACAGATGCCGAAATAGCACAGGCAGAACAGAAGTTAGCTTTAAAAATCCCGGATCCTTTTGTATGGTTTTTAAAAGAATATGGCTGTGGTGGATATTGGTTCGACATAATGGGGTATTGTAAGAACGGGAAACCAGAATTTGTAGAAATAACATTGCAACAAAGAAAAAATGGTTTGCCAGAGAAGTATATCATTATAGAAGATTGTGATGAATTTTATTATTGTATTGATAGTTTGAGTGGAAAAATTTCATCATGGAGTCAATATGATAAAGATGGTGTATTGGAGCGTTTTGAGAATTTCTATGAAATTATATATGTCTTTTTGACTATCTTTTTATATCTTCTTAAATGTCCGCAAA
>OFMG01001891.1_pt1 | contig 12213 bp, 9 predicted proteins | sample 1541751 | NCBI WGS metagenome assembly OFMG01 (sample SAMN04209232, study PRJEB22552) | human gut metagenome | biome: gut; material: feces | host: Homo sapiens | place: USA: Oklahoma
CGTTACGCGAGTAAACTCGTATAAGCGGTTCCCGCATTACCGGACAGACGGTTTCACGTCTGCCGGATTTGCGGTGTTACCGCACAGGAATATTCATGTATTACAGCGATATTGATAAATTGCAGAACAGTCTGGATGATGTAAAGAAAACATTCGGAGAGGTGCTGGAAGTATGGCGATTACAAAGATCTTAAATATACAGGAGTCAGATGGCAGAAATCCGGCATCACACCTGAAGAATGCTTTGGAATATATCCAGAATCCGGATAAGACAGAAGAATGTGTACTGGTGGGCGGTATTAACTGCCTGCCAGATACAGCATTTGAGCAGATGGAAGAGACAAAGAATATATTTCATAAGACAGGTAAAAGGCAGGGCTATCATGTGATTATATCGTTTTCGCCGGAGGAAAAAGTAACGGCAGAGCAGGCAATGTATGTCCTCGAGCATTTCGCAAAGGATGTGCTTGGTGATGATTATGAGGCGGTGTATGCAGTCCATACTGATAGGGAACATATGCATGGGCATCTGATCTGGAACAGTGTAAGCATGACAACCGGCAAGAAATACAATTCACCGAAAAGCAACTGGAAAAATCATCTCCAGCCAATTACAAATAAATATTGTGATGAACTTGGACTTTCCATTATGCCGGCAGAGTACAGCAGGAATCCAAAAAATATCAGCAGGGACAAGTGGGAAAAGGAAATGTCAATGAAAGAGATAATTCTAAGGGATGCCAAGATGTGTGCATATGCAGCCGGGAATGTGGAGCATTTTAAATATCTGATGAAAAGACTTGGATATGTATTTAAGAAAGACGCATGGATGGAGGTGCAGGCACCGGGATTTCGGTATTATCATAAACTGGCAAAGCTGGACGAGATGTTTTCAGAAGATATGTTACGGCATTATGTGGATATGCCCTGGATGGCAAAGCCTTACTTTTATTCGTCGGATATCAGGAGACTACACAGGGCGAAGCTGTCACCATACCAGAAGAAGTTTTATGCAAAGCTATACAGATTAAGGGTTGTAGAACAGAAGCGTTTTGTAGTTGGTGGAGCAAAGTATGCAGAGGATTTGAAGAGGTTTCATCAGTTACAGGATGAATATCTGCTGCTTGTGAATAATGACATCAAAAGTATTGTGGAGCTTGTGGATTTCATAAGTGAGAAAGAAGATAGGATTCAGCAGATTGAGGACAGGCAGAAGGAGATATACAGAGAAAGTTCTAGTCGGAAACGCAGTATAAAGAATGAAGAGCAGTACCGGGAATATCAGATATGGCACATGGAAGTGCAGGAAGAACTGGATGAGCTGAAGCAGGAGAAGAGAAATGTTAAGAGGCAGATACAGCTTGCTGATGACATTATAAAAGAAGATTTGTATACGGCTTATTATGCGGTGTCGGGGAATGAGGAGATTGTTGCTGACAGGGATGTTGAGATACCGGGGATGGAAGAGAATACTGAGGTTGAGAAAGTGGCGGCAGCAGTTGTTAAGCCTGATGCAAATGTTGAGGTAATGAATCTTAATAATAATCAGAATGAAATAGGCGTACAGAAAGAGCAAACAGGTAGTGTGAGAAAACAGCAGACTGATTTAGAGGGGATAGGAATACCAGAGATTCATAATTCGCCTGATGTGAATGTGGCAAGAGTTGGCGAAAGTATGACTGATGTAACAGATAAAAATGAATTTGTGGAAATTAGAGAAACTGAACCTGTGGATAAAGCTGGTTGGATTGTCAGGAGAATATCAGAACTTGGTGGTTATGAGAATGTCAGTGATTCTGTTAAGGCTGATATATTTGGATTTGATATTGCTGATGTGAGTGGAAGCATAAGGTTGTTCTCAGATGTAATGAAAAGGCTGGGGATAAAAAAGGATGGAGATGAAATGTATGAGGAGTTTCAGAAAATTTATGATGAGAGTGTTGGCAGAGATACTGATAAGAAAAAAGTGGAAGATAGGACGCAAAACAGGGGCTGAGAAGAGGAAATGGTTAGGTTTTAAATAAGGATTTTTTTAATAAGAATATGTTAAACATGTATGAAAAGTGGTAAATTTAATATCTTTGAAACGAAAAGTGTGATATTATAATTTCAGAAAACATGACAATTAGCCTGTTTTGTTAATATATATTATAATGCCAAATATTTTCAAAGGGAGGTGCATACTTGTATGGGTGCAAAAAAATATGCATATGTAAATTATAAAATGCTTGTATGGGCACGTTCTGAAACACCATTTGACACAACAAGTGATGTTGCTAATCATATTTCTGGGTTTAGGTCAGAAGTAATTGATAAATGGGAAAGAGGCGAAGAGTTGCCTTCAATTACAGAAGCAAAGAAACTTGCTAATTTATACAAAGTTCCATTTGCAACATTTTATTTGTCTAATCCACCTGAGAAAAAACAAAAGCTTATACCGATCGTAGGACATACAATGATACTGTTTATAGAGAAACAAGTTATGAATTGTGGTCTGAAATTGGTAGAATAACTGGTAATAGGCAAATTATAGTTAATCTATCTGATGATACGGAATATAGGAGCTTGCCCAGTGTTGGCCCGAAATTAAGCGAAAAACAGATAGCAGATGTAATAAGAATGTATTTTGAATTAGATTTGCCATTTAAGAATAAATCAGCATATAGAAATAATGGATTTAATTATTATAGAGCCCTTTTAGAACATTATGGGATAATGGTTGCTCAGATAACTGGAGTATCATTGTCTGAGATGCGAGGCATTTCTATGTATTATGATACATTTCCTATCATTGCAATTAATAATAAAGATTTTGAGAGAGCCAAAGTTTTTTCATTATTTCATGAAGTTGCACATTTGGTTAGAAGGTCTTCATCATTATGCTTAATAGATTTTGATGAGCGTAATGATGAAGAAGAAAAAATATGTGATAGAATTGCTGCAGAAGTATTAATGCCAGAAGAAAGTTTTAGATATGTGTCATCAAATGCACTTAATTTATATGGTGAGTGGTCAGATTATTATTCTATATACAAGAGGATTAGTGACTCATTTAAAGAAGAACAGGATTCTATTATTCAGAATAAGAAAGATAGAGAATTCAAAGTATAATATTATATTACCTACTTGAGTAAAGAAGGCTATTTGTTTCCAAAGAAAGTGTTATCTGCTTATAGCAGAGGCGATATATCATATGGTGAGATGTGTAGTACACTTAGTATAAAAGGTAAACACATAAGTAATATAGAACGGGCGGTGATGTTCATATGAGTAAAAAGTATGTAATAGATGCCTGTGCACTTATTAATGCATCAAAGAACTATAATATGACTAAGAAAGCATTTTCACATATATGGCAGGCTTTTAATGAACTTGTAGAAAATGGACAACTTATTTCAAGTTCGGAAATATTTGAAGAATTAAAAGATGATGATATTGTAAAATGGGCAAAGGAACACAAAGATGTTTTTTTGCCTTTATCAAAGGAAGTACAGTTAAAGACTACAGAAATATTACAACAATTTCCACAAATAATAAAAATTCAAACAAAGGGAAGCTCAAATGGAGATCCATTTTTGATTGCAACAGCTATTTTAGAAGATGGGATTATAGTAACTGATGAAGGAAACAAGAATAATGGAATTCCAATGGTATGTGAATCATTAGGTGTAGAGTATATGAAACTTAATGATATGTTAGATGAGGTATTGGAGTAATGAATTAGAGGGGGAGAAATCCTTCTCTTTTTTGTTTGTATTATTCCGATAAACGATGTATAATCAAACTGGTTTTATGTTTCTACTTATGTATGATTTTGAAGAGGTAAGATTATGGAGTATTTAACGACTGTGGAATTATCAGAAAGATGGAATATCACTTCACGTCGAATAGGTGTTTTATGTGCAGAAGGAAGAATTGAAGGTGCAATAAAAAAAGGAAAAACATGGTTAATTCCTTCAGATGCAATAAAGCCTGCGGATGGACGATACAAGAAGAAGTCAGAAAAGTAAGATGTAATACGAAATAGAATTTATAAATATATGAGAATATATAATTAAATGCAGAGGGGGTACTTATATGGCATTTGATTTTGGAAACGCAAATGAAGCACAGAGAAGTGCTATTTCAACAATAGATGGTCCGTTGTTGATTATTGCAGGCCCTGGTACAGGGAAAACATATACATTAGTAAAGAGAATTGTTTATCTTATAACTGAAAAAGATGTGCTTCCTGAGGAAATAATGATTGCTACATTTACAGAAAAGGCTGCGAAAGAACTGATTACACGTATCACAAATGAATTGTATGCAATAGGAGTATTCGTAAATCTGAATGAAATGTATATTGGTACTTTTCATTCAATTTGTTTGAGAATTCTTAAAGATCATCTCGAATATACAAGGATTAAGAAAAATTATAGGATGCTGGATAATTTTGAACAGCAGTATATGGTGTTTCAAAAGATTAATAGATTTAGGAACTTGCCTTGTTTTGATGTTATATTTGATAAAAAGCAAGGAGCTTGGAGACAAGCCGGAGAAATAGTTAAGTATGTTAATAATCTTGCTGAAGAATTGGTCGATATTGATGAAATGCAAGGAGATGCAGATGAACATATTGTAGCTGTTGCAAATATTATGAAACAGTACAATACCCTGATGGAAGATGAGAATTTAATTGATTTTTCAAGTATTCAAACAGAAGCATATAAATTATTGATCGAGAAACCAAGCATATTGGAAGAAATACAGCAGAAAATTAAATATGTGATGGTTGATGAATATCAGGATACAAATTACATACAGGAATTACTTGTGTTTTTGATTGCCGGAAAAAATAAAAATATATGTGTTGTGGGAGACGATGACCAAGGTTTGTATCGTTTTCGAGGAGCAACAATAAGAAATATATTGGAATTTCCAGGCCATTTTGCAGAAGGAGAATGTAAGCAGGTTAAACTTGTTACAAATTATCGTTCAGAGAGACAAATTATTGATTTTTACAATAAATGGATGAGCACAACAGATGGTAGGGCATATGATTTTATGTGGAAGAATTTTAGGTTTGAGAAGAAGATTGTTCCGCCGGAAGGGAAAAAGGATGCTAAAGTAGGTGTTATTAAATGTTCAGGAAGAGATTTGTTAGATGATTGGTATGAACAAGTGTATTCATTTATTACACAATTAAAAAGTAGTGGTGTACTAACTGATTACAATCAGATTGCAGTTCTTTGCAAGTCTGTAAAAGGGGATAAAATCATAGGTATGGTTGAATATCTTGAGGAACATGGTATTAAAGTTTATTCACCTCGTTCGGAAATGTTCTTTGAAAGAAAAGAGATAAAACAGGTAATAGGGTGTATGATCTTATGTTTCCCAGAGTATGTTCGTAAGTTACAACAAAGAGATTTTTCGTATGATTTTGAAAATCTCTATAAATATTACGATACTCAATGTATAGCTGCTGCAAGAAAGCTTATTTTACAGTATAGAGATACATTGGGTAAATGGATTGCAGAGAAGATGCATAAACACGCTAATCTAAGAAGGGATAATGCAGATTACGCATTTACAGGATTACTGTATCAGCTATTACAGTTTGAACCATTTAGTACATACTTAGGGATAGATATGAAATCAGGGGTGATAGATGAAAGACCTGCAAGAAACTTATCAATTTTATCTTCAATTTTGGGAAAGTATGAATATCTACATCGGATAGATGTCTTCACGGAAAAAAATATTATAGAGTCAGTAGAACGTTTTTTTAATATGTATTTTCGCTTCTTATTTGATGGAGGAATTACAGAGTATGAAGATGATTCGGAGTATGCTCCGAGTGGGTGCGTTTCATTTATGACTATACATCAGTCAAAAGGAATGGAGTTTCCGATGGTGATTGTTGATTCATTAAATGGAACACCGAGAAGTAGTGGAAATCATTTGCTAGAAGAAATAGAAAATAAATATTTTCATAGAAAAGTTTTTGAGACGAGGGAAGATATAAAATTTTTTGATTTTTGGAGATTATATTATACGGCATTTTCAAGAGTACAAAATTTATTGGTACTCTCATGTTGTGAAAAGAAAGGTCGTGGAGCCACACCGAGCAAATATTTTGAAGAGTGCTATGAGAAGCTACCTGATTATGAAGATGTAAATCTTTCAGAAATAACGTTGGAAAAGGTAAAGCCTGTAAATATAAAGGATACATATTCTTTTACTTCTCACATCGCTCTGTATGAGAATTGTGCATTACAGTATAAATTTTTCAAAGAACTTGGATTTACGCAGGTAAGAGTAGGTGCAACACTCTTTGGAACATTAGTGCACGAGACAATAGAAGACATTCATCGTGCAGCTATGCGTCATGAAGAACAGACAATAGTACCGGAAACAATACGAGAGTGGTTTGATACAAATTATATGACATTATCGAAATGTGAGCATTCTTATTTAGGACAACCGCAGATAGAAGCTGCGTATAAACAGGTTTTGAGGTATGTTGAGAGAAATCAGAGTGACTGGAGTCGAATTCAAGATGCAGAGGTGGAAGTAAGTTTAGTAAAGCCTGATTATATATTGCTTGGAAAGGTTGACCTTATCAGGGGCGAAGGTGATACAGTAGAGATTGTTGACTTTAAATCCGAGAAGAAACCAGATGTTTTAATTGAAACAGCGGAGATGAATCGTTATAGGAGACAGCTTGAAGTGTATGCTCATCTTATTGAGGAAAAGACAGGCAAAAAGGTAAGTAAAATGCATTTGTATTATACTGGTGAGGATAATGGTGTACCAACAGTAACATTTAATAAGTCAACGGAAATGATTGATAAAACAATAAAAGAATTTGATGCAGTGGTTGAAAAAATACAACGTAAAGATTTTAGTGGCAGAGCTAAAGATAAAAATCTTTGTGCCAACTGTGATATGAGACATTACTGTAGAAGAAAAGGAGATTGCTAATGGATGGACAGATTTCATTTACATTTGAACAAAGACAACCAATAAAAGGATATCCGGAGTTACACTGGACGGGGAAGAGAGCCTATGAAACGGAACAATTCTATCCTGCTCAGTTGAAAGAAGTATATGGTAATCCAAAAGATGGTTGGATGAACAAAATATTTTGGGGTGATAATTTACAGGTTATGGGGCATTTACTTCAGAATTTTATGGGAAAAATAAATTTGGTTTATATTGATCCACCATTTGCTAGTAGTGCAGATTATGTGAAGAAAATTAAGTTAAAAAAGAAAGCTGTAACAGGTGATGCTTCGATGTTTGAAGAAAAGCAGTACACAGATATTTGGAACAATGATGAATATTTACAATTTATTTTTGAACGTTTGACAATTATTAGAGAACTGCTTAGCGAGCAAGGAACGATTTTTATGCATTGTGACTGGAGAGTAAGTGGGTATGTCAGGTTAATAATGGATGAAGTGTTTGGAAAGGAAAATTTTTTGAATGAAATTATTTGGAATTATTCAGGGGGGAGAATAGGGCATAATTTTTTTGGTAGGAAGCACGATACAATTTTCTGGTATGCTAAACAATATGGACAACAAACATTTAACTATAATGATGTACGACAGGAATATGCAGAATCCACACTAAAAAGAAATCAATATAAGAATAACGGCAGTGATGATAGAGTATTGGATTATAAACCAAATGAAGATGGAAAATTTCCTGAAGATGTATGGAATATTTCAATAATTAATCCATTTGCGAAAGAACGACTAGATTATCCGACACAAAAGCCAGAAAAGTTATTAGAACAAGTGATAAAAGCAGCTTCAAATCCTGGAGATATTGTTTTTGATTGTTTTATGGGATCTGGGACCACACAAGCTGTTGCTATGCAATTAGGAAGAAGATTTATTGGTGCAGATATTAATCTTGGAGCAATACAAACTACAACAAAGAGATTGATAACTGCATCCAAGGACCTGGATGATACAAAATATACTGGATTTGAAGTTTATAATGTAAATAATTATGATTTCTTTAGAAATCCAGTAGAAGCCAAAGAATTAATTATTGATGCATTAGGTATCCAAAAATTTGATTCATCAACAGTATATGACGGTGAATTAGATGGTTGGATGGTTAAAATCATGCCTACAAATCGTATTGCAACAAAGGCTGATTTAGAAGAACTTAAGGCTAATTTACCATACCATACATTTGAAAAGCGCAAGGAAGAAAATCCGAATGGCGTGGTAGAAAAAATTAAGATTATTTGCATGGGACATGAGGCTGATTTAAAGGCATCGTTGGAACAGGAACTTTCTTCGTATAATTTGGAAATAGAGATAGTTGATATCCTTAGGGATAAGAAAGATTTACAATTTAAGAGAGAAGCAGATGCCAATGTTGTTAAAGAAAACAATCAGATTATAATAAAAGAATTTTATCCGATGAATCTTTTACAGAAATTAAGTATGCAGAAAGAATCAGTTGAAGATTGGAGGCAGTTGGTAGAATCTATCTATATTGACTGGAATTATGATGGACAGACAATGAGGCCAACAATTCGTGATATTCCTGCAAAAGATGAGTTGGTATCTGGTATATATAAAATTCCAGCTTCAGTAGGTAAAATTAAAATAAAGATAACAGATTTGTTATCTGAGTCACTTGAGCTGGAGGTATAGATATGGCAAAAGAAGTTGGAATGGAATTTGCCTTTTTTGAGTTCCTTCGTTCATTCTATGTAGATAATAGAGGAATTATAAGAAATAGGTATCGTGAAATAACTAAGAAATATCTGGATTACAATGACAAGGAAAAGAACCCAGACGCATTTTTACGAACCCCACAGTTTGAAGCCTTAGAAATGTATGTGTTTGTAAAAGAATTTATGAATAATCAACAGATGTATCAGATGTTTGATGACTGGTCAAAGAGAAATGGTGTTTTTTCAGATAGGCGATTCTATGATGAAGCTGGGCAGATGACATTATATGATGTTTATTCACCAAAACAGTATCATGATTATTTTTTACAAATAAAGAAATATGCGGAAGATTATCCAAATTATATTTTTGCATTAACTATGGGATTAGGTAAGACAATTCTCATGGCTACCTGTATTTTTTATGAGTTTCTTCTTGCTTCAAAATGGCCTCGAGATGATAAGTATTGTCATAATGCATTAGTTTTTGCACCAGACAAAACAGTATTACAATCGTTAAAAGAAATAGTAACTTTTGATAAGAGTAAGGTTGTACCTCCGGAATATATTGGTGTATTAGATGCAAATATTAAGGTGTATTTTCTTGAAGATAGTGGAACCACATTAAATACATTAGATGGTTCCAAGTATAATATAATTATTTCTAATACACAGAAAATCATATTAAAGGCTCAGCATAAAGAAAAAAGTTCTGTAGACAAGTTGTTTAGTGATCAGATACCAGGACAATCCGTATTGGATGATGTTCTTGGAATATTACAGGAAATCAGTAACAACGATGATTTGCTGTCAAATCAACGTTTTGAGAAACTTACCAGGCTTTCACAAATGGGTATTTATGTAGATGAAGCACATCATATGTTTGGAGCAGACTTGGAGAAGGCTTTGCACGAAAATGGTAAGGGTACTAGCCTGCGCAATACTATAAATAAATTGTCTAAGGAATTATCTAAGCATGGAAGTAAAGTGGTTGCTTGTTATAATTTTACAGGAACACCATACGTCAATAATAAGATTCTTCCGGAGGTTATATATGCTTATGGATTGCAGGCGGCAATTAGAAATAATTTCTTAAAAGATACTAGCGTTATTGGTTATAGTAACGTAAAAAGCAAAGAATTCCTAAAAGCTGTTATTGCCGATTTCTGGGCAAAGTATGGTGGAAAAGAATATGAGGGATTAGCACCTAAAATGGCTATTTTTGGTGCAGAGATAGTAGAAGTTCGTGATGAAATCAGGCCAGTTGTTGAAGAAGTACTATCTGAATTGGGAATACCTCTTGATAAAATTTTAGTTAATGTTGGAGACGAAAAGATTACTAAATCTGAAGACATAAGAGATTTTAACAATCTTGATATAGTTGGAACAGCAGGCAGTAAGAAGCAGTTTATATTGCTTGTTAATAAAGGTAGAGAGGGGTGGAACTGTAGATCATTATTTAGCGTGGCTCTTTTTAGAAGTCCAAAGTCAAAAGTTTTTGTGCTTCAAGCAACAATGAGATGCTTGAGAAAAATTACAGATGAACAACTAACGGCCACAGTGTACTTGTCAAAAGAGAATATGGATATATTGGATGATGAGCTTAAAAAGAATTTTAGAACTAGCATAGAGGAACTTGTAGTTAAGAAGGATAAAAAACGTAAGAAAGTTCCTGTACGTGTGAAAGAACCACCTAGAACATTGCGCATGAACAGATTGCATTATAAATATTCTTTGGAAACTAAGCATTATGATAGTAGATTATCGTTTGGTTTGAAAGAAATAGAAACAGAAAATTATGATGCGACAATGTATGTTAAAGAAGGACTTACAACTTCGTCTGTTGTGCGTGAAAGCAATGTTAACTATATGGTTAGTAAATTAGCGTATACTGAGATAACGTTGGTGGCAGAAGTAGCAAAATATTTTCCTGATATCAGATGCACAGAAGTTGCTAGGATACTGAGGGAATCAGAAGAAGGTATTGATAAAATATTAGTAGCTGTCAATGAACATAATGATATTATTTATGATAAAATTGTTCCAACCATATTTGAGGCATTATATCGGGTTAACAAAGAGATTGTAAAAGAAAATGTTGATGTTAAATTACTTAAGAGGCCTAAAGAAGGTGGGTATTATAAGTTTAGTGGAAATGAGGATTTGATTATAATGCAGAATTCAGAGGATTCTGTTGTTGTGAAAAATAAAGACAAGAGTTTTCACGCAGATACCTATGTTTTTGATTCGAAGCCTGAGTTACAATTATTTTTACAGTTGCTTGCAAATGAGCACGTAAAAAAAGCTTATTTCACGGGAATGTTTACTGCTGACCAGACAGATTTTTATGTTCCATATATTGATCCGGAATCGAATAGATTAAGGAAGTATTATCCAGATTTCTTAGTAAAAATGGACGATGGAAGTTATTTGATTTTGGAAGTAAAAGGTGACAATATGATAGATGATCCGGTAGTAAAGGCGAAAGGAGCAGCGGCAGAGGAGGTTGCAGTAGAGAGTTCTATGAAATACGAAATGCTTAAAGGAACAGACATTATGGAAGGAAAAGCAAAGTTTTAGCTTAAACGGGTCTCATTCAACCTGAATGGCGGATAGTAATTAAAGATGATATTAATATGGGAAAATCAGGGATAATAAAAGATTTTGTTTTGCCACAAGAAATATATATTGGATGTAGACAGCAGGAAACAGTCGCTGAGAATAACAATAATCGTATGTTACATAATAAAAAAGAGAATGAGATGTATGCTGATCTAGATGAGATATTTCAATGGGCGGAGAATAACTATATTGATGTATATATGCCAATAATAAGTAGAAAAGAATATAAAATGATGGATAGAACGTTACGATTGATTTAGCAAGTTTTAGCAGAGGTGGCTATATGTCAGATTTTGAAGAAAAATATGATTATCAGGAAATTATGGTAGAAGGTATTTCGCAGATATATCAAATTGCAAATGATTATAATTCGTTCTATGATTTACCAAGATCAGGTAGAGGTGACCCAGGTGATGAACGAACTTACTTACAGGCATTTTATAGAGGACAAAGCGATTCTTCTTGGAAAATCACTCCAAGTATATGCAGAGATACATCTGTGGATGAGAGTATATCGGAATCTGGAGATTTACTATTTGAAGTAATGGCATATAATCAGCATTATATACATGCTACAAGATTAATTGACTTTACAATGGATATAAATGTAGCATTGTTTTTTGCTTGTTGTGAAAATATTGAAAAAGATGCGGCTATATTTATATGGTCATATTCTCCGTATGATCCTAAATGGACAAGAATAAAGATACAGTGTGAACTTGTTAATGTTAAAAAGCAACGTATAAGTGTAAGTGAATATGCAGAGATACTTTTGCAGAAATATCCGGAATTGAAAGACAATTATACTTATAAAAAGGATTTCTATACTGATTTAGTTTCTTATTTGGACCACGGCTTTATGATTATGCAACCACGTAATCCGTATTTGGAAAATATGAGAATACAAA
>OFMG01001898.1_pt1 | contig 12174 bp, 11 predicted proteins | sample 1541751 | NCBI WGS metagenome assembly OFMG01 (sample SAMN04209232, study PRJEB22552) | human gut metagenome | biome: gut; material: feces | host: Homo sapiens | place: USA: Oklahoma
GGCAAATCCGCCGGAGCCTCGCTGCCATCGGTCAGCAGCGTAACGGACTGCGCCACCGGCAGCAGCACCCGCGCTTCCTCGAGCGCATACTCACCCTGACCGAGCACGGCAACGTCCTTGCCGCGATAGAAAAACGCGTCACAGATGGCGCAGTAGCTGACGCCGCGGCCCTCAAATGCGGCTACGCCCTCGATTTTCGGCACCGCACGCGGCGAACCGGTTGCCAGAATGACCGCATCCGCGTCAAACACGCCGTCCGCAGTCTTAACCGTGAAGCCTTGCGCCGCATACTCAATACCGGTTACCTCGGTCTGCTGCAAAACTGCACCCAGACGTTCGGCCTGCTTCTGTCCGCGCTCGAGCAGCTCTGCACCGGAAACCGGCTCAATAAAGCCGAAATAATTCTCGATCTTGTCCGTTTTGGCCAGCGCACCGCCGTCCTTATACAGAACGGTTGCCTGCATGCCGGCGCGTACCGCGTAAATCGCAGCACTCAGTCCCGCCGGTCCGCCACCAATGATAACAATGTTGGGCATTCTTTTGTCCTTTCCAAATTGAGAATGGAGAATGGAAAATGACGGATACACGCAATGCGCGATAACTTAATTCTCAATTATCCATTTTCAATTCCCCATTATTTTGCGGTTTCCTCGTTAAACCACTGCTGATAAGCCTTCTGCAGCTTATCGAGCAGCGCAGGATCCTTGCCGCCGAGCGGCTTGCCGTCCAGCTCGCATGCGCCGACGCAGTGCGTGCCGGTGGACAGGATCATCACCTCATCTGCATTTTTCAGCTCATCCACAGTAAATGGTGCAATGCGGGTTGGCACACCGAGCTTGTCGCACAGTGTAAGGAAATGCTTGCGCGTAATGCTCGGCAGAATAAGATTATCCGCCGGAGGCGTGCAGAACACGCCATCCTTGAGAATCGCCAGACCGGAATGTGCGCCTTCGGTCACGCGGTCGCCGCGGTGGAATACGACCTCGTCACAGCCCGCCTCAACAGCCTGCTGCATCGCCATGCAGTTCGGGATAAGGTTGAGCGTTTTGATGTTGCAGTGCAGAAAACGCGTGTCCTCGACCGAGATCAGCTTGTACGGATGATCCTGACGGTCCAGTCCGCACGGCTCGGAAAATGCCATCAGGCTGGCCTTGCCGCCCTTGGGGAACGCGTGCATGCGATGTGCCACTGCACGGGTGGACTGCCAGTACAGCATATGCGGCGCATCCGAATCCAGCTGAGACACCAGCTCGTTCAGCGTTTTTTTCAGCTCGTCACGCTGCATCGGCGGCTCAATGCGGAGCAGCTTCAGGCTGTTGTAAAAGCGGTCCAGATGATCCTCAAGCTCGAAGATTTTCTTGTTGTTGACCATCGCCGCATCGTAAACGCCGTCGCCGAAGTAAAAACCGCGGTCGGTGATAGGCGCCTGCACCTCATCAATGCGGCCGATTTTTCCGTTATAGTATGCAATATCCTTCATGAGAATATTCCTCCTTTGATCAAAATTCCGGGTCAATCTAATCTCAGTATAACGGTTTTCGACAGGGTTTGCAAGTAGGCCGGAAACGAGGTATAATAATTAAGCCGGCAGGTTGCTGACAGGCGTTATCCGATACCGCAACCGCATGTTGCTTGTCCGTAAAAAGATCCTATGATACACTTACCTCACGGAGGTGTTCGATTATGAATACAAAGGATATTTTATATCATCTCAGAACCGAAAGAGGTCTCTCACAGGACGAACTGGCTGCAAAAATTTTTGTCACCCGACAGGCGGTATCCCGCTGGGAAACCGGCGAAACCACGCCGAATGTCGAAACGCTCAAGCTGCTTTCCGCGTTCTTTAACGTGTCGATCAATACGCTGCTTGGCTCTCCGCGGCAGCTGATCTGCCAATGCTGCGGCATGCCGCTTGAAGATTCCATCACCAGTAAAGAGCCGGACGGCTCCTTTAACGAGGACTACTGCATGTGGTGCTATGCCGACGGAACCTTCAAATACACCACGAAAGAGCAGCTGATCGACTTTTGCGTAACGCATATGGCAACCGAAAGCTGGCCTGCAGAGCAGGTTCGCGCCCATATGGAAGCCATTGTGCCGACCCTCAAGCACTGGAAGAAATAAAGGAGAACGCTATGCCGTTTGACTTCAAAAAAGAGTATAGAGAACTCTACATGCCGAAAAGCAAGCCGCAGCTTGTCGAAGTGCCACCAATGAACTACATTGCCGTGCGCGGCACTGGCGACCCGAACGAGGACGGCGGTGCATATCAGCAGGCCATCAGCGTACTGTATGCCGTGGCCTACACGCTGAAAATGAGCTATAAGACCGATTATAAAATCGCAGGCTTCTTTGAATATGTTGTTCCGCCGCTGGAAGGTTTCTGGCGGCAGGATAATGTGGACGGTGTAAATTATTCGGATAAATCCGGTTTCCACTGGATTTCCGTCATTCGTCTGCCGGATTTTGTGACCAAGACGGATTTTGACTGGGCGGTACAGACGGCTGCAAAAAAGAAACAGCTGGATTGCTCCTCAGCCGAGTTTTTGACGATTGAGGAAGGTCTGTGCGTGCAGATCATGCACGTTGGCTCCTATGATGACGAGCCTGCGTCTGTTGCGGTGATGGACGAGTATCTCGCACAGAACGGCTATGCAAACGATCTCACCGCCGAACGGCTGCACCACGAGATTTATCTCTCCGACCCGCGCAAAACCGCGCCGGAGAAACGCAAAACCGTCCTTCGCCACCCGATCAAAAAGGCGTGAAATAACACGAATACTTTTCAAAAAGGTTTGATTTTTTGTCCGGAACACTTCTTCATATCTGCTGTGCGCCCTGCTCCATTGCGTGCATCGACACGCTGCGGCAGGAGGGTATCGAGCCGGTAGGCTTTTGGTACAATCCCAACATTCATCCGATGAAAGAGTACAAAATGCGCAAGAATACGCTCGTTGAGTATGCAAAAAGCATTGATCTCAAGCTGGAGATTGAGAACGAGTACGGCCTGCGCAAGTTCATCGAAGCTGTTTATCCCAACTGGGACAACCGCTGTGCGACCTGCTATGCGCTCCGCTTTGAGGAAACCGCGCGCTACGCCGCCGAGCATGGCTACGACCGGTTTACCTCTACCCTGTTTGTCAGCCCGTACCAGAATCACGAGCTGATGCGCCAAATCTGCGAACAAATGGCCGAAAAATACGGTGTCGAGTATCTGCACCGCGACTTTTCGCCGCGTTTCGGCGAAGGACAGGATAAGGCGCGTGAGCTTGGTCTGTACATGCAGAATTACTGCGGCTGTGTTTTCTCCGAGGAGGACCGCTATCGCAAGCGCAAAAAGAAGAAAAAGCCGGACGACGCGCAGGCGTAAGACGGAAATCGGGGTGTTTCGGCGCAATCCGACCGAAATACCCCGCAATAACCGCTTTACAAACGCACGAAAGACTGGTATACTATATCATGTACTCGCGCCCGTAGCTCAGCTGGATAGAGCGTTGGACTCCGACTCCAAAGGCCATGCGTTCGAATCGCACCGGGCGTACCACTGATAACCGTCTGTTCCGTTGGAACGGGCGGTTTTTCTGTACTTTTTTCAAGGGTTGCTTTAACAGAGTAAAATCGAGGCTACTGCGCAGGCTACTACGTGGTAGCCTGAACAGTAAAAAAGAGCGGCAATGCCGCTCTTTTCGTTTATTGATTATTTGCCTTGTTGATTATTATCTGTCGGCTTGTACTGGCGCAGCATAACGTCAGCGATGCACTCACCTGCCTGCACGCGAGACTGCTCAATCAAGTGCGCGTAGTACATCTCGGTCGTAGCCGGACTGGAATGACCGAGCTGACGAGCAACGGTAACGACATCGGTATGGTTAGCAATCAGCACGCTGGCAACCGTATGGCGGAACGCATGCGGATTGATATGCGGCAGGTCATGCCGTTTGCTGAATTTATTAAGCCACGCGGTAATGCTGTCCGGGTGCATGACCTGTCCGTCATCCCTCGTGAACAGGAAACCCTTGTCATTCTGCCACCGATCACCGTTCAGCTCGCGCAGCTTCTCCTGTTCTGCACGATATTCACGCAGCAGTGTGACGGTTTCGGCCGGAATTGGGATATAGCGCGTCTCACCCGTTTTCGGTGTTTCCTCATAAATACCGCGCGCCTTGGAGTAGCGAAGGTTGACCTCAATGTAGAGATAGCGCTCATCAAGGTGAACATTCTCCCACTTCAGTCCCATAATTTCGCCGCGCCGTGCACCGGTGACGATCAGCAGATGAGTAATCGTCTGCCACTTGAGCGGTTCACTCTCGAGTGCCTGCAAAATGCGAAAGATCTCTTCCGGCTGGAAATAGTTGATCTTCTTTCGCTGCGCACGAGGCAATGTAGCGCGTGCCGCTGCGTTGTAGGTCACGATCATCTCCTTTTCCGCCTGCGAAAGCACGGTGGAAATGAAACGATGATGCTGCAGAACGGTTTTAACCGCGAGGGGGTCGGTATTTAAAATGTACTCGAACAGCTTTTGCGGCGGTATACCCAGCGCCGCAGAAATTGCGTCTGCGGAGGACTTACGGATAACCTGTCCGCGGCAGGCTGCCGTTATGGTAACTGCGTTGAGGCGAGACAGCTTGGCCAGTTTGGCGCGCGAAATCTGCCGCTCGGTCAACAGCGCTCCCAAATCAGCCTTCGAGCGTGCCTTGTCTAGCACATGCTTGGTGCAATTCTGTAGAAGATCGATATACAGCCGATTTAAGTGCTGTGGTCGCAGCTCGGTCAGCTTGATATGACCGATAGCGGGAATTATGCGCTCGCACAGGTGCTTGTACAGCTCGATCGTGCTGTGCTTGGTGCCGGTGTGCTCCTTTAGGTCGATGACATAGGCGGCATATTCGGCAAACGTCTTGTTATTGTCCGGCTGAAACCCCAGCTTGATGCTGTTCTCAAACTCGTAGGCAATTTTCTGTGCCTCCCGCTCGGCACGCTGCTCCGACCAGTTTTCCGGCGCTTTCCAAGTCTTATAGTGACAGCGCTTGCGGTAGCGTTCATCATAGCCGCACGAAACCGTGATTTTGAAGCTCAAGCCGGATTTTGTGTGGATTTTCTTTATGCTTGGCACGTTTTTCTCTCCTTTCGTGTAGAATAATGCGGTGCGCCGCTTGGACGCACCGCAGACTATCGCTTATACCGAAATCTTTGCCGGAATGTACGACGGACGCTCATCATCCGACGAAACATGGTTGTTGCCCTCGGTCAGCAGTTTGATGACGTTCGGGTAATACAACAGCGACTTCCGGCCAATCTTAACGGCCGGCAGAATACCCTGACGGATAAATCCGCGTAGAGCATTCTCCGAAATATTGTGCCCCTCTGCGAGCAGACGGCGATGGGTTTCAGCGACGGTTGCCGTGTCGTAGAAACGACGCTGCGGAATGAATTGAATGGTGTTCTCAGGCATGCTACTTTCCTCACTTTCGAATTTTTGCTTGTTTTTCGAGGTTTTCCTTATTTAGGGGAACGAACCGCCCAATCTTCGGAAACTTTGATTTGGCAGTATGGCCGTCCTTGCCGACCTCAACCAAGCCATTCTCACGCAGCAGCTTGCCGGTGGCAGAATCTGTCCAGACCTTGCCGCTAACCGAAGTCAGCAGCTCCTGCAGACTGGACAAGCGGATGTACACCACCGTGTGCTTGTGCCCCTCGAAGCCAGCGTATTTGTTCTGCTTTTGGGTGAATTTCTCCTTGTTCTTAGCCAACGATATTGTTCCACTTCTCATCGCATCGACAATCACTTTGGCAACATTCGATACGTTTTCGCGTTCAAATTTCGCCGTCAGACGAATATTAGCTGCCAACGAACGTCTCAGCGCGTTTTGCAGGCGAAGCCCCCACTCCGCTATCTCAACATCATCGATCGCACCGATTGCCTTTGCGTATTCCAATAGGAGTTGGAACGCGCAGGAGAGTTCTCCCATGTGTTGCTGCTGACGAATCCCGCCTTCCTCAACTGCATCCGCATGAAAGTCTGACAATGCACTCCTTATCTCGGCACTAATGAGGTCGTAATGCTCAGCAAAGTGCTCCAAAAAGCGCGTTGCCACTGCACAGCTGACCGTCCGGTCATCTGCCTCCCTGCCGCGCAACTGATGATCCACCTCGACAATGACGCAGCGTGTCAAATCGCTCGGCTTCGACATCGGAAATTCGCCAGTTATCACAAGCCCCACCGTACAGCGAACCTTGCGCTGCCCACCTCCCGGACGCGAAATGGTCTCTGGTATGCGATCTGCTGCGAAACGCAGGGTATAGGCTGCAATATTTGTCGAAATTCGACGTGTTTCCGCACTGGAGGATGTGCATACGTCGTCAAGCAGTGCCGACATATCACGATATTCCGCGGCAAAGTCGCGTACCGCAGACTTACTGCTGAGTGCACGTGTTGCCGGAGCTGGTGTGTTCTGCGTCACGTCAGTCAGCGGCAAACCGAAATCGTTGGCGGCCGTCGTCTTACCGGAGCCTTGGATACCCACTAAGTATAGAATGTACCGCAGTGGGAATCCCAGCCGCTCGAACATCGACGCCAGAAGCGATCGAACCATGTGCGCTGCCAGCAAAATCAGGATGTCCGGTTCGCGGCTCAGCTTTCGGAGATAGGATCGGAGCAGCCACTTGCCTTCCATTTCAATGCACTGATCCGTCAATTCCAGTTGCGGCAGCGTGTCAGACAGCTTGGCCTCCATCCCACCGGTATCTCCTATCACCTGCGTGCCTGTATTGTACACATGACGCCCATTAGGTAATTTCGCCCAGCCGGTACGGTTGAGGAGCACGCCGCAGCGTCCCTGCCGGATCTCTTGCGAAATGGCCTCCTTGAGTACAGCCTGCACCCGGGTATCCGTTGCCTTGCCGTCCTCATCGAGCGCGACGAATCGCGGGTCGATCTTACCGATACGAAAACGGTCGATTTGCTCGATGGGGTACGGCGGCAGCGTATACTGCCGGCCATCCTGGGTCAGGATCAGTGCGAAGCAAGAGCTGCCATCGGCCAGCTCCTTGTATACACGCACCTCCTCGATTTTAGCGTTCAGAATGACGCCGTTTGCATCCGAAGTCTTTTCAGCCATTTCTTTCAACCCTTTCTTTTAAGTAGATAAATCCGTCGCTGCCACGCAGAGCGTCGGTGACGTCCTTGTCCTTTCTCGCCAAGCGCTTCTTCAACAGAGCATTCTCCGTCACTGCGGCATCTCGCTCGCGTTCAGCTTTCCGCTGTGCGTGGCACGCACGCTTAGCGTCGCGCGTTGCCTTCTTATTAGCCGCTTCGGCCTTCTCAGCACGCTTCTTGAACTTTCGTCCGCGTTTCTTCAGCTTGCGCTCACGCGACTTCTTCTTGCCTTGGATTTCCACCTTATGGTCCTCCTCAGCCGGGGCCGGTTTGATATTATCGATCTTCATCGTGCCTCCTCCTTTCTGATTTCCAGTATAACTCCACGATAAAATAGGACAATAATTAGATTATTTCTATTTATCGTAACTAATTTAAATTGCTTTTTATATTCAATTCATTTATACTGTAATCAAGGAGGAATGCCGAATGACCGAATCCGAACGAAATTTGTATCGCAGCCACAACCCGAACCTAAATAAAGATAACCGCGAACATCTTGACGAGCAAAACCGCGTTATCAACCTACTGAACCCCCAGTTTGACTGCACCGATTTACCACAGCCTAAGGCTGACGAGCTTTATAACGCGCGCGAGAATTTCCATCATCTGGCAAATGGCTACGATGAACCGCTCTACAGCAAACTCCGTTTCGCCGACTGGTTGTGCCAGCAAGGTCAGTGCTCCGAAGAACTGCTGCTCCGCTTTCTGACTGACCGCTCATTCTATTTTGCTGATCAACGCGATCTTGGCAATTATCCCGGAGATAGTCATGGTATCAAGCCTGACGTTGGCTTGGATACTTTGCTGCTGGATGATAACGTCTGGAGCGATGTGCAACATGCGGCTAACATAACGGATGCTGAGCTACTCCAGCGCGGACTCGAGGATATCAAAGCTACCCATGGAGATTTGGAGCTGGGTAAAAAGATTTATGATGGATTATTTGATCTTTCGCAAAAGATTTCGCTTTCAACCGAGGAAATCGAGAAGTTTCTCCACAACAGCCATTACTCGCGCGACTTCCCAGAGCCTGGATATTATTTCATCGCTGCATTTGAAAATGCTCACCGCGCTCAACTTATCTGCGAACATGAATGGATTCCGACCACCGTGCACCAGTATTTTTTGGAGGAAAACGAACGGCGTTACTCCGAACTGAATAAACAGATACGCCGTCAACAGGATTCATTCCTGTGCAGTAAGCATCTGATTGATGAGCTCAATAAAATCTCATCAGACTGTCCGCAATTTCCGCAGGAGTGCTCCGATTCAGAATTCCTCTCCAAGCTAAAAACCACAATCGCTCTATTCGAGCAGTATGTCCGATCTACCTTATATGCTGTACGCAACCGTACTTACGAGGGCATACTATATACAGTTAAGCGACCTCTTGAGCAACGCCCTTATTACGCAGCAATCTACCGACTGCTGAATGCCTGCTATCAAGACAAGCGTTGGCATCGTTTAACCCCATTGTTCCTGTATCACGCTTTTTCCGGCTCAACCAAAGTAATTCTACGCTGTGCAACCGAAAAACATCGGCGCAAGCTCATAAAACGCATTTCACAGCAGAACGAGCCCGCTCGCGTTAAACGTATGACCACCATGACCGGCAGACGCGCCGCCATCAATCTTGTCCTGTATGCCAAACTAAAAAATACATTCAACAGCTCGACTTCGGTATGCCTGCTGAACCGCTCTCCAAAAACGTGTGCCAGACTCCCGTATGCTGCGGACGAAAACATATATCGGCGCATTAAATTTCCTACAGACAAAAGCAACCCGCAATGTCCCTCAAATTGCCCGTTTCGTCGTGATGCAAAAGAATATTTAAATTGGGGATTTGCGCTAACGACGAAATACGGCTTACTGCAGCATCACCTCGATGGTGTTGATGATTCGGTTCAGATTCCTGAATCTGAACTACTGTGCAAGCGAGATCTACTTGAAGACGATGATGACGATGAGGCGCAATCTGCTGATTCCACAAACGAGCCAAAAGTGTCCATCTGGCGGTATGCAACCGACTATCGCAAGCCGGTCGGCACATTGGAGGGTTTGCTACGTAATCATATCAGGAACTGTTTCCCGAACCGTCCGTATAACCTGACACCGACTACTCCGAATACCTACCGCAGTAAATCTTCTAATCCCTTTGACGCGCCCTATGCCGAGCTAGCTGGACTGCTCCTGCAGGAGCAGCACCTGCCTGCTATGCTGCGTATCATTCGGCAAATCAAAAAGCTGCTCAGCATGTACCCGGAGTATGTCGAAGGGTATCGTCGTTTCCTTGAATACCCTGCACCCACCTCCATGGTCATCGACTATTTGCAAGGAATTATCCAGCGGCACAACATTATGTGGCAGGTTGTCCGCTTCCCAGAATTTGAAAAATCAAGAGCGTCGTATAACATTCGCGATAGTATCCAAAATATCCTCGAATACGAAATTCGAGCACGCATCTACGACGGTATGTACAACGAGCTTGAGCAGCTTGCGTATCGCTCTCTGTCTAAAATACCGTTTCTCTACAACAAAACAACTGAAACAAGCGTCAAACCTTTAGCGCGCAAATTGCATTAAAAATCGGGGTACTCCCCGATTTCCCCAGTTTTTTCGCTGTCAGTTGTTTTGATATTTGTTAGAGCACCGACGGTAAAAGGTGTTGGGTTTCAGCCCGGTCTGTCGCATAGCCTCAGCCGCGGTAATCTCTCCTGCACGCCAGCGAGCAACCACCCGCTCGAAGTTGTCCGGCAGAGGCATCGGCTTACGGCCGGTGTACTTGCCCTGCTCTTTGGCGATGGCGATGCCCTCGCGCTGGCGCTGTAAGATGTACTCGCGTTCCAACTCTGCGACTGCCGCGAACACGGTGAGCATAAACTTGCCGGTGGGCGTGGTCGTGTCGATGGCCTCTTTGCGGCTGACGAACTCTACATGTTTTTCGGTCAGTCGTTCCACGAGATCAAGCAGATCGCGCGTGTTTCGTGCGAACCGGCTGATGGATTCTACGATAACCGTGTCACCGCGCCGGACGTATTCCATCATGCGGGTAAGCTCTGGGCGGTCGGCGTTTTTGCCGCTTGCCTTTTCGATGAAAACCTCGTCAACACCAAGTTCACGCAGCAGGACTTCCTGACGCGCAGTGTTCTGTTCCTCGGTGCTGACGCGGATGTATCCAATCTTCAAATCTGTTCCTCCATTCATTGCAATAGGGTCACCGCACGTTTTGACATATTTCAAAATTTCGAAAACAACCCTATTGACATAGTTTTCCGTTGTTTCAAATGGGTATACCCTAACGACACGCTCAAAAAATACCGGCTCTTGATGAGTCGGTATTTTTGTGTTTAGTCATCGTCAATGATATCGGCCAGCAGACCGATAATAGTCAGCGCACCGAGAATGACTTTTCCTGCGTTCATCTTCTCACCTCGTTTCAGTTGTCAGAAAAGTTTTCGACAGCTTCAATGATTAAATCAACAACAGCGCCAACGGCTTGGAAGATTGGACCGAGCGGAATCATAAGCAACATCTCCTTTCCTTAATACGCGTAGAGCAGTTCTCCGGTCATTTCGTGCAACAGAGTAGGATCATACAGCATTTCCTCGATTTCTTCCTCGGAGCAGCCGTAATCCAAGAGTGCCTGCACCTCATCAGCAGAGACACCAAAGGCTTTTGCAACGCTGAATAAGTCATCGTAGTTCACGGGTGTATCTGTGCAGCAGTCGCGGTAATATGGAGAATAACGCCGCCACCAATGCTCATAGCTGGTTCTCGGCGCAAATGCCCCGGTAGTGATACGGCCTGCTCGGTCGATTCTCAAAATCTCGCCCTCCTTTGGCTCCAGAATATCGGTGGGCACTTTTAGTCTCAGCTTTTTGATGGACTTGCAGAGGATTTCCTGCGTCGAGGCGTAAATCAGAAAGCCATCATAGAACATCACGCACAGTGGATTGTCCCCGACGACGAACCAGATGGAGTTATCCTTATCCAGAACCGTAAACACAAAAGAACCCTCGACTGCTTCAGCCATAGATTTCAGGCTGCCGAAGTCGAGGGTCTTGTTTTTCTCTAAAAGCTGCACCGCAACGTAGCTGTCCGTCTCAACGCTCGTCATCGGGAGATTTTCTTCCATGCGAAGCTCCTTGTCATTCCAGAGCACGCCGTTATGTGCGAGGGCGAAGCTGTTTCCGTCAACGTGACCAAGGAACGGGTGGTTATTCTGGTTAAACTGCGCATTACCCTGTGTGGTCATACGCGTATGTCCCATGACCACGTTTACACCGTGCGGAATATGAATCTTCATCTTTCGAGCAGGCAAAGGACGTTTGTAGATCCGCAGACGGTCATTGAAGTTGTAGGCAATGCCGGTCGCATCCGTGCCGCGCACCTGGCATTCACGCGCTAACGTGTTCAAAATTTTGTTCTTCGTATGGGTGCTCAGGCACTCCTTAAAGTCGATTAAGCCAAACAAACTGCACATATTACTCCTCCTCGCTTGCAGATACCGGTTCATTAACGTAAAGTCGGCGCTCTTTCAAATACTGGATGAGCTCCGGTTCGTTAATATCGTCGAGAAAATCAAACCAGCTAAGCTCCTGTACAGCGGTGTTGGACAAAGAAACAGCCACCTCAACCAGATGATTGACCATCTGTAAGGTGGCTTTGAGGGTATTCAGCTTCAAAGTCCCGCGGAACATGCGGATTTCAACCGTATCTGCATTCGTGAGATTGACCGCAGTATATCGTCCGGCGCAGGAATTCTTCGCGTGGTTTATCTGCTCGGACGGGGTGAGGCGGATACCATACCGCGCCGCCCAGCGGTTCATCTGGCTCTGCGTGCGGCGACTAAAGCGCAGCAGCTCCGCCCAGAACTTCTCGACAAAGTAGAGCAGACGCGCAATCGCGGCTTCCTGCTGTTCGTAAGTACAGCCGAACGCCAGACGGGAGATGTGAACGTGCAGTCCGCAGGTACCAGCCGCATGGCTCAAATAACCCATGCGCTGTGCCTTGCG
>OFMG01001914.1_pt1 | contig 12103 bp, 3 predicted proteins | sample 1541751 | NCBI WGS metagenome assembly OFMG01 (sample SAMN04209232, study PRJEB22552) | human gut metagenome | biome: gut; material: feces | host: Homo sapiens | place: USA: Oklahoma
GTCGCGCCCTTGAAGTTGAACGTCAGATTGTCCAAATGCGGCCCGCGCAGCGTCGGCTGGTCCGCCGTTCGGTAGAACGGCGGAACCTACACAGCCTGTGCCAGCTTCTCGGCTCGCTCGGCGGCGGCGAGGGCCTCGATGACGGTGCCGAGCTGGTCGCCCAGAAGCACGCCGTTGTAGGTGGAGTTGAAGCCGATGCGGTGATCGGTCACACGGTCCTGGGGCTGGTTGTAGGTACGGATCTTCTCGGAACGGTTGCCGTGGCCGATCTGGCTCTGACGCTCGGCACCGAGCTCGGCCTGCTGCTTCTCGAGCTCCATCTCGTACAGACGGGCGCGCAGCATCTGCATGCAGACCTCGCGGTTCTGAATCTGGGAGCGCTGCTCCTGCGACTGCACCACGGTGTTGGTGGGCAGGTGGGTAATGCGCACGGCGGAGTAGGTAGTGTTAACGCACTGACCGCCAGGGCCGGAAGCACAGTAGGTGTCGATGCGCAGATCGGACTGGTTAATCTGGACGTCGATCTCCTCGGCCTCGGGAAGCACGGCGACGGTAGCCGTGGAAGTCTGGATACGGCCCTGGGACTCGGTCTTGGGGACACGCTGGACGCGGTGCACGCCGGACTCGTACTTCATGACGGAGTAGACGCGGTCGCCCTCGACCTTGAACTCGATGGACTTAAAGCCGCCAGCCTCGCCGGGGCTGGAATCGAGCACCGTGGTCTTCCAACCACGCGACTCGCAGAAGCGCTGGTACATCTTGTACAGATCGCCGGCAAAGATGGCGGCCTCGTCGCCACCGGCGGCGGAGCGGATCTCGACGATGGTGTTCTTGTCGTCGTTGGGGTCGCTCGGGATGAGCATGTACTTGATGTCTTCCTCGAGCTGTGGGAGCTTTTCCTCGTTCTCGGAGATGTCCATCTGGAGCATCTCCTTCTCGTCCGCATCGCTGGTGTCGCGGAGCATCTCCTTGGCGGCCTCGATGTCATCGAGCGCGCCGATGTACTCGCGCGAGGCGGCGATGAGGTCGGACTGGTGTGCGTACTCCTTGTTGAGACGCGTGAACTCCTTGATGTCGGAGGCGACGGCCGGGTCGGAGAGCTTCTTCTCGAGCTCCTCGTAGGCCTTAATAATCTTTTCGAGCTTGTCGCGCATGGCGGGACTCCTTTATGTGCGTGAAGGTGAAAATCGGCAGAGTTGATGGGGCGCGCGGCGCCACTGCGGGGGTAAGCCCAGCTAGAACATGTCGATCTTCAGATACATGCGCATCCCTTCGCGTATGGGGTACATAGTTGCGGTCTAACCCATACATGATAGCGTGCGCAGGCATACCTGCATATAACCCGCACGGAATGTAACTCCTTCACCTGCGGTTTGCAGCTTTTCCGGGTGTATTTGGCCTAGATTTGCAGCTTTTCCGGGTCCAGATGGCTGCTTCGTGCAGCTTTTCCGGGCTTCTAGAGCGTGTGGAGCAGGGCGATGAGGAAGCGGATGCCTTGGAGGTAGGCGCGACGGGAACAGGACGCCGCTCATGCGCGAGCAGCTCGAGGACGGGCGCTACAGGAAGACCTGGAAGAAGATGATGGAGCCGGAGTACGAGTTCCATCCGGAGCCGGACGTGCAAACGGCGGGCTAACATAGCCTTTCACCGAAAAGGGCGGGTGGCCGCGCCCTGCGACCACCCGCCCTCAATCAAAGCCCTTCTCGGCCGCCGCAGTTACCGGTTCCGGCGCCGCAGAATCACGCCTGCGGCGATCAGCACCACCGCGCCGCCCGCGATGCCACCCAGGGCCATCGGCGACAAGCTGGTATCGCCCATGTTCGGCAGACCCGGCTTCTCCTCCTTCGACACCGGTGGGTTGGTGGGCGGCTCCGTCGGCGGGTTGACCGGCGGGGTGGTCGGCGGCGTGTACGTGTTCTTGAACACCGGCGCCACGTCACCGTCATAGGTTACCGTCGCCACCAGATGGCCCGCACCGTCGTCCGTCACCGTCACCGTTACCCGGTGCTCGGCCGCGTCGTACGTCACGTTCTTCTGACCGTCGTCCACCTCGGAGATGCTGTAGGCGTACGTCCCGGGCTTGTCGTACGAGATCGCCTCGAAGCCCACCGTGCCGTCCGCCGCGTTCTTGGCGGTCTGCAGCACCTTGCCGTCGGCATCCTTCAGCTGGAAGGAGAACTGCCCTTCCTTAAGGTCTTCGCCGCTCAGCACCTTGGAGGCCCCCAGCTTCACCTCAGTCGCGGCCGGCGCGTAGCTGTTGCTGAATGCCACCGCATCCGCAGCCTTGCCGCCCTTGCTGTAGGCAACCTGCGCCTCCAGCGCGTGCGTCTCCGCATTCTCCGTCACCGTCACCGTCGCGGTAAAGACCGTCGTGTCGTAGGTGACGCCGTTCGCCGTCGCCCCTGCCCGCTCGGACACGGTGTAGACGTACGTCCCCACCTTGTCCAGCTGCAGCGGCGCGAAGCCAAACGTGCCGTCGGCGCCGTTCTGCACCGTCTGCACCACGTTACCGTCGGCGTCCTTCAGGTCGAAGGAGAACTCACCCTCGGCCAAGTCGCGGCCGGTCAGAGCCTTCGTTCCGGTAATCGTCGCCGTCGTTGCCGTCGGCGTGTAGATGTTGGTGAAGGTCAGATCCGCGGCCGTCTTGTTCGCCGTCGCGGTCAGCTGGCCGCTGCCGTCGTCGGTCACGCTCACCGTCACATCCAACACCGCATCGCTGTAAGTGATGGTGCCATCTTGGCCCGCAACCTCCTTCACCTGGTACGTATGCGAACCAGTCGCAGTGTACGAGATGGCCTTGAAGGTAAACGCGATACCCGCGTTCGTGGTCCGGTCAATCTCCTGCCCGGTGGCCGCGTCAATCAGCGCGAACGTGAACTCGCCATCGGCGGGCGTCCGCATGGTGGCCGAATCGGTATTCTCAAGCACCTTGATGCCGGAGATCTGGTAGGAGGTCGCGCCCGGCTGGTAGCTGTTCGCAAACGTCATGGTGTTGGGGGTGACGCCGTTCTCGGTGCCCTTGCTCGGCTTCGCCGTGGAGCTCTCTACCGCCAGCTTGCCGTCGTTGTTGTCCTTCACCACGTAGGTCAGGGTGTACGTCTTGCCGGTGTAGGTCACGCCCGGCACGCCCGGCGCGTCCCCCGTCGGCTGCACCTCGCGGACCGTGTAGGTAAAGGTGCCCGCATGGTCGAAGGTCAGCTTGTCGAAGGCAACCTTGCCGTGCGCATCGTTCTTCTGGGTCTGGATCACCGAGCCGTCAGACCCCACCAGCTCGAAGGCGAAGTCTCCCGCCTTTAGCTGATAGCTGCCGTCGTGCACGTCAACGCTCTTGGTGAGGGCGATCGCGCCGGAGTCCGTCGCCTGTGCCTCGTAGGTGTTGGTGAAGCTGGGCTTCGTGACATTCGTGCCGTCGTAGGCGACGCTCGCCTGCAGCGTGCCGGCATTGTCAGCAACCGTCACCACGGCATGGTGCACCGCGGCGTCGTAGGTCACGTAGGCCAGATCACCCTTCCGCTCCACGATGGTGTACTCGTGCGTGCCCGGCTTCGCGTAGGAGAAGGCGTCGAAGTTAACACTTCCGTCCGCGCCGTTGGTCGCGGTCCGGACGGGCTTGGCCCCGGCAAGCTGCTCAGCCGTCAGGTTGCCCTCGTACACATCGAAGGTGAACTCGCCGCACTTGGGGACGATCGGCGTGTTGTCGTCCTTCTTCACATAGCTCTTCTGCGCACCGAGGGCCAGGCCGGTCGCGGCCGGCTGGTAGGTGTTGGTGAAGGTATCCGAGCCGGATGCGCTCGTCACGATCGCCTTCGCATTCAGTGCTCCGTTCCCGCCGTCCGTGACCGTCACCGTATAGGTGAGGGGATGGCTGTCATAGACCATGCCCGGCTCCGCGCCCGGCTGCTCCACGATGGTGTAGGTGAAGTCCTTGCTCGCGGCGCCGTCCAAGTCGGAGAGCTGGAACTCGCGCGTGAAGCTGACCTTGCCGTTTGCATCGTTCTTCGCGGTGTCGAGCACGTTGCCGGCAGCGTCCTTCAGGTCGAAGGTGAACTCGCCGTCCGCGGGCTTCGTCGTGTGGTCGAAGCCGTCCGCAACCTTGATGGTCTTGGTCGCCGTCAGGATTACGGAACCCTTTGCGTCGTAGGTGTTGTTGAAGGTGGGAGCCGTAGCGGCACCGTCATAGGTGACGGTCACCTTCGTCTTGTTGTTGTCGCCCTGGTTCTGCTCTACCTTGACGTGGACCTTGACTTTCTTGGCGTCGTAGGCCACGCCGTCGACGGTCTGGCCGGCTTTCTCCTCCTTGAGCGTGTAGTCGTACTCGCCCAGGTTCAGGTTCTTGACGGCCAGCTCGACCTTGCCGCCCCGGTCGTTGGTGCCCTTGGCGACCTCGTTGCCGGCCTGGTCGTACAGGCCGAAGGTGAACGCGTCGGCCGTCAGGTCCTTGCCCGTGAGGATCTTCGTCGCCTCGACGGTAACGTCCGTCGTCGGCTTCGAGTTGGTGAAGGTCGGAACGTCGGCCTCGCCGTCGTAGGTGGCGGTCGCCTTTAGCTCGCCCTTCTCATCGGAGACCTTGATGTGGACCTTCACGTCCTTCGTGTCGTACACGACGGTCGGGTCGTTGCCGGCAACCTCCTTGATGGTGTAGTCGTGATCGCCCGGCGTGTCGTAGCTGATTGCCTGGAAGGCGACCTTGCCGTCCTTGTCATTCTGGACGGTCTGGATCACGTTGCCATCCTTGTCGAGCAGCTGGAACGTGAAGTCGCCCCCTGCGAGCTCGCCACCCGTGAAGCGCTTCGTCGCCTTGAGCGTTACCGAGGTCTCCTTCGGGTGGTACGTGTTCGTGAAGGTCTTGTCTCCACTCGTTACCTGCGGTGTGGCCGTCAGCGAGCCGGTGCCATCGTCCGCGACCGTCACCTTGTAGATGAGCGCATGGGTGTCGTAGACCATGCCCGGCTCCGTGCCCGGCTTCTCCGCGATGGTGTAGGTGAAGTCCTTGCTCGCAGCGCCGCCCAGGTTGGAGAGCGTGAACTTGCGCGTGAACTTCACCGTGCCATCGGCCTTGTTCGTCGTGGTGCCGAGCACCTTGCCGTCGGCGTCCTTCAGCTCGAACGTGTATTCGCCGCCCTTCAGCTTGGTGTCGTGCGTGAAGCCCGGCGCGACCGCAACGATCTTGGTCGCCGTCAGCTCCACGGATCCCTTTGCGGTGTAGGTGTTCGTGAAGGTGGGGGCATTGGCCTTGTCACCATCGTAGGTAACAGCGGCGTCCAGCTTGCCGGCATTGTCCATGACCTTCACCACGGCATGGTGCACCGTAGCGTCGTAGGTCACGTGGGACAGGTCGCCCTCCTGTTCCGCGACGGTGTATTTGTACTCGCCGGCCTTGGTGTAGTCGATGGCCGGGAAGGTGACGGTGCCGTCCTCGCTGTTCTTGGCGCTCCGGATGGGTTGCTTGCCCTTCAGCTGCTCAGCCGTCAGGTCGCCCTCGTACAGGTCGAAGGTGAACTCGCCGCCCTTGAGCGTGGCCGGCGTGTTGTCGGGCTTCACATAGGCCTTCTTCGCCGTGAGCGCCACCGAGGTCTCGGCGGGCTGGTACTTGTTAGTGAAGGTCGGGGCATCGTTCTTGCCGTCATAGGTGACGGTCGCCTTCGCCTTGTCGCCCTCCGCCTTCACCGAGACGTGAACCTTCACCGCCTTGGTGTCGTAGGTGATAGTCGGATCGGCACCGACGTTCTCCTCCTTGAGTTTGTAGTCGTACTCGCCGATGGTCAGACCGGTGAGGGCAAGATTGATCTTGCCCTCCTTGTCGTTCTGGACGATCTTGACGGGATTACCCGTGGACGTGTCGCCTTGGTACAGGCCGAAGGCGAACGCGCCGTCCGTCAGCGCCTTGCCCGCGAGAACTTTCGTGGCCTCGACGGTAACGTCCGTCGTCGGCTTCACGTTGGTGAAGGTCGGCACGGCCTTATCGCCGCCGTAGGTGACGGTCGCGTCCAGCGTGCCGTTCTTGTTATCGGTAACGCTGACCTTGACCTTCACTTTCTGACCGTCGTAGACGATGGTCTGGTCGTTACCGGTAACTTCCTTGATGGTGTACTCGTAGTCACCTGCCTCGGTGTAGTTGATGGGCTGGAAGGTAATGTTGCCCTTCTCGTCGTTCGTGACGGTCTCAATGGGCGTGCCTTCCGCCTTGTCACCCTTGTACAGAGCGAACGAGAAGTCGTTCCCCGCGAGCGCACCGCCCGTAAAGCGTTTCTTCGCCGCCAGGGTCACGGAACCCTTCGCAGCATAGCTGTTGGTAAAGGTGGCGAGGTTCACCTTGCCGTCCTTGACCTCAGCCTTGATGGGCTTGGCCTCAGCGTCACCATCCTTCTTCACCGTCACGCCCGTGACGGTCAGCTTGGCGTCCACGTCCTCCACCGTCACCGTGGCGGTGTAAGCGGAGGCGTCCATCGTCCAGCCGGCGTTCTGCACGCCGTCCGCTGCGGGATCATCATCAGCGTTGTGCACCTCGGTGAGCGTGAACGTGTACTCGCCCGCCTTGTTGAACGTCATATTCGAGAAGTCGACCGTCTGGCCCTTGTCCTTGATAATCTTGTCCTTCGTGGCCTTGGACTCCGCGTGCGCGTCGCCCGCCAGGTCGTCCGACACACCCAAGTCGCCGGCGGCGATCTTCTGCTGTGTCTCTTCCGTGGCGGTCAGCGTGAACGAGAACGCCTTCTCCGTGCTCTCAACACCGGAGATCTTCTTCGTCACCTGCGGGGTCAGCTCGTCGCTGGCGTCTGACTTGTAACTGTTCTTGAACGGGACGGTAGGCGTAGCGGGCTTCGCATTGCGACTCGAGACCGTCTTCACGTAGTTGGTCGTGGTATCGAGGCCCTTAATCGCCTCGGCCGTCAGCGCATCAACGTTGCCGCCCCCGCCAACAAGCGCCGTCACGCCCGGGCCCTTCGCGATGGTCGTCTCGGTGTAGAGCTGGCCTTTGTTGTCCGGATTCGGCTTCACCGCAATGAGCACGTAGGCGTCACCGGGGTACTCGGTGTCATACGTGTATCCACCAGCGTTGGCGCCATGCGCCTCAGACACCTTGTACACATACACCTTGTTGTAGCTCAGCTGCGTGAAGTTCATCTTCAGCTTGCCGGACATCGTGGCGGTCTGCGTATCGTCACCGTCATCCTTGCCCACGGTGTTCTTGAACGACTTATCGGTATCAGCCGGCTCCGGGGCCGTCGTACCGTTATACGTCATCGCCTCGATGGTGAACGGGAACATGCCATTCTTCAGCGGGGTACCAACCAGAGTCTTGGTCACATCGATGCCCGCGTAGGTACCAGAGGCCGCATAGATGTTGGTGAACGCGGCGGCGTCCGTCACCTGCCGGTCGGCATCCGTCGTCGCCTGCTTGTTGTCGTACGCAACCGACGCGGTCAGCTTACCGGTGTGCTTGCCGTTCTCGATATCGGTCACTGTGTACGTCACCGTGGACGTATGGCCGTCATACGCAATACCAGTCTTATCCGCGTCGGTCGGCTTCGTCTCGTTCACATTGAACGTATACGTGCCCGACTTGGTGAACACCAGGTCGCCCACACCGAAGGTTGCAGAACGCGTCGCGTCACCGGCGCCTGCGATCTCAACCTTAGTCGTCAGATCGCCGGTCTCATCGGAGTCGGTAGCCTTCCTCTGGGTAACGACCTTGTTTTTAACCGCATCCCTCGTCGCATCATCCGCTGGCGTCAGGGTGAAGTCGAACGCATCGCTCGTCTCCCACGCACGCCCAGCCAGCGTCTTCTGCACAGTAACCGGTGCCGACGTCGTCTGCGTCACCGTGTAGGTGTTCTTGAACGGGATATATCCACCCGTGTCCGTCAGCTGCGTGCCGTCGGCCTTCCAATACGTGGCCGTGGAGGACAGGCACTTACCCGTCCCAGACTCGTTATCAACCTGCTGGTTCTTCACCAGCACGTAGTACACCGTATCGTCGTAGCCTATGCCACTGGACGTCGATGTATCGGAATCCTTGACCTCGGTCACCTTGTACACGTAGGTGAGGTTCTCGCTCTCCATCGTATAGGTGATCTGCGGGAACGCAGCGATACCGTCGTCATCGTTCTTCGCCGTGGTCGTGGTGGACGTGCACCCCTTAGGCATGGGGACCTTGCTGGCACCGACGCTGTAGGAGGTGGCGAGCTTGCCGAAATCGATGGCTCCACTCGGCACGGCATCATTCTTCATCCCGCCGAGTGCCTCGAGCTGGAACGTGAACTTATCCTTCACAAGCGGATTTGCACCGGACTGGTCGGCATACGTCTTCTGCACGTTTAAGGAGATGGTCTCCTCATCGGTGTTATAGGCGTTCGTGATCTTGGCGATTTTGTCAGCGACCTCGATCGGGCTGTCCTCATGGCTCACGCCGTCGTCGGTGTAGGTCTGCTCCATCTTGACTGCCGGCTGCGACAGCGTGCCGTCGCCGCTATCCTTCACCGTCACCGTGACGCGGTAGGAAGCGCTTGAATACCCGAACCCGGGCAGCCAGCTAGCGTCGTTTTGAGACGGCGTGGCCTCGGCAATGAGATAGGTGTAGGTGCCGGGCTTGGCGTACTCAATATTGCCGAAGTCGAACTTGTCCCCGTTCTTGACGGTCTTCACAACCTGCTTCATACCACTCACGGGCGCATCCTTGGCACTGGCGGGCATCGGCGTTCCCTTGTCCGCGCGCAGGTAAATCTTGAAGCTATCGCCATCCTTCCAGTCACGGCCCCGGAGCACCTTCTGCGCCCAGAACGCATTGGTGAGCGTCACCGGCGGCTTTACGCTGTAGGTATTCGTGAATACCAGCTTGTTGGCTTCGGCCAACGTGCCGTTGGCGTTCTGCTTCGCAATCGTGCCGGAGATGCTGTCGTCCTCGCCGCTCAGGGCGTTGCCGCCCTGCTCGCGCTTGGTCAGCGTGAAGCCGGCCGGCATCTTGTCCGTATCGGTCAGCTCCTGCACCGCGTACTGGTCACCCTCGGCGAGACCGTACACGCGGATCGTCTGGTCGGCCGTGATGGTCTGCTCGCGGCCGTTCTCGAGGTCGAACATTTTGCCGACCTGCTTCTCGCTTGCGGTCCCCGCGTTCTCAAACACCGCGGCCTTGTACGTCTTCCCCGCCGTCGTGGGCACGGTGAACTTGAAGGTGAACTCCGCGTCCTTATTGCCCGTCAGGCCATCGGGCAGGGCAACCTTCTTCGTCACCTCGAGGCTCGCCTCGCGTTCGTTCGCCACGCGCACGCAGGTGGCACCTGTGAACAGGGCGTTCAAATTCATGTCGTCCAGATTGGCACGGGCGCCCTTCGCATTAGTGTCACCAGGCACGTCCTGCGTGATGCCCATACGTATCCAGCCCGTCTCGGTCTCCAAGCGATAAGGTTTGCCTTCCTCGGTGGGCCCATACTGGTAGACACGTCCGTCGGCGCCGTACTTGAGGTGCACCTCATCCTCGCCGCCCTTGGCGTCATTGTTCCAGGAAAGGTTGTCGTTGCCGTCGAGCGTCCCGTCGGACGTCTGGCGCTGGCCCTTGATCCACGTGAGCGTGTTGTCGATGTCGCCCTCTGCGCCAAACTGGCCCAGACTCTTCATGAGCGCGCCCGGGCCCACGAACGTCGAAACGCCGTCATCGTCCGTACCAGCATCGGCATGGACGCCGTAATCGTCCACAATCACCTTGGTGAGCGTATCGTTAAGCAGGAAGCCCTTGGGAGCCGAGACCTCCTTTAGGAAGTAAGTTCCATTCACGAGCGGCCTGTTACCGGCGCTTGTATTCGGGAATATGCCCGCACCTTCGAGCGGGACCGGGTTGCCGACCGACCCCGTCGTCAGGGTGTCGTAGGGGGTCTGCTCGCCCTTGAGCACGACCTTGCCGTTCGCGTCTGTTGTCACCTGTCTGGAGGTGTACAGGGCGAACTTCGCCCCGTCAACGGGCTTACCCTCGGTATCGGTCTTCTGCACGAACAGGCGGTTCTGGATGTTCGTGACGAGCAGGCGCGTGGCGAACTGCCGCTTGAAGTTCGTGCCGTCTGCGATGCCGTCGCTGTACACGTGGACGGTGTTCTCGGGCTTCGCGTTGGCGATGGAGCTCTCCGTTGTGTGGTAGATGGCCACCGTGTACTCGGCATCCTTGCGGGCATCACCGCTCAGCAGGTAGTAGTACTTGGAGATGTCACCGGGCAGATTTTGAATCTCTACCTGGTACTGGCCGCTCGTGTTGAGCGTGAAGGCGTGCAGGTCCTTCTTCGCCGCCTCGATAGCGCCGGCCTTGCTCGGCTTCTCGGCGAGGGTGTACCCCATTCCCGTCGATGGGTCGCCCGACACGGCGTACCAATTGTTCTGATTTTTGATATCTGCGTTTGCGCTTTTATCGCGCTTGAGCACCACAGCGAACAGTATGCCAGACTTCAGGTTGACGGTCTCGTCGGACTTCGTCAGGTCATCATCCGCCTTGTACACGTTCACCGGTGCGGTGATGGTCTCCTTCGCGCCGGCAAACGCACCAGTCTTCCACACGACGCTGTCCGCATCCATACCGCCGCGGTTGATGATGACGCCGCCCGCGCCGTTCTCAGCGCTCGCGGGCACGTACTCGAGCTGCATGCTGCCACCTGTCGCCGTGAGACTCGAGCGGTATCCCTCCGGCACGCGCGTCTCCTTCAGGAGGTAGTACTTGTTACCGTGATTCTTGTTGTAGAGATCGTCGAAGTTGATGACGCCGTTGTCATCGTCGTTCGTGAGCGTTAGGTGGCCGGCCTCGTCCGTGGTGCCGGAGCCGAGGAGCGCGTTCTTGTCATTGGTCGTATCTGTAAAGTTCTCGTCTGTTTTGTACAGCGCGAACTCGGCGCTCTGTACGAACTTGCCGTCCTGGTCGAACTTTATGATGTCGGACTCGGGCACCGTCACGAGGTTGAACTTGAGCTCCATGTTGGAGTCGGTGGCGCCGCGCTCCAGGTAGAAGAACTTGAGGGTGTGGTTGGTGTCGTCGGCGAAGGTGTTGCCTTCCCAGCTCGTGTCGCCGGCCTTGCCCGCCTCCTGGTACTTGCTCTTCAGCGTGCCGTTGTAATTGTCGTTTACCTTAATGTCGCCCGTATGAAAGTTGATGCTCAGACTCGCGCGGTTGTGAATACCGCCGATATCACCCACGAGGACATCATCGATGAACACCCAGACGTCATCATCGCCGGCGAACTCGAAGGTCATGTCATTATTATTGTTCGTCAGGCCGCCCTTGGGCTGCACGAATCGCGTGGACATTGAGAGACCGAAGTGGTGGTTGACGGGTTTGCCGCCGTTGTAGCGCGAATCACCGGTGTTGTCTGCCTTGATGCCGGTTTGGACGAGCTGGCCGTTTTCCTCTTTGAACACCTTGTCTGCCGCGTCGAACGGGAAGAACTGACCCTGGTGGGACGAATCGCCCACTTTGTCAATGCCCCAGGTGCCATAGATGTCGAAGGCATTCTTGTCAGCGTTGTAGGCTGCGTAGTTTTCGGAGCTGTCATAGACGTAGTAGCCGCCCTGAACCTTGAGGAGGCCCGTCACGCCAAAATGGGACGTCTTGCCGGTCTGGGCAGAGGAATCGAACAGGTAGCGGAGGGACTCGTCGCCCAAGGCTTCGGAAAGCTTCGGGTAGCCGTCTGAAAGCGTGTTGTTGACGATGCCGGGCCGCGGGCTCGTGCCGCCCGTCCATTGGTTGAGCGGCCCATCACCCTTGCCGTCGTTAAACTGGAACTTGTGGCCTGCGTTGACGCCGCCGCTGCCGGAAACCGACAGATGGTCATCGGGATTCACCCAGTAATCAAACAGGTTGATCGTCGTCCCCGAGGGCGAGGTCGTCGGAACCGTGTGGTCGGAGATCGCCGCCTCGGCACGAAGCGGCAGGAAGAAACTCGCCGTCAGCGCGACGGCGAGGGCCAGAACAATCGCATATGGCGAAACCGGGCGCAGCCCACGACGGCGGCCATAAGACATGACGGACCACCGCTCGCGCGGCCGATGTTCACCAGGAAGTTCCCTGCTTAGACACCCATTACAGTCTGAAATAGGCTATCGATAAAATTCGATGGCGAGCATTCGGCGC